>C687J35174_10002739_pt1 | contig 24679 bp, 33 predicted proteins | sample RifCSPhighO2_01_FD_35174 | JGI IMG/M metagenome (IMG submission 35174) | reverse complement strand
TGCAATCCGGTAGGCCTTCTCATCGCCGCCAATCATTATTGAAGCGCCGTTGCGCGCGCCATCAAGGCCGCCTGAAGTCCCCGCGTCCAAAAAGTAAACCCCTTTCTTTGCAAGCAGCTTTGCCCGCACCATTGAATCCTTGTAAAATGAATTCCCGCCATCGATTACTATATCTCCGCTCAGAAAGTAGTGTGAAAGCCCCTGCAGCACTTCATCAACCGGCTTACCGTGCGTTACCATAAGCAGTATTATTTTCTGCCCCTGAAGTTGGAGCGCAAATTCGGCGTAGCTGTTTGTGCAAATCGCTCCCTTTTCAACAAGCCCTTTCATTGCATCAGGGTGGCGTGCGTACAAAACTACCTCATGGCCCTTCTCAAGAAGGTGCTGCGCCATGCGCGAGCCCATTTTTCCAAGTCCGATGAAACCAATTCTTATCCGCAACACCTCTAGCAAAATATTAATCAAAAATCTAAACCAGCTTTCTGAATTCTTCCGGCGTATCTTCCGTGAACTTTTTCATTCCCTCGCGCGTGAGCCTGTGCCCCATAAGCTCTTTGAACACGCCAAATGGCATTGTTGCAATGTCCGCGCCAACAATTGCCGCTTCGCGAACCTGCCTAGCATTTCGCAGCGATGCCGCAAGCACTTCGCTTTTGATTCCGTAATGGCGGAAAATCTTTACAATCTGCGCCACAAGATCAATTCCTGAAACAACGCCGTTATCCTCAAGCATTTTTCCTTCGTGCTCAAAGCCATTGAGCGGGAAATAATCTTCCTTGCCAAATTGCATTCCTGCTTCTTTGCGCAGCATGTCATCAATCCTTCCGGCAAAAGGGCTTACAAAATCGGCGCCGGCTTTTGCAGCGGCAAGCGCCTGTTCTGGAGTGAAAATAAGTGTGCAATTAATCGGGATTTTTGCCGCATGAAGTTCCTTTATCGCTTTTATCCCTTCGAATTCTTTGCCGGTTTCGCCCTCAAATGAGGTGTTCACTGGTATTTTGATGTAAACATTCTTTGCAACGGGGTTGAATTTCTTGTAGAGTTTTTTTCCCTGCGCAATCATTCCTTTAGAATCCAGTTCGGTGACTTCAAGGCTCACCGGGGTTCCTTTCGCGGTTTTGAGCGCCTTTTTGATATAAGTTTCAAGGGTTATTTTTCCGCCGCGCGACTGCATATCCTCAACGGCTTTCTTCACAAGCGATGGGTTCATTGTAATCCCATCGCAAACGCCTGCTGCGTATGCGGATTCAATTTCTGAAAGTATCGCGGAATCAAGGAAGAATTTCATGTTTTCACTCTAGAATTGAATGGTGAATTGCTTAAAAAGGTGATTGACTTATTCAAAGTCAAAGTGCCTGTGCATTGCCAAGTTCCTGAAGCAAATGGCCAAGATGCTCAATGTAATGTCGAGATTTAGTTTTATCCGTGCCCTCCTTGATTAGGGCACTGAATGCGGAGGAAAGGGTGTCATTCCCCTCCCATGTTTTGCCGGTCGCGTATAAACTTGCCGCTTTTTTTATGTAAGGTGTCACAATGGCTGCTGCACGGGCGAACTCTTTCTCTCTAAAGCCAACAGCATATAATGCGTGGCTTGAAGCGAGCTCAAGATTAAGCGTGTCCAAAATTTGCCTGCTGATTAGTTTCTCTGCAAATTTTCCTTTATTTTCCATGGCTTTGGACATTAATTTTTGAGTCAGGATTTCATTTTCAAGCTCGGCGTTATTCCTGATATACCTGCTCGCAAAAAAGTCACCCATTTCTGAAGCGAGTTTGGGGTTAATGTTAGAGCCAGCTGCAATAATCTTTTCAGAAATTAGGGCTGAAAGCGCAGCTTCCTGCTGCTCGATTTCCGTAATAGTGAAACTCCTTCCTGCCTGTTCCTTTGCGAAACTAACGGCTGATTTTTTTATGCCCTTTATTGTTTCCGGGGCAGGCATTTGATTGCCCTTGAACCTTGCTTCAAATTCTTCAGCAGCAATCATTGCCGAAGCGACAAATCGCTGGATTGTGGCGTGTTTCATGAAACGATTAGCTTGCTGAGAATTTTCAGTGAGCGCCCTGAGTTTTTCGCGCCTTTTCGCCCTTAAATTGGCCACTTTTAATGCAATTTTTGATTTAGTTCCGCCTTTCAGAGTTGGCATGCAAAAAATAATACTCTTTGAGGTATAAAAAGAATTGCCCTGCCACACTCAATATATGTGCAAATTGCTAGCGCAATTCACTTCTTTGCCTTGTTAAAAAGTTCCTCAACCTTGGCCCAGTTTATCACGCTAAAGAACTGCTCCAGATAATCCGCGCGCTTGTTCTGGTACTTGAGATAGTATGCGTGTTCCCACACATCGACCCCTAGCACAACCTGCTTTCCCTGTGAAATCGGGTTGTCCTGATTCGGGGTTGAGATAACTTCAAGCTTCCCGTTTGAAACAGCAAGCCATGCCCATCCGGAACCAAACTGGTTTAATCCCGCGTTCTTGAATTTTTCCTTGAACGCATCAAATGAGCCGAAGTCCTTGTCGATTGCCGCCGCAATTTCTCCTGCCGGCTTTCCGCCGGCTTTCGGAGCCATCATTTCCCAGAAAAGGGCATGATTGTAGTGGCCTCCGCCGTTGTTTCGAACAGCGTTGCGGATTGATTCGGGTATAGCGTTTATATTTGATAGGAGCGACTCAATTGATTTGTTCCTGTATTCGGTATTGCCGTCAAGCGCTGTATTGACCTTGTCAATATATGCAAAATGGTGCTTGTCGTGATGTATTCTCATTGTCTGCTCGTCAATGTATGGCTCGAGTGCATTATACGCGTACGGCAGTTTCGGTAGATCAAATGGCATTTGGGAATTCCTCCTAAAGATAATCCAAATCTTAAGCTATTTAAAGGTCAAATGTTTTTTAAGGGTAAGCTAAACATTAAATCGAATTTCCAGCCTAATTTAGCCATGGTTTTGCAGTGCCTTCGCGAACTAGCCTTACTTTCCTGGCCTTTTCTTCTGTTTTCATCATATTAATTTGCTTGGTTAATGAGCCAAGCATAGTTCTGATTTCTTTTAATCCCTCAACTTCTCCAAATCCCATTCTTTCCCTTAATGCAAATTCTTTGGCCAACTGTTTCCACTCATTTTTTATCTCCACTAACTTTTTGATATCCATCTTTTCCGGATAGCGGTACATTAGCGTCAACCTTGAAACCATTTCACGGGAGATTGATGGCTTATGTTCTGCAGCGGCCCTCACAGTTGCAAGCCTGCGTTCCATTGCCATTTTCACAAGCCGTTTGTCACTAAATATGCCTTTTCTCATTTTACAAGCACCTGCATATTTGCATATCTCTCAAGTTCGGCCTTCACATTCTGCGAGCACACATGGTCATGGTGCCGAAAGCCACCTCCAAAAGTGCGCGGGATGTGCATGAGCTCATGGATTATTGTTTCGAGCTGCTCTTTTTGCGGCTGCCTGTCAAACTTTTCAGTGATCAGTTCAATCACATAAAAGCTCTTTTTGTGCCCCATTCCAAGCATCATCACTTTTCCGATGCAGTGAATGCGCGCAATTGTGCGCCTCGTTTTCGAGCCCCAGCTGCGAACAACCGTGAGCCGATCTGGCATTACCCACTTATAACCGAGTGTTTTTGCAATTTCGTGCGATTTTGCTGTCCAATCAGGGTCAAATGCGTATTTCACGCAATGAATAGTGCTGTTTACAATAAAATCCTTTTCCCTGCAAAGTGGTACTGATGCAAAAGCTTTCAGCAAAACAGAAAATGGCAATAAAACAGCTCATGGAACTGCACGCAAAAAGCTCGAAAATGAGGCTTGCCGCAGAGGGTTGGGGCGCGGATTGGAAAACGCTCATCACAACAATGATGTCAGCGCAGTCGCGTGACGAGACAACAATCCCAATCGCAGCGCAGCTTTTTGAAAAATATTCAAATTTGCAAAGCCTCTCGCGCGCAAAATTTCAGGATGTGCTTGAAATTTTCAAAAGCCTCAACTACAACCGCAGCAAGGCAAGGCATGTGATTGCGTGCGCAAAAATGCTTGCGGAAAACCACGGCGGCGAGGTTCCCCACGATTTTGAAAAGCTTATTGCGCTTCCGGGGGTTGGCAGGAAAACCGCAAATGTATTCCTCTCAGAGGCAGGGCATGATGCAATTGGAATTGATACTCACGCGGCATATATTTCCCAAAAACTTGGCTGGACAAAAAACAAGCGCTCCGCGCCGCACAAAATTGAAGAGGACTTAAAGGGGCTTTTCCCCAAAAAATACTGGAAAAATGTGAATCCCGTGCTTGTACGCTTTGGGAAGACGCACACGAGCAGAAAGAAAAAGGACGCCATTCTAGAGAAGATAAAACGCGGTTAATTGACAATTTGATTTATGGTTTGGCATATGCATTTTTTCTGTGTTTCACGCTGAGCAGGGCAATTTGCTTTTCCGGAAATGATATTTTTGCAATTATCCTGTATGCACCAACGCGCAGCTTGAAAAGCGGAGCTCCAGTAAGCCCCTCGAAATACAATCTCGGATTTTCTGCGCTGAGAAGCAGTTTTTCTTCAATTCTTTTCTGCACGGTATTTTCGAGCTTGCGCATTTCCTTTGCAAAGGTATCGGTTGCGATTAGCCTGAACAACTAATGCCTCCATTTTTTTATGCCTTCTTCAAAGGGATGCACCCTGCCGGCTTTTATGTCCTTAATGGAATCCTCTATCTGCTTTATTTCATCTTGGTCAAGTGCGGGCTCATTTTCGGCAATATTTATAAGCCTGCCAATTACCGTTTCATAAGATTCCTTTTCATGGCTTTTCATGAGTGCGAGCCTCCTTTTTAGGGGGCTGCTTATCCTTATCATGGATTCTGATGGCATCTGTATCACCTAGTATACGTGTGTATACATGAATATAAAATGTTTACTGCAATGAATTTTTGGGGCAATGCGCCTCTTGGATGAAGTATTGCAATAAGCAAAGCCGATCCGCACCAAAAGCCTTTATAATCTTAACACGCGTTAAATACCTATAAAATGACCTTTTTTGGAGGGTTAGTGACGATGGAAACAACAAAGCATGAGCACAAGCACGAAGCGCATACAGAAGCCGAAGGCCAGCTCATTACTAAGGATATGACAATAGGTGAAGTTGTCGCGCGCTACCCCGAAACAGCAGAAATTATGCTTGGATACGGCCTGCACTGCATAGGCTGCCATGTGAACCCATATGAGAGCATTGAAGCTGGCGCAATGGGGCATGGGATGCAGCCCGCAACGATTGAGCAGCTTCTAAAGGATATGAATGAGGCCGTTGCCGGCGCGGGTTCTGATAAGGACATTGCGCTTTCAGATGCCGCGGTAAAGAAGTTTTCAGAGCTAATGGAAAAAGAGGGCAAAACAGGCTGGGGACTTAAGTTTTCAGTAGAGCCCGGCGGATGCGCGGGTTATAATTATTCAATGGATTTTGCGCAAGCACCTGAAGCTTCTGAAAAAACCGTTGATGAAAAGGGAATGAAAATTTTTGTGGACAAGGAAATACTACCCATGATAAAGGGCGTTAGAATTGATTTCACAGACGGCCTCAATGGCACGGGGTTTAAGATTTCAAACCCTAATGCCAAATCAACCTGCGGCTGTGGAAAATCTTTCCACTAATATTTCATAGGCTTTTTCTTTATGCCAATCCAGATACTTCCTGCTGAAAATTCTAAAAGCGCGCCGCACGCGCGCCCACTGCCACATAACAATTCTGCGCAAAATACCCCTGGCAATTCAAGTGCAATGGCAAGGCCAGCGCAGCCAAATCCATTCCAGGCGCAAAGAAATTTGGTTGAAAAAAACCTGGAGAATGTAAACAAAGTAATTGCAATCCACTCAGGGAAAGGCGGAGTTGGGAAATCTTTTTTTGCGGTAAATTTGGCGGCAAGCCTTGCGCAGTCCGGTTTCAAGGCAGGGTTAATTGATGCCGATGTCGATTGCCCTTCGTGCCACAAGCTTTTGGGGCAAACCGCAAGGGCGATGGCAGATGAGAATCAGCGCCTGCAGCCTCTAGAGTCTCACGGGATAAAATTTCTCTCCGTTGGAAATATGGTTGATAATGAAAACTCGGCGCAAATAATGCGCGGGCCGATAATGTTCAAGCTGATTTCTGAAATGCTCTACAAGGCAAATTGGGGCACTTTGGATTATCTCATAATTGATTTGCCTCCCGGAACTGGGGATAATCCGCTTACAATAATGCAGATTGCGCCGCTTGAGGGAATGATTGTTGTTACGCAGCCGCAGGAAGTTGCGCTTGTGGATGCTCGCAAGAGCGCTGACATGGCAAAGCGCATGGATATTCCTGTTCTTGGAATTGTTGAGAATATGTCGGGAGACGTTTTCGGCTCGGGAGGGGCGGAAGCGGCAGCGAAAACTCTCGAAGTGAAATTTCTTGGAAGCATACCGCTTCAGAAAAACATACGCGAGCTCTCGGATAGGGGAATCCCGCCAGTGATTGAAGACAAGTCGCTTCTTGCACTATTTGAGGGAATTTCGGAAAATGCTGGGTTGTGATTGTATGGTTGATCCACTATTAATTGGCTCGGCTGCCGGGTTTTTCACAACAATTGCAGCGCTTCCGCAGCTACTAAAAGCATACAAAACAAAATCCACCAAAGATATTTCAGAGCCAATGCTCATAATCACCTGCCTTGGTGTTTTTCTCTGGCTATCATACGGCCTTCTGCGCAGTGATTTGCCGCTTATAATTGCAAACATTTTCACATTCACTTTCTGGTTTCTGATATTCGCGCTCAAATTCAAGTATGACGGCCTTAGTTTCCTGTGATAATTCGGCTCCCGCATATAACCATTTAAAACTCTTGCATGGATTATTTCCCTAAAACGGTGCCCAAATGAAAGTGAAAATGAAGCTAACTGAGAGCAAGCCTGAAACACATGACACGCACACGTTAAGGTTTGAATCTGCCGAGCGGCCGGATTTCAAGCCGGGGCAGTTTTTCATGATTGAGTTCATGCGCACGGAAAAAATACCAAAGCGCTCCTACTCGGTTGCTTCCTCTCCTACAAAAAAGGGAATTCTTGAGCTCACGGTAAAGCAAATGCCAGATGGCTGGATTTCAAAGCTTCTAAATGAGGCAAAGCCCGGTGAAGAGTTCATGCTCGATGGCCCTTGGGGGCATTTTATTTTCGACCCGGCAAAGATGCAGAATATAATTCTTCTTTCTGCAGGCTCAGGAATTGCGCCCTTCAGGGGATTTTGCCAGTTCATAATCGATAATAAGCTCTCTACAAAAGTTACGCTGGCTTACAGCAACAAAACAGAAGAGGACATAATCTGCAAACAGGATTTGGTGGAATTTGCAAAGCAAATCAGGGGAATGGAGCTTATTCTCACGCTTTCGCGCGAGCAAAAGGAAGGCTACCGTTCCGGAAGGATTGATGATGCCGCAATCAAGGATATCATCTCAAGGCGCGGGGCGGATGCTTACTATTTTATCTGCGGCCCTCCGGTGATGGTTGCGGATACGGAAAAGCTGCTTTTGGAAAATGGGATTCTCAAGGAAAGGATAAAGACCGAGAAGTACGGGTAAAATTTCATTCACCAACAAATCTGATTTTGATTTTCTTTGCCCGCCTCGCATTTTTGAAGTAAACATATAATGTGGAAGGCGCAACCTTTTTCCCGATTTTTTCCGCAATGGCAGTGTTCAGCTCGCTCACTTTTACGGTCTGCTTGCCCGCCTTTTCCAGGCCAAGCAGGATTTTTTCAAGAAGCTGCGGCAAACCTGGATATCTCACATTATGCCTGCCGCCTCTTGTAAACCTTGCCCCAATCTCTTGCGAAATTGCCGCCGAGAGTGTACTAATCGTGGAAGTATGCACCCCGTATTTTTTAGCCAATTTCTGCGCAGGCAATTGTATGGGCTTGCCCTCCTGCCTCTGCTTTGCTATAATGTCATGCGCCTCGGCGAGCAGGAGCTTTCTAATCAGTGGCTGATTTCCTTTCATGTGAGGGTTCAATCCTTGAGGGAGCTTTTGCACCCCGCCCTGTGGCTGCCCATGCATCCATGCCGCAGTTTTCTTGCGCATATAGGAAGGATAATTGCCCAAGATTTATATATTCCTTCTGACTTCTATTCACTTGCATGGACAAGAAAGAGGCAAAAAGGGTGATTGAAGCGGCGCTCTTCACATCCCCTGGCGCGGTTTCCATAAAGGAGATTTCCGCCATCATAAATGTCAATGTCGCAGAAACGCGCATCATTGTAAATGAACTGATTCATGATTACGAGGCAAAGGACACGGCCCTTGAAATCCGCGATGAGGCGGAAGGGATAAGGATGACGGTAAAGGAAAAATATGAATCTCATGTTTCGCACATGGCGGCGGCGCCAGAGCTTCACAAGGGAATGATGAAAACGCTTGCGTATATCGCATACAAGCAGCCTGTGAAGCAATCAGAGGTAATAAATTTCAGAAACAGCAAAGCGTATGAGCACATAAAGATGCTGCGCGAGAAGGGCTTTATTCGAAAAGAAAAGAAAGGAATCACATTCGTGCTCTACACAACCCCGAAGTTCAGGGAATATTTCGGAAAAGATGCAGGGAAAGCGCCGGCACAGAACCTGCCGCAGGCAAAGAAGGAAGATGCCGCGCAGGATTCTGCAAATGAAGATGCGGAAGAAAATTCAGTTGAAGACAATCCGGACGAATCAAAGCCTAATGCGGAATAAAATTTCCTGTTTCAAAAAATTTGTTTTAATTTTCTATTTCGCGCTCATTACCTTTTTTTCAGGGCTCTTTTTCTTTGCAACACGGATTTCAAGAACGCCGTTGTTGAAGCTTGCGCGAACGCTCTCCTCATTTACATTGCACGGGAATTCGATGCGCTTTAGTGACTTTTTTGAGCCCTTTTCGCTCAGAAGAAGTGAATTTGCGGAAATTTTAAAATCAATGTCCTTGCGCGGGAGGTTTGTTGCATCAACTACTGCAAGTATTTCGGTCTTGAACTCGATTACTTCAACAAGCGGCTCTGAGTCCATCTTCTTTTTCAGCTCTTCGCCCAAGAATCCGAACTCATCAATGCGCACGCAACCCTCGCCATCAAGCGAACATGTGAATGCGATCTTGAATTGTTTTGTAAAATCGACTGTGTCGGTTTCAAAAGTGTCCATGATGTCGGAAATTATGGTCTCCATTGTCTCGAAATCAACCTGTGATTCTTCAGTAGACCTTTTTTTCCAGTAAGCCGTTTTTTCACCCTCAAAATAACTTCTTCTGAAATTTTTCATTCTTCAATGAACTGATTGTCTGCCAAGAGTGCCTTACTATTTTTGGCAATTCACTATGGTGTAACAAATAATTCTTTAAAAACCTAATTGTCTGCTCATCGTGCGGGTATCCGGAGCCAACTTCTCCGAATTCTTCTGAAATTTTTTTTATTTCGGCGTCCCTTTCAACTTTTGCAAGTACGGAAGCCGCTGAAACCACCGGATAATTCACATCAGCCTTGTGTTCTGAAACAATTTTTACAGGAAATGAGACATATTTTTCTATTCTTTTCCCGAATTCGGCCATCACAACATCCGGAGAGTCAATATAGATTACATCCGGCCTGCTTTTTAGAGAATTAATCAGTTTTCCGGCATGCATCGCCTCTATTTCATTGAGGCTTTTTCTTTTCATCAGAGCATCTATCTCTTCAGCTGTGATGTGAGAAGTGTGGCTTTCAACAAGCATTTCTTTTATTTTGGGAAACTGCCTCTCACGCTCTTTTACTGAGAGCATTTTTGAATCTTTTACGCCAAGTTCAACAAGCTTTTCCTCATCTTCCTTTTTTACAACCGCAATTGCCATTACAAGCGGTCCAATGCACGGGCCCCTTCCGGCTTCATCGATTCCTGCGATAAGCATTCATATGGAGAAGCGATGACAAAAATAAAAAGGAGCTATCTTGCAAAAATAGAATGAATTGTAAAAAGATTTTCACTTGAGCTGATTGAGCGCCCTGTTCGCGCGGTCAACTTCTCTGTCGCAGCCTTTGCAAACTTCGAGTGTATCAAGTATGAGGCGCTTGTTGTCCCCAGTTGCCATTATGGCAACTTCGCTGTAATTTTTCTTGCGCAAAATATCGAATTTTGCATTGAAAGCGGAGTAAAGGTCTCTGAGCGCTGATTGCACCTGCTCTTTTTCAGGGTTCCTGTCACTGCGGTTCGTGTGCAGGTGCGAACGCCCCATGCAAAGAAGGCAGTTTTTCTTAACAGATCTTTTGAGGTCATATTCATGCAATATTATCTGTTCCAAATCCATGTACTGAATGCTGTGGACGCTGTATTTAATGGTTTTTCCGCTTTTAAAGGCTGAAAATGTTTATAAGGGAGTTAACCTTACCTGTTTTGGAAGTGTTCAGGAAATGCCGGCAAACAAAGAGACTGCTGCTCAATTTAACCGATGGCTTGCAAGGCAGCGCGCGAAAGAGAGGCATAACCAATATATGGAGTACCTAAGAACGAAGCCAAAAGTCCGGATTGATGGCAAGCGCCCATATCCTGAGTTAAAACTTTTTTTCAGGGAGCTTCTAACAGGGTTGTCACTTTCCAGAAAACTTGCCCATAAAAATGAAAAAATAACTGCTGAAGATGTAAATCCAAAGAAGTGGCTGAATAAAGATTTTCTGGCACTATCTTCTAAAAAACAGAAAGTGATGTTTAGAAATGTTAGCTCCGCATTAGTGACATTATCAAACAAGACCATTTCTTTAAGTGAGACAATATCGGCTTATCCTGATACTATTTCACAGCCGAAAACCAGAAAAGAAATTTTCCGAATAGCAAATGAATTTGACAGAGTAAATTCTGAGTTGAAAAAAATTGTGACAGATGATTACATGAGCGCTACAGGGAAAGGATTTTTTGGGGCGCAAGAAAATCGCTACATTGGGTCAGTTTGGCACAGAGTGGCCCACACTATTCCGGATTTATTAAGAAAAGCAGTTGATGAGGAAAAAATAATTAGAGAAAGAAAAAAATGAAGAAAGAAATGATGGCTTTACGCCACCACTTCTATGTTGAGCCTCTTTTTGAGCTCCCTGTACCTGTTTCTTATTGTAACTTCGGTTACTCCCGCAACGTTTGCGACTTCTTTTTGTGTCCTGCGCTCGCCTTTCAGAAGGCCAGCGATGTACACAGCCGCTGCCGCAACTCCGGTAGGCCCGCGTCCTGAGATTAGCCCGTTCTTGATTGCTTCCTCAAGGATTTTTCTCCCCTCTTCTTGCACTTCACCTGAAAGGTTCAGTTCTGAAGCAAACCTTGGGATGTAGTGTATAGGGTTTGTGAGCGGTATATCCAATTTGAGCTCGCGCACAAGGAACCTATAGGTCCTTCCGATTTCCTTCTTTGTAAGCCCTGAGGCTTCCGCCATTTCATTTAGTGTCCTTGGAACATTGTAGTTTCTGCACACCGTGTAGAGTACAGCCGCAACAACCGCTTCAATTAGCCTTCCGCGAATGAGCCCTTTCTTTACAGTTTTCCTGTAGAGAAGTGCCGCAGCCTCTATTAGCTGCTCTGGCGTGTTGAGATAGCTCGCAATCCTGCGCAGTTCAGTTAGCGCAATTGAGAGATTTCTCTGCATTGAAGAGCTTATAGATGCCCTCTTGTGCCACTTAATGAGCCTGTACATTTGCGCCCTGCTCTTTGAGGAAAGCTTGTTGCCCCTAAGATCAGTTCCGCGCCTGTCAATCATTGTGACAAGCCCCTTATTCAGCTTGACGTATTTCATTGGAGAGCCGGTTCTTGACCTCTCCTCAGCCTGGTCTGAATCAAAGCTTCTCCATTCCTTGCCGAAATCAACTTCATCTTCAGAAATTATTAGCCCGCATGCGCCGCAGACTATTTCGCCTTTTTCTTCATCGCGCATTACTTTTGCACTGCCGCATTCAGGGCATTTCACATCAGCCATTGAATCACTCCCATATAGATTCCCTAGTTTCCCCCCACAGGAAACTCGCCTCAAAACCCAACAAAAATTGAAAATTTAGATGAGTAAAGGGAACTAATATACTTCGTACCCTCATCCTTTATAAATTTTGCGGTTTATTCGAAGAATTAGAAATTTTACTTATTATGGCTTGTTTTGGCTTTCTTAGCCTTTTTATCGCTATTTTTGGCTTTTTTGGTTTCCTTTTTTTCCTGCAAAGCGCTGCGATAATCTTTAATAAGTATGCCGCTAATCGTGCCGTTTTGCCCAGGCCTTGAAGTGACTTTTACGAAATTTTCAGAACCACCGGCTTTTACTTTGAGCACCGCGCCCCTTGTGATTACATTCCTTCTTGCAAACTGCGCATCCGCGTTGTTCTCAACTACGGAAATAATCTCATATTTGCCCATTTTTCCTGAACCGGGCTCTGCTGCAGTTACTTCCCTTTCAAGCTTGACCTTGGTTTTATAGGTGTTTCCAAGGCCTTTTGCAACGTACCTGTCAACTTCATCGTCTTCATCAATTGCAATGGTTGTGTGCGCTGGGTCCCCGCCTTTCCAAATAAGCCTCTTATCTGAGCGCCTTATTGTCATGCGCTTTCCGCCCGAAACCTTTGTTTGGGATTTTGAGTGCCACTGTGTCATTTTGAAAAACCTTTTTTAAGCCAAAGAGCGTAGGATACAATAGCATGATTCCAATAAAGAGCGGAAAAAGACGCTATAGCCTGCTTATTGGCAGAATTACTGAATTCTATAGCGCCACTATTAAAAAGCTTGCGCTTATTCAAAAGCGCGGATTTGCTCAAATCGCCCCTGCTTCTAAAATAGCCGGAGTTAGGCATATTTGCGCCGCGCTCGAGCACGCCATTTCCGCAGGGGAAAACGGCGGCGCATTCACAAAAAACCTTGAACTGGAATTTCTTGTGCGCCTTTTTGGGGAGAAGCAGCTAAACGCCGCGCTTTCGAAAGCGGAATTTGGGGATGAGGATGTTGCTCTGCTCATTGAATCCGGGGCGGGAGCAAAAGCAACAAAAAAAATCGTGGAAATAAAAAAAGCCCTGAACTTTGAAGAAATTAAAGGCATCAAAGCAAGCGCGCTTGGAAAAAACAAAAAAGAACTTATGGAATTTTACAAAATCGGCGAAACTGAACTCGCAACGCTTTCAGATTTGGATGATGCGCTCGAAGAATTGGTGATTGAGAGGATTTCATTTGTGGCGCTTGAGAGATGACGCTGTCAAAGCATCTCCTTTTTCACCTGCGCAAACCTTGCAAAGTGCCGGTCTTTTGTGAACACCCCAAATCCATTTTCCTCCGCTGTCGCCGCAACTATGCAGTCTATGAGGCCGACCTGCCTTCCTTTTTGCTTTGGGCTATTCACTGTATGCCAGAGCATTCCCGCCCTTAAAAAACTCCTTTTTGAAACGCCAAGCATTCCGTTGCAGGATTTTTCCACGAGCGCTTCTATTTCCAGCGGATTAAAATTGTTTGAAATGCACCATTTTGAGAGTTCGGCAAAAGTGATGTCAAGGGCAAAGCACTCATTTTTTTCCAAAATATCCTTTGCCCTTTTTCCCAGCTGGGAGCCCAAAAGGATTTCTGCCCAAACCGAGGTATCAACGACGTACATTAAAACTCCCTGTCCTTTTCTTCCCTTCGAAACGGCTTTGCGCCCTTCATTGCGCCAAACAGCTTTTTCAGTGCTTCGGCTTTTTTCGGATTTATAACGCTAAACTGCACTGTCTGGTTGAACTTGAGGTTGTTCTCCACCATGTCCTTCTTTTTTATTGAAATGGCCACCGAATTGCCAAGCCTTACGATTTTTCCTTCAATCATTCAAATCACCCTAATGTAATAACATGTTATAACTTATTTTAATTCTTTGCGCTTTTCCCAAAAGTTCGCGTCATTCCTCACCCTTATAATATTCATTCAGAACCTCATGTATTTTCGCAGCTTTAATCGGCCCCATCTTCTCAACTTCCTGAAGCTCCTTAATCGAGGCATTTACAATCGTTCTGATGCTCCCGAATTTGCGCAAAAGTGCGTGCGCAAGCTGCGGACCGACAAGGGGAAAGCCTTCAAGCACATACTGCTGTTGCTGCTCGGTTGTAAGCCCTTTTCTTCCAACGCGCAGGCGGATTTCATTGTCCTTTCCTGTCTGCTCGCGCTTTGCAATCTGATACACTAGTTTTGCGGTTTCATCATCATCCGCAGAATAGAGAATCGGCACGCGGTAATTAAGTGCAATCGAAGCGAGAACCCCGCGGATTGCGTTTTCATGGATGTTGCGCGTCGTGTAGAGTTCGCGCGGGTCGCCTTCAAGTATAATGAGAGGCGCCGAGTAGTTCTGCGCCATTGAAGAGAGCTGGTTAAAGAGCCTGCCATCAAAAACCGAGCTCAAAAAATCATCAACCGTTTTCCTCTCCACGACAACATCATCGCTCAAAATATAATCCCCGACTTCAAGCTGCTTTACCTGTATCACAGCATCATAATTCTTGAGCTTAGTGATAACACCCGAAGCCTGCTCGCGCGTATCAACATAAATTATCACCTTGTCAGCGTACCCTGGAGTGTATTTCATCAGCGTCATCTGCTGGTCGAGTTTTTTTTGCGGGATCAGCTGCGGCTTTTGCATATCCCGCAAGGTGGCTTTCATCTTTCGCTCCTTTGCCATTCCAGAATAATAAAACGCCTCATCGCGCGTATCTTTTGCAAGAAGAATAATCACTTTCCCTTCGCTTTTTCTGCCCGTGCGCCCGCGCCTCTGAATAGAGCGTATTTCAGATGGCACGGGTTCATAGAGCACAACCAAATCAACTTCTGGAATATCAAGCCCCTCTTCTGCAACGCTTGAGGCAAGAAGCGTGTTGTACTTGCCTTCCTTCAAATCAATAAGTATTTGCACCTGCTCTTTTTGCGTAAGGCCCCTGTCTTCGCCTTTGGTTGCCTGCCCAATGAAGCGCGCCGCTTTTATGCTCTCAATCGGCGCAAGGTATCGCTCAATTGCGCGGATGTTATTTCGGTAGTGGTTGAAAACTATGACCTTGCTTTCAGGTTTTTTGTGGAACTGATCAACAAGAATATGCTTTAGCGCCTCGAGTTTTGGGTGCACCTGCTTTTCTTTTACAAGCTGCTCTGAGAGCGCCCGCGCCTTCATGATGTTGCTGTCCGCCATCACGGTTTTCACTGCCTTTGATGAGCCGCTTAAAGCGCTATCAGATGCCATTTTTTCCATGTACTCGTGCAGAGAATCTGTCCCCTGCGTTTCAAGCAGTGTGAGCGCGTGCGAAACCTTGAGAAGCGCGGCAATTCTCGAAGCCGCAAGGTAGAGCGATGGCTGGGTTTTGCCGTGCGAAACAATATCGCGCCTTATTTGCCCCTGCAGCATCAGCATGTCCTTGCGCGAGAAATACTTCTTGCCGATTCCAAAGCCCATTTTTTTTATGATTTCAATCTGCTCTTTCTGGAACCTATCAAGCAGCACCTTCGCTTCGAGGAATTTGGGCGGGAGGTCCACTTTTACCCATTCCACCTTAATCTGATTCACATAACCCTTCACATCTTCATCATCGTGAGTTTTGATTTCGACATTTTTTATGAAAAGGTTTCTGCAAACACTCTGGATTTTCTCCTCCTCGCCACCAGGAGATGCCGTGAGCGCGAGAATCAGCGGGTTTTCACAGTGCCGCACGTACTGCTCTGCTATGAAAACGTAACTATAGTCCCCGATTGCTCGGTGGCTTTCATCAAAAACCACCAAACCGAAATCCTTGAGCGTAATTTCGCCTGACACCAGGTCATTTTGTATGGTTTGAGGGGTCGCTGAGATAATTTTTGCCTGCTCAAATGCTTTTCTGCGCTTCTCAGGGGCGATTGTTCCTGTGAGCACAATCATATCCTCATCTGCGATGTTGAGAAACTTCTTCATGCTCCTCTCATGCTGCACTGCAAGCGGCTTTGTTGGCGCCATGAAGAGCACTTTCTTTCCGGCTTTTAGAACTTCGGCTGAAACTAGAACCGCAACAACGGTTTTTCCAAGCGCTGTGGGCGCGACAAGAAGCGTACTTCCTTTTTCGAGGATGCGCGCTGCGAGAACTTCCTGGTATAATTTTGATTCAACAGTTTCAGGCTTGATGAATGGGTGCGAAATGAACGCCATGAGTTGATTCTGTGTGAAATTGGTTTTAAATGGTTTCAGGGGTTCGGTGCCGGTGCCACGCAACCGTTGCGTCGGTTGGGTGCGCATACGGCCGTCCCGCTTACAGCGGGACATAAGTTTTCATGCCACTTGAAAATGAAAAAATGTGGTTGCTTGCTTTGAATTTCAATGCAAGCCTGCATCCGCTTTTTCACGCAAAATCGGGGCTTTTTAGGGGCTTTTTAGCCCAAAATAACCCCTTATTTTAAATTAATTTGCTCAGGAATGGTTTTTAGAGGTGGGTTTAGATGGGGAACCAGATATTGCCTTTGGCTGCGGTGGACCGCATTATAAGAAAAGCGGGCGCAGGAAGGGTTAGCGAAGATGCGGTGGTAGCGCTCGCAGAAGTTCTTGAAGAGGAAGGCGTCAAAATCAGCCAGCAGGCTTCGGAGTTTGCAAAGCACGCAAACCGCAAGACGGTTGTCGGCGCGGATATCAGACTTGCGCTAAAGCAGTTGAAGGGTTAGTTATTCTTTGGGAAATTTAATTTTCTTCAAATTAATCGGTTTAAATATTGTATTCGTAGGTACCGGTTCAGAACCAGCCTTAATTCTCTCAAGCTGCTCAGGAGTTATCCTAGGGCTCCTAAAAGAACGGCGCGCTGGAAACTTGTTGATTTTTTTAATAGGCTTGAAAGGCATCATAAATTTACACTTTTTCTTTTCCGCTAGCGCTTTTCTTTTTTCGTGTAACGAAAAAGAAAAGGGCTATTTTAGGGCTTCCCAGAGTATTTCATCCTTCGGCCGCACTTCAATCCCATCGGACGTTATCGTGAAAGGGTGCACGGTTGCGCTGTGGTTTGTCCCGCGCATTTTCTTGACAAAAATGCTCCTATTAGGGGGCACAAAATACATTGCAATTACGGAATCTGCAACGTAATCCTCAACTCCGAATGCGTTATAATCAGTTTTTCTCCCCCGAGTTTCTGCAATCAGCATTGTTGTGCAGCCAAGCTCTCGGAGCGATTCCGCAAATGAATATAGCATGTGCCGGATTTTGCCCCTCTCCGCAATCCAAACTCCAAGCGCGGTGGTTGAATCGACAACAAGGCGCTTGCAGCCCATGTCCTTTACAAGCTGGGCGATTACCTTCATCTCCTCCTCTATTTGAGACTCCACGTTTTCCTGCGTGTGAAGGTTCATCCGGTATATTTTGAGCTTGTTTGCTTCCTGCAATGGCTTGAGGTCCCAGCCAAACGATTCTATGTTCCAGATTATGTTTTGCAAATTGCCTTCAAGCGAGATGTAAAGCCCGGGCTCTTTGTACAATTTCGCCCCTGCAATGAGATAGCTAAGGCCGAAAATGGTTTTGCCAGTTCCCGAGCCGCCTGAAACCAGTATTGTCGAGCCTTTCGGAAAGCCGCCCTCTATTAACTCATCAAATCCTTTTATCCCAGACCTTATCCTTTCCATTTTTTTACCGCCCCAAGCGCTTTTTCAAAAACTTTTTTCTGTGAGAGCGCATCCGAGTCCACAACCAAATCGAAACGGCCCAAATCTTCTCCCATGCTGAATTGGTATAACCTTTGATATAATTCTTTTGTTTGCGCATCGCGCGACTTTATTTTGGCGAGGACTTCGTCAAAATCTAGCTGGTCCCTTTCGCACACCCTTTTTGCGCGAACTTCGGCAGAAGCATGCAGCCAGATGCGAAAAGCCTTCCCCTTGTACAAATATGGCATTGTCCAGGAATCCATTATCACATTTCCCGCGTCCGCGATTTTTTCAAGCTTCTCATCAAGCGCAATGTCAAGCGAGCCGTCCTTTTGCCGCTGCTTCATGAATTTCTTTGCCTCATCGCTCTCCCACCAGTCATGGATTTTCTGAGGGGACGCGTCCATAAGCGCTTTCACTCCCTTGGTTGCCATCTCGCGCAAAATGGAAGAGGCGTGTATAACTTTCATTCCAAGCTCTTTTCCGAGCGCGTCAGCTAGAGAGCTCTTTCCTGAGCCCGCAAAACCGGAGACCATTATCAATTTGGCAGCCATTCAAACTGCAAAAAATAGGGAAAAAGTGTTTAAGAAGGTTGGGGGAAGTTTAATTTCAACTTTTCATTGCCCCAATATAGATTTTATTATTTCTGAACTAAAAGCATATCCTGTGACAATATTATTTAGCCCATTTTTGGCATTCACCGCAATAACAACATTAAACGGAAGAAGCGGAAGTTTATTTGCTTTGATTTCTTCTGGTGAAAGTTTAGCCGCACCAAATGCATTGAGTGTATCCTGCCGTGAAACACTTTTTTCAACGTCATTTGTCACCGCATTTGTTTGCAAACATCTTCTTGTAATTTCATTAATTATTCTTGCTGCTTCAGCTTTTGGGTTTCGCGCTCCCAATTGGCCAAGCTTATCAATTAAAGGCTGAGGGCTTGGGTCGTTATAATCCAAAGATTTTGAAAGGGCGTCATGGCATTGTTCAAACCCATGAAAAAGATAGCTTTCTACACCTTTCTTAATTTCGGCATACAGCTCCGGCCTTGTGTATATAGCTGAAAAGCCCATCTTGTCCATCTTTGGGTCATAGTAAACATGTTTCCTAGAAAACAGCTCTTTGAAAAATGAATAAGCGCCTGATGCTGTGTTAAACTTTGGAAAAGTGGCAGCTGAAACTTTTCTCAGGCCGGGCCTTTTAGGCATTGCCCTAATGACCCTTCTTCTTTTGCCAAGGGCGTTGCGCTTAACACTTTTGGAGAATCTAAGTATTGCCATGTAACTAGTAACATTTCCAAATATTTAAATGAAGCATTTTAGGAGTAGGCTCAATAAGTGTTTTCTTTCCGGGGAAACTTCCCCTTCCGCACATCTTTTGCATATTTTTTCAGCGCCGCAACCGCATCCTTTTTCAGGTTCGCATATTTCTTCAAAAATTGCGGCTTAAAATTCTCATCCGCATTCAGCCCCAAAATATCGTGAAACACCAGAACCTGCCCGTCAACATATCTTCCGGCGCCGATTCCAATCACAGGAATTTTGAGTTCTTCTGCGATTTTCTTCGCGATTTTTTCAGGCACCAATTCCAAAACAAGCCACCTGCACCCGGCACGCTCAAGGTTTTGCGCTGCGAGCAGCAATTTTTGCGCTTCGCGCTCTTCACGCCCGCGCACTTTCGGCTTTCTGTCCGTTTGTGGCAAATACCCAAGATGCCCCATCACTTTGATGCGGCTGCGCGCGAGCTTTTGCACAATTGAAATTTTCTCTCCCTCAAATTTCACTGCGTCCGCTCCCGCACGCAGGAATTTTTTTGCATTCTTGAGCGCAATTGCAGGAGTTGAGAATGATTTGTATGGCATGTCCGCAACAACAAGCGCATTAGTTTTTGCGCGCGCAACAGATTTCACGTGCACAAGCATCTCTTCCATTCCGATTCCGCGCGTGCTCTTCATGCCGTGCACAACATTTGCGGCGCTGTCGCCCACAAGGATGATGTCAACTCCGGCATCATCCGCGATGCGCGCGGATGGGAAGTCGTATGCGGTTAGCATTACTATTTTTTTCACGGCCTATTCACCACACTCAAACTGGATTTCATCAGTTGAATCCCGCCAGACCACCGCATGCTAACGGATGCAAATGCGGAAGTTACAAGGTGCAAAACCAGTTCATCTTCGGGGAGATTTCTAGCCGGCATGACCGCGCGAAATCCAATTTTGGCACTGTCGCCATACCTGCTTTTTGAAAGCAGTTCAAGTTTTTTCGTGCACGCTTTTGATGCCTCCGAAAGCTCAATAGCCCGATTTTCCATATACTGGATTTTTTTGGCGGCCAGCGGATCGGATAATAGCACACCGCCCAAGCCAAGAAAACCTTTTTTCTTGAACACTTTGTTTAGCAGTTTCATATACCCGCGCTCAGGAAGAATTGCCATGCGTACGCTCTCATTTATCGCTTGTTGTATTGCGGGAGTTTTTGAGTAAATATCAATTGCGTTTACATTTTGCATGTAAGGATGCGTCTCAAGTAGTCGTGCGCAGAATCTTTCCATCCCATCAGGGGTCAAAATTCGTTTTGAAAGCGCTTCCGTAGTTGGCACTTTCATCGGGCGCCTAATGCCGCCCCTTGGCCTTTGCGAATACACAACAGTGCGCCCTTTGCGAAAGCTTTTGGAAGTTCCGCCCCCTCTTGGCATAGTGCGTGGAGTAACCATAATTAGTAAATTGCCCGAACCAATACTTAAATAATCCTTTTTCATGCCCATTTGTAGGTGCAATAATGGAGAAAACAGAGCTTATCTGGATGAATGGCAAGATGGTGGATTGGGAAAAGGCCCAGATACACATCCTCACGCACACTTTGCACTACGGCACAGGCATTTTCGAAGGAATTAGATGTTATAACACTTCGAGGGGCCCCGCGATTTTCCGCCTCAAAGACCACATAAAAAGGCTCATGGATTCTGCGCACATAATGCAGATGAAAACTCAGTACAGGCATGCGGATTATGAAAAGGCGTGCAAGGATATTGTTTCAAAGAACAAATTGAAGGAGTGCTACATCCGGCCTTTGATTTATTTTGGCTATGGAAAAATGGGCCTTGCAACGAATGGAGTGATTGTTGATTCAGCGGTTGCTGCATGGCCATGGGGTTCCTACCTTGGAGAAGAGGGGATAAAGAACGGGATACGCGTGAAGATTTCCTCATACGCGCGCCACCATGTGAACGCGATGATGTCAAAAGCCAAAACTGCTGGAAATTATGTGAACAGCACAATGGCGAAAATGGAGGCGCTCAATTCAGGATATGAGGAGGCGATAATGCTTGATGGGCACGGCTATGTTGCGGAAGCCACTGGAGAAAATATTTTCATTGTGCGCGAGGGCGAACTAATAACCCCGCCGACCACGAATGCTTTGGAGGGAATCACGCGCAAATCTATAATCCAGATTGCAAAGGACAGCGGCATCAAGGTGCGCGAAGAGCTTTTCACAAAAGACCAGCTCTACATTTCAGATGAGTGCTTCCTTACAGGGACTGCGGCAGAAGTTACTCCAATCCGAGAAGTTGACAACCGCCAAATAGGGACTGGAAAACCGGGGCCAATTACAAAGAAACTGCAGGCCAAGTACTTTGCTGTGATTCATGGAAAGGTGGGCAAGTACAAGAAGTGGCTTGATTATGTGCATAAGTGAGTTGCACTAATCACAAGGCAGAATCCAAAAGTTCGGCTTTCGCCGAAACCTATTTAAAATCCTATAAACATAATCTAAGCATGATTTCAGGCAATTCAAGCGCATTGGCAGTTGCACTGCTTCTTGTCCTTGGGCTGCCAGCATAAGCACTCCGCCAAATTTTGCGGCTTCTGGAGTGCGAAACAAAAAGCTTCAGAAGTCCTTCTATCGGAGGGCAATTTAGGGGAAAACTGAAGGGATAAAATGGCAACGAAGCGCGTTCCGAGTTGCGATTCGGAAGCACGCGGACTTTGGTGCCTGCGGCACCAAGAGGCATGAAAGGCGATTTGAAATGGCAAAAAAGCGTGTAATAAAGATTTTCGACACAACCCTGCGCGACGGCGAGCAGAGCCCCGGAGCGACGCTTACGCACAACGAAAAAATTTTAATAGCGCAGCAGCTTGAGAGGCTCAATGTTGACATCATTGAGGCGGGCTTTCCGGTTGCGAGCAATGATGATTTCACTGCGGTTAAGGAAATTGCGCAGAAAGTGCGCAAGCCAACTATCTGCGCCCTTGCTCGCTGCAAAAAAGACGACATAGACCGTGCCGCCGCCGCAATCGAGCCCGCGCGCAGGGGACGGATTCATGTTTTCCTTGCAACATCTCCTATTCACATGAAATACAAGCTGCAGATGACCCCCTCACAGGTGATAGCGCAGGCGGGAGAGTGGGTAGCGTATGCAAAGCAGTTCACAACTGATGTTGAGTTTTCTCCAGAAGACGCCGGAAGAAGCGAACCTAAGTTTCTTCACAAAGTGCTTGCAAAAGTGATTGATGCGGGGGCAACAACCCTTAATATTCCGGATACGGTTGGGTACACGCAGCCGCACGAATTTGGGTCCCTGATAAAAGGAATTATTGAACACACGCCCAATTACACCCCTGCTGTAACAATTTCCGCGCACTGCCATGATGATTTGGGGCTTGCGGTGGCAAACAGCCTTGCCGCAGTTGCAAATGGCGCAGGGCAGGTTGAAGGAACAATAAATGGAATCGGCGAGCGCGCGGGGAACGCATCGCTTGAGGAGGTTGTGATGAATCTTCATGCGCGCGAGAAGTTTTTCAATGCGCGAACGCGCATAAGGCTTGCGCAGATTTACAACACGAGCAGGATGGTTTCAAATTTCACATCAATTCCTGTGCAGCCCAATAAGGCGATTGTTGGAAAGAATGCGTTCGCACACGAGGCCGGGATTCACCAGCACGGAATTCTCGCGAATAGAAAAGTCTATGAGATAATGAACCCAAAAACAATTGGAAAAGAAACCGAGCTTGTGATTGGAAAGCACTCGGGGAAAGCGGCGGTTGCGGACTTTTTGAAGGCGAAAGGGTTTGCGCCAAGTTTTGATGAGCTCGCGGAAATCACCTCAAAAATCAAGGAGCTTGCGGACAAGAAAAAGAAGGTTTTCAGCGAGGACATCCTCGCAATTGCGCGAAGAGTAACTAAATCCACGGCTGAAGAAATGGCGATTGTTAAGCTTGATGATTTGCAGATAACAACCGGAAACAAGCTAAAGCCCGTGGCGGTTGTAAAACTTATAGTGCATGGAGTAGAAGTTACGGGAACTTCTACTGGAGTTGGGCCGATTGATGCGGTTTCAAAGGCAATCCAGCAGGCGCTTGGAAATCAATTTGTTCTAAGCGATTACAGCCTGCGGACAAACACGGGCGGCACCGATGCGCTTGCGGATGTTTCGATTTCAATTACAAGCAAAAACGGGCAGCAGTTTTCGGGCGAAGCGCTAAATGAGGACATCACAATGGCTTCTGCCGAGGCGCTTCTAAAATGCATTAATAAATTAATGGAAGAGGAATATAGGAAAGGAGTGGGATCAAAATAAAGGGTGCTCGGGCTTTTTTGGAGGCGCTTAAGCGCAACGGTGTTCGCCACATGTTTGGGATACCCGGAGGAGTCGTAATCCCGCTTTATGATGAAATTTATCATGAAAAGCACTTCAAGCACATACTCGTGCGCCACGAGCAGGGCGGCGCGCATATGGCCGAGGGGTATGCAAAAGCATCAGGAACCGTGGGCACTTGCCTTGGAACATCTGGGCCTGGCGCCACAAATCTTGTAACTGGAATTGCCGATGCGTTCATGGATTCAATTCCAATTGTTGCAATCGGAGGGCAGGTAACAACTTCCCTTATTGGAAAGGATGCTTTTCAGGAAGCGGACCTTATGGGAATCACAACGCCCATTACAAAGCACAATTTCCAGATTACCGACCCCAATGAAATTGATACAATTGTTGATTCGGCCTACCACATAGCGGCAACTAATAGGCCTGGGCCAGTTTATGTCGAGATTCCAAAAGATGTGCAGCAAAAGGAAGTGACTGCGCCAAAGGAAATAAAGCTCAAAGGATACAAGGTGCTCAGCGGTTTTGACAAGGAAGCGGCAAATGAAGCATGCAAGATGCTTCTTGGGGCGCAGCGGCCAGTGATTTTGGTCGGCGGAGGGGCGGTATATGCGGATTGCGCAAATGAGCTGCGCGTTCTCGCTGAAACCTGCATGATAATGGTTGCAAGCACTCTGCATGGAAAGGGAATTTTTGATGAGAGGCACCCGCTCTCGCTTGGAATGACCGGAATGCACGGCCAGCCGCCTGCGGTTTATGCGATACAGCGCTGCGATGTGCTCTTTACAATTGGGATACGCTTTGATGACCGTGTCACCGGTAGGCTTGATGGATTCGCGCCCGAAGCGAAAGTGATTCACATTGAAATTGATGCGAGCGAAATTCACAAGAACCGCAAAACAGAGCTCGGGATTTTGGGGAATGCAAAAGAAGTGCTCACCTACATGGCGGAAACCGTAAAAAAGATGCAGTGGAAGAGCAAAGAGTGGAATGAAAAGCTGCATGCAATGCAGCGCGAATACGCCGAGGACATAAATATTGACGCGTCCCCGATTGACCCGCGCAGATTGATGTTTGAGCTTGGGAAAGTTTTCACCGAGGATACGATTGTTACAACAGGAGTTGGTGAGCACCAGATGGATGTTGCGCACTTCATAAAATTTTCCAAGCCGCGCAAGTTCATAACTTCAGGCGGGCTTGGCACAATGGGTTTTGGAATACCTTCCGCAATCGGGGCGAAGGTTGCAATGCCAAATAACCCCGTGTTCAATGTGGATGGAGATGGGAGCTTTGCAATGACGGTGCAGGAGCTTGCAACCGCGAAAGTGAACAACATCAAGGTTGTGAATGTGATTATGAACAATGCTTATTTGGGCATGGTGCGCGCGTGGAACGACATGTTCTATGAGGGCAGGCGCTCGCAGGTCTGGCTTGGCAAGATTCCTGATTTCCAAAAACTTGCCGAGGCTTACGGGCTTTT
>C687J35174_10002731_pt1 | contig 24714 bp, 28 predicted proteins | sample RifCSPhighO2_01_FD_35174 | JGI IMG/M metagenome (IMG submission 35174) | reverse complement strand
AAATTCCATCAGAAATCTTGATCCATTTATCAAATCCATATTAGCCACTATATGCTCTGCAACAGAACTATGGCCATAAACTCCAGCTATTGTTTCAACAGACCTTGCTGCCTTATCTGGATCTAGTCTTGCATTCCTTCTTAGTTCATTTATTGCATCAGGTAGTCTTGAGGTTCTTGCATATGCTGCGGCTAAAGGTTCTGGTGTTAATCCCTCATTATGGTCGACTAAGTAGCCAATTAATTTATTTACTTCCTTTAAAATTTCGTCCCGTTCTTCGTTATCTAGAAGAAAAAGATTCTCTGATATAAATTCCCTTTTCCTTTCATCATCTTTAAAATCCCCAATTTCTATTCCTTTTGATGTTAAAAAATTAACAATAATACCATCAATTGTGCTTAGATTTGCCTTAACCTCCGCAAGATAATCGGCATCAACATTATACCCTCCTAAATGTAATTCCATAGACATAATTATGCCCCCTTTATATTATTTGATATAATCAGGATAAAGTCCATTCTTATAAACATACTTCAATCCTAAAAATTATTTTGTAATATATATTAATAAGAAAACATTGGAAAGTTTTAAATAATTAGGCTAGCACTTTTAAGTTATGGATATAAACAGAAGAGAGTATGTTAAAGATGTTCTGAATAAAGATGATAATTCCAAGGCAATGGTTGCCGGCTGGGTTGAAAAAGTAAAATCCATGGGAAATATCAATTTCATTAATTTGAGGGATCGAACGGGCGTTCTTCAGATCGTTGCTTCCGGTTTCAAGGAGATATCAAAGCTTACTCCTGAGTCTGTAATCATTGTCTCGGGCGTTGTAAAAAAAGGGATGAAAAAATCTGGAGAGAAGGAATTAGAATTAAAAGAGTTTGAGGTTATAAACAGGGCTGAAACTCCCTTGCCAATTGATTTGGTTCAGGACACAACACAGATTGACAAGAGAATTGATTATAGGCATCTTGACCTGCACAATCCAAAAATACAGGCTGTCTTCAGGGTACAATCTGAAATATTACATTCATTCCGAGAATATTTCTACAAGGGNGGATTTATTGAATTTCAAACTCCAAACATAATAAGCGCCTCGTCAGAGGGTGGAACTGATTTGTTTGAGGTCAAGTATTTCAATCAAAAAGCGTATCTGGCACAGAGTCCACAGTTGTACAAGCAGATGGGAGCTACTTCCCTTGAGAAAGTCACGATGATTGTTCCAGTGTGGAGAGCTGAAAAGCATGACACTGTGAGGCATCTTAATGAGTCAAGACAGATGGATATGGAAGAGGCATTCAAGGATGAATTTGGAGTCATGAAGAGAATGGAGGAATGCATTCCATTCATGATAAGAGAGATTAACAGGAATTGCGGCAATGAATTGAAATTATTAAATGTCGAACTAAAAATTCCTAAATTCAAATACTTAAGCTATGAGGAGACTGTAAAATTATTGAAGTTAAAATTCGGCGATGATCTAAGCCCTGAGGCTGAAAAAGAATTATGTAAGAAGTTCAGCGAAACTGTAGTTTTTGTTTATGACTGGCCATTGGAGATAAAACCATTTTATATAATGCCAAAAGACAAAAAACTCTCAAGAGGTTTTGATGCAATTTACAAAGGGATGGAAATCTCATCTGGCGGGCAGAGAATTCACCTTCCTGATCTGCTGATTGAAAGGCTAAAGGCAAAAGGATTAAATCCAAAAGATTTCAAAAGTTATGTTGATAGCTTCAGGCATGGTGCACCAATGCATTCAGGCTGGAGCATTGGTCTTGAGAGATTTACGATGGCGTTGCTTGAATTGAGCAACATAAGGGAAGCAGTCCCATTTCCAAGAGACAGGTACAGATTAACACCATGATAGTCTACATAATCATTCTAATAATATCTTTGTTTTTTTTAGTTGCGAGTTCAGGCATATTCGTCAATTCGGCTTCAAGAATTGCAAAACAGCTTGGGGTCAGTGAGGTAATAATCGGCCTGACACTTGTTGCAATAGGAACCTCAATGCCAGAGCTGTTTTCAGCAATATTTGCCTCAGCATACAATAACGGCTCCCTTATAATGGGAAATATAATCGGTGCAAACGTGGCAAACATTGCACTGATATTCGGATTGTCTCTTTTTTTGGTTGTTTATCTTAACAAAAATGAAGACATAATTCATGAATTAAGATTCTTGTTCTTCATTTATTTCTTGTTAATAATATTCAGCATTGATTTTAAAATAAGCGGTCTTGAAGGAATAATTTTTGTACTTCTATTTTTGTACTATTTGTTTGATAACTTCAAAAGAAAGAAGAAACCAATAGAGTATCTTGAAAGGCATGTCAAAGTTAGGGGAATTAAGAAAGGGAGTTTTTTTGACGGCATAAAGAACTATCTATTTTTTATAGGAAGTCTTATAGTGCTTATTTTTTCTGCAAAATATTTGGTTATTTCAGCCGGAAACATCGCTGACTATTTTGGCACATCGAGCAAGATGATTGGAATATTAATGGCAATTGGAACTACATTCCCAGAATTAAGCGTCACAATTCAGGCTGCAAGAAAAAAATACAGAGGAATACTCGTAGGAGATCTTGTTGGGAGCTGCATAGTCAATGTTTTGATGATTATTGGGATTTCAACTATAATAAGCTCAATTGCATTAACAAAATCTATATTCTTTGAGATACTTGTCATGGCATTTGTTGCATTCATTATGTATATCTTCTTCTTGCGGAAAAAAAGAAAGCAGAAGATACTTGGATATAGCCTTATTGGAATTTATATTTTGTTTTTGATATTAGAGTTTATTTTCTTGAAGCCGCTATAATTATTATTACAATTATTATTAATATGAGTGCAACCGCACCGATTAATATTATCTCAGTGCCACTTATTTCTCTTTCTTCTGACTGCTTAACATTTGTTTTGGTTACAATATTGTTATCTTCACCAACCTGGCTATTTGTGCCTGCTGACAAATCTGATGTTCTTGGTTGCGAATGTTCTGTTTGGGTTTCATCCTGTAAATTTGAAACTNCATCAGCTATTTCAGTAACAATGCTCCCCCCTTTATCCACAATTGCAGTCGTTGTGCTTTCATCCANTATTCTCCTCTCTTCATTATTACATGATTTGTAAGAGATGCATAACTGTGAATTTTTAACTATCTGCTTAAATCTGTTTAAATTACCAAAATCAAACACGAGATAATTTGGATAGCTGTTAAATGAGATTCTTGAATTGCTTATTCCTACTCTATTTCCCATGAAATCATACTGACTGATAAAACTTAAATCAGAATCAGTTATCAGGTTTGATTCGTGATTATTGTCTGCCATATTCCACAATGTAGCAACTATCTTATCATCTTTTTTAAAGACATGCATGCTTACTATCTCATTTAAATTTATTTTCTCATCTGGTGTTGCTCTATCTATGAAACTAATCATGGTATTATATGCTGGATAAATTGGCTTTGCCCCGAGCCAGCGGTCATTAAAGAAATTATAATATGTGTATATTATGTCTTGTGTTGCGAATGTAAACTGAAAATCCTTTGACACTCCCAAAGATCTTTTTATCACCCCTTCTCTTATCCACATGTTTGCAACAAAATGCTCTGGCGATAGAGGTCTGTTGTAAATGTCTATGTATTGGAAGTAATTTGGATCCAGATCATCGCTGAATCTTGACGCCTCTGACTGCCATATCTCAATTCTGTTTCCTCCATTGCTACTTAGAATATTTAATGTGTCCGATATCCTCTTTTCATAACCATTCATTTCTGCAATTGATTCTGGTTTTGGATAGAGATGCAACGAGACTGCATCGATGTTATTAAGAAGCCCTCTTCTACTTAGCTCCTCAAAGTAATCTACGTTTTCTCCCGGACCTCCAACATTTGCAACTATCTTCATATCCGGAGCTACACTTCTTATTATTCCCGATATTCTATTGTGAAGCTCTGAGTAAAAATTCAGATAATCTTCATAAGAATTGAAACTAACTTCTTTGCCCGCAAGATAAGGCTCATTTTCAATTTCAAATGCAGTTATTTTTCCGCTATATCTTTTTATTACTTCATTTATGAATTCATCATACTCCTGCGAGTTCTTTGATGCTGACCATGATGGAAAATTAATATCGGCTGATGAGAGCAAAACATGCATCTTGTTTTTCTGCGCTGAATCCATCAATAGATCATAGGTTTCCCAGTCATACTCTCCCTGAACAGGTTCCACAACACCCCAGTAAAGGAATATTCTTGTCCACTTTGCACCAGATTCCCTCATGATTTCATAACGCTGATCTATCAGATCTGGTTCAAGGTTAAAATAACCAAACTGATTTGTATGAATTCCAAAATTTGAACTCTGACGGAATGCGTCTTCATATATCCTTTCAATTCTTGCAACATTAATCACATAATTATCAATTACTTTTCCCTGTGAATCTTTAAGGACTGCATTTACTCTGAAATGTCCTTTATTATTCGTGCCAAGTTTTATTCCCCTTCTGGCAAATTCTGAAGGTTCAATATCATAGGATTGATAATCATCATAAATTATGTTGCTGTTGTAATCTGTCACATAAACCTCATATGAACCTTTTGAGCTATCTAACATTCCATTTTCAATTGTTAAATCAATTGTTATGTCCTCATCGTCAAAAAATACATTCGCAAATTTACCTGTTCTTAGATTGATTATTGTGTTCTTGTTTAATTTGTAATCCGTGAGTTCTCCTTTTTCTAATTGAACCTTGTCAATTGCGACTGATCCTTCAGGCGCAAATATTCCCGGAAAGAAATCTGTTCCGCCTTCATTTAGATTAAATGCATATGATATTCTCTGCCATTCAATTCCCACTTCAACGCTTTCAGGTTGCCTGTAGTCTCCACCTTCTTTCCCATTGTAAATCCAAAGTGCAACCTTTGCAGGATTGTCTGAGCTACTCTTTACATAAGCAGAAAGGGTGTATGTTTCTGGAGTTTCAAGCTCAACTTTCTCAAGAAAAGTCCTGTCAACTTTTGTTGTTATGTAGCTATCCTTCACATCATGAAATTCAACAGCCTCGGGGGAGACTATCCTATCAAGTCCAGAACTAAAATCACTATTTAGCAAAAGATTCTTGTTTTTCTCTATTTCTTCAAAGACTGAATCAACTTTTCTGAATTCAATATCAGATACAAAGTATTTTCCTTTTATTTCGGTTCGTGCCCATATCTTTACAGGCATTGCATTCTCCTCTTCAGGAATTCTTATCTCCCTTGAGAAGAATGTCCATTTATCATTTGGGTATACATGGAACGATTCATACCAATGTTGAGAACTTCCCACATCATAACCATCAACAGCGACCTGCAAATCCAAATTTGAAGGAGAATCAGTCTTCACCCATCCACTTATTACATACCTCTCCTCCCCATTTACAATTATTTCTCCATCGTTGATTAACTGAAACTTTTGTTCATCAGAGGTTATTTGAATTATATTCTTAAGAGGAGAAAAATCGTCAGCCGTGATGTTAAAAATTGTGTTTGTTATCCTATTTTCCCCTATCAACTTCCAGTTTTTTGCGTTTTCATCTTCCGGAAGAGATTCCAATAGATTTTTTCCAAGTCCAAAACCAGAGTACTGCATCAAAAGAGCATAATCATCTTTTCCTATCTTTTCATCCATGTTCAAATCAGCATATTGATTGTAATTAAAATCTCCCTTAAGAGAGCCGTATGATTCCATGAACAGAACATAATCATAATAGTTTACAACCCCATTCTTGTCTGTGTCAATATAATAGTCTGCCTGAAGCTTCGTGTCTGCTTCAACCAAGTCTGCTCTTGGCTTTTCGCTTAGGTAGGCATAGTAAGATACCCCTGCCAATGCAACAATTAAAAATACCGCAAGTACGAAGTTTGAAAACCTGGACATATGGTTTTATTTATTTGTAGTACTTTAAAAACTTTTGTTTGAACTTGCTGAACTCATGTTCTTTTATTGAAATTCTTATTCTTTTCATTAACTCCTGATAGAAGTAGAGATTATGATAACTGAAGTAATACTTTGCCATAGGGTCATCACTTCTTGCGAGATAATTAAGATAAGACCTTGAGAAATTTTTACAAATTTTGCAATTGCATTCCTTGTCTATCGGCTTTGAATCATTTTTATACCTTGACTTATTTATATACAGTTTCCCATTGTTAGTGAATAAAGTATTGTGCCTTCCATTCTGAGTTGGGAATACCGAATCAAAGCAATCAATCCCATTTTCTATGAAATAAAATAAATCATTGAATTCCCCAATCCCCATTGCGTACCTTATTTTGTTCTCAGGAAGGAAAGGTTTTGTCCATGAAAGGGCTTTCTTTGTGTTTTCTTTTGATTCTCCTATTGCCAATCCTCCAACTGCTATTCCATCAAAATCCAAAGAGGTTATGAACTTTGCAGACTTTTCCCTTAAATCTTTATAGAATGAACCTTGAATGATTCCAAACAAAAATTGTTTTTTATTTTTATGCAGTCTAACCTGTTTCTCTGCCCAGGCATGAGTATTCTTTAGTGATTCTGCCGCTGATTTCTTAGATGCACTATAGGGTGACATGTCATCAAGAACCATTGCAACATCTGAATTTATCTTATTCTGAATCTGAATTACTTTTTCTGGAGAAAATAGCTCTTTTTTATTTGTAAATGGATCCTTGAATAAGATTCCCCTTTCTGCCGAGTTGATATACATTGACCTTATTATCTGAAAACCTCCAGAGTCCGTGAAGATTATGTCATTGTAATTCATGAACTTGTGTATGTCCTTTATTACATCCAATCCTGGATTTAAACTCAATAAAAAAGAATTTGAGATTATTGCCTTTGCATTTAGTTCTGAATAATCCATTGAGCCGATATACTTTCCAACCGCCTTTGTTGCAACCGGCATGAAGAAGGGAGTTTCTATTTTTTTGTTGTTTACTTTGAATATTCCTGTTCTTGCCCCGTTCTCCGCAATTAATTTAAACATAATATTTATAAAATTGAGAGAGTTTAAAACACTTATGAAATTTATGAGTATTTCAGAAGCTGTCAGGAAGGGCAAAGGAAAAGTTGCTCTAAGAGGATGGGTTTATCGTGAAAGAGGCTCAAACAAATTAAAATTCATTGTTTTAAGAGATTCTTCAAACATAATTCAGTGTGTCATTGAAAAAGATAAAGTTTCAGGCAAGGAATGGGAGGACGCTGAAAAACTATTGATCGAAAGTTCGATTGAGATTGAAGGTGATATGAAGGAAGATAAAAGAGCTCCAACAGGTTATGAGGTTAGTGTCTCTAAATTAAATGTTGTTCATTTTGCTGAGAAATATCCTATTACGAAGGACCAGTCAATTGAGTTCCTGGCGGATAATAGACATCTGTGGTTAAGGTCAAGAAGAATGACTGCAATCCTTAAGATTAGATCAACTGTGTTTGGTGCTATTCATGAATATTTCAGAAAAGAAGGGTTCTATGAGTATCATTCACCAATGTTCCAGTCCGTTCAATGTGAAGGTGGAAGCACATTGTTTAATATTCCCTACTTTGGAAACAAAGATGTGTTTCTGGCACAGACGTGGCAGTTGTATGCAGAACCTGCAATTTTTTCACTTGAGAAAATTTATACAATATCTCCCAGCTTCAGAGCTGAGAAATCAAAAACTTCAAGGCACCTGACTGAATACTGGCATGCTGAAATGGAAGTTGCGTGGGCAGACTTCAATGATATAATTGACTACGGGGAATCCTTGATAAAACATGTTGTGAAAAAAGTTCTTGAGGATAATAAAGAAGAGTTGAAGATACTTGAAAGGGATGTGAAAAAATTAGAACCTGTTCTTAAAAAGAAATTTCCAAGAATCAGTTATGATGAAGCCCTTGAGTTATTAAATAAAAATTTTAAAATGAAAATAAAATGGGGAAAGGACTTGAGAACTATTGAAGAGGATAAATTAAGCGAATTGTTTGACACTCCTGTTGCAGTCACTCACTATCCAAAACAGGTTAAGGCATTTTACATGAAGAAACCAAAGGATATTAAAAAAGAAGTTGTAAATGGTGTTGACTTCATTGCTCCTGAGGGTTATGGGGAGATAATTGGCGGCTCTGAAAGGGAATCTGATATTGAAGAAATAAAGAAAAGACTTGAAGAGGAAGGGGAGAAAGTAAGCGAGTATGGATTTTATCTAGATACAAGAAGATATGGCTCTGTTCCGCACGGTGGATTTGGAATGGGTGTTGAAAGATTAATTTCGTGGATCTGCAAATTGGATAGCATCAAGGATGCAATTCCATTTCCAAGAACTGTTTTGAGGTATAAACCTTAAATTTTCTTTCTATGAATTTCAAGATAAACTATTGAAGAGATTAATATTACTCCTCCCACTAATGTTGTAAGTGTAATAAATTCCCCAATGATTAATATTCCAAAAATTATTGAAGCCAAAGGCAGCATGATCACTGAAAATAATCCTGCAATATCAGCCTCTGACTTTTCAATGAACCAATTATAAAACAAATAAGGCAATGCTGTTCCAAGCACTGCGATTATCAAAACATAAATTAAATTCTTCATTAATAATCCAACCCCAAAAATAAATGGAAATGGAAGCATGAACAATGCTGCAAAGAACATAAACCAAACTGTATGTGAATGCCTGAATTTTTTGTCAGTAAACCTCATGTAGGCAGTCAATAATGCAAATAGAAAACCAGATATTATTGCAATTATATTCCCAATCAAATCTCCTGTTCCGAGAGGGTTTATTATGTAAATTCCAACAAGTGCAAAAATCAATGTTATTAGTTTAGCTGAGGTTATTTTTTCCTTGAGCATGAAGTAGGCAATTATCATTACAAAGAATGCCTGCAAGGATTGAAGCAAAACTGTGTTTGCAATCGTTGTCCTTGAAACTGCATAAACAAAAGTTGTAGTGGTGAGTGCAAAGAGCAAACCTATTATTGCATGCGATTTGATATCTTTTTTACTTATTTTCAGCTCATTCTTCCCGATAAAGGGCGAAATAATCAATAAAAATAAAAATGCTGCAAGAAACCTGAAGAAGTTAAGTGAAAATGGGTTTATTTCTCCATGAATTAACTTTACAGAAACGCCTATGAATCCCCAAAGAAAACCTGCAAGCAGGATATAAATTATTTTTTTCATCTTAATTTTGGTGGATTTTTCAAGACTAAAAGAAGCAATTCAATGGATTTTTTTACATCCTCGTAGTTTGCAACCGAGATTGTTGAGTGAATGTTTCTTATTCCAACTGAAATAACTGTTGCCGGAACGCCCCCTTTGTGAAGCATTATATTTGTTGCGTCTGTAGTTCCTGTGTCCTCGACTTCCAATTGCAATTTTATTTTATTCTTCTTTGCAATATTTTTTATATGCTCATTCAATTGTGCATTTGAAATCAGTTCTGAATCCTTTACTGTAAGGAACGGACCATGTCCAAGCTTATGCTCCTTTATTGAACCATCCTTTGCTATTGTAGTATCAATCGCTATTGCAAAATCTGGATTGATGTCATATACTGATGTCTTTGCCCCATACAATCCTATCTCCTCCTGGACTGTAAAAACAAAATAAATGTCCAAGGGGGACTTCTTCAATCTCTTTGCGGTCTCTATCAATATATAACATCCAATTCTATCATCAAGCGCCTTTCCAGAAATTATATTTTGGTCCCCAAGAAGATCAAAATTTGCCTCGGGAACGACATAATCACCAATCTTAACTTTCTTTTTTAACTGTTCAAGTTCAAGCCCTACATCAACATAAATATCCTCTATTTTTGGGATTGCCTCCGGCATTTCAATGTCATCATGGAGCTCCTTGAAGGTAATTACTCCCTTGCATATTTTCTTGTTTCCTCTTAAAATATCAACCCTTATTCCAATCAAACTTATCGGCTGTATCCCCCCTATTCTTGAAATATTAAGAAAACCCCTTTCCGAGATGGCTTTTACCATTGCACCTATCTCATCCATGTGTGCTGCAAGCATTATCTTCTGACCCTTTCCTCTCTTCCTTGCTATGAGGTTCCCCATCTTGTCGGTGGTTATTTCATCGACGTAAGGAGTTATTTCTTTTTTTATCAGTGCTCTTACATTATCTTCATAACCAGAAGGGCCTAAAGTATTTATTAGTTCAGCAAGCAGTTTCATATTACACCTCTTTTTGATAATCTTAATATTTAGGTATATTTAAAATTAACTTTTATAAAGTCTATTTTTCTTACAATAACGGGCCTGTAGTTCAATCTGGATAAAATATCCCGCTTCGGACGGGAAGATCAGGGTTCAAATCCCTGCAGACCCGTTAAATTTATATTCTCTGGTTTGAACATATAATTATGAACAAGAGGATAAAGATTCTTCTGCACGGAAGCAATCTGTGGTATTTTGGCACTGGAATGCTCGGTCCATTGTTTGCAGTCTTTGCCGAGAGGATTGGAGGGGACATTCTTGACATTTCGTGGGCATGGGCTACATATCTCATAATAACCGGACTATTCATAATTCTCATAGGAAAGATATCTGACAGGAACGATAACAAGGAAAAGTTAATGGTTGCAGGCTATGCATTGAATGCAATATTTACCTTTGGGTATCTTTTTGTTTCAGCACCGTGGCACTTGTTCTTTGTTCAGGTAGGGCTTGGAATTGCATCTGCTTTGGCCATGCCAACTTGGGAAGCGCTCTATGCAAAATATGAGGATAGGAAACATGCTGGATTTGAGTGGGGCCTTGTTGGCGGTGAAGGACAAATTTTGATGGGAATTGCAATAGTGATAGGAGGTTTTGTTGTAAATTATTTTTCCTTTAAGGCTCTGTTCATAATCATGGGAACAGTTCAGGTCATTGCAGCACTTTATCAGGCGCGGATTCTTAGAAAAAATTAATGTTTTCTTTTTGACTTGTTTGGCTTTGGAGCTTCATCCAACCTGAAGAAGTATCTCCTATAAATCATGAATGCAATCGCGACTGCAAGAATCAGGAACCACCAGTAACCCATAACAACATAAAATGGAACTCCTGTAACTTTTACCTGAAATTCTATTTCATAATAATATTTCTTTCCGTTAAAATCAAGGTATTCAAGAACTAATTTTGAATTCTTATGATTATAAAAATAATTTGAACTGAACGGAACTTCAAAATCATCCCTTCCTTGATAAGTCTGAAAGAAGAATAATGTCTTGCTGTTTAGCTTTATTTCCAAGTCCTTTACAGGAGTTTCAGTTGGCAAATCAAAAGTTATCTTTGACATTTCCCCATATTTTATTTCCATTGGATATTCCAAGTTCAAGATTTCAAGATTTGGGGATTTTAACACAGTTACATCAAAGTAGGAATTTTTTATTATTTCACTATTTGACAATCTGGCGTGATTCTCTTTGGTTCCAGTGAAATCTGCATTGATGTCAAATATCACTTCTTTCTTTCCCTTATCCATATCAAATGTTTCACATTCATTCAGGAAGCATAATTCAAGATCGCTGTACAACTTATCCTCTGAATTGTCCATCTGGCACACAAGCTTTGCACTCTCATAATCATAGTACATTATTTTATTTGGCTTGCAAAACAAATCCAATGAAGATTCTGGATTTCGGTTTTCAAGAGATAGCTGGTATACCCTGTCCTCCGCCTCCCTACTGCTGTAAATTTCATAACTTTCTGAATACTCAATTTTTTCTGAATCTAATGAACCAAAGAAATCCACTATCTCTATGTCCGACGTGTAAACATAGCCTGAATCAAGCTCTGGCAACTGAATTATCCAATAGACCTTTTTTGTTTCTTTGGGCTTTAACAAAACTGCCATTGTGTTATCTTTTGTTTCTGATGCAGACTTTGTAAGGTATAATGTTGTTGCAAGATAATAATCGTTCAGATTCTCAAGCTCTATCTCTATTGGAAGAGAAGAGCCCATTCCAATTTTGTTCTTTAAAATGGTTATATCAATATTGACTGCCTTTGAAAGTCCCGGTCCTGATGAAGTGACATTTGTCCGTATATCTATTGTGGTTGGCTCGATGCTTATGCTTCCGGAAGACCAGGAATATCTCACTGAAGGGTCCTTTGCATCTGCACTTTCCTTCATCTTTATGTGAGTTGCGTCGACATAACCATACTGCCCATATGTAACATCGAAAGGAATCCATCCTTTTCCAGGAAAATAAACTTCCGCCCATGCGTGGTTTCCAAAGCCAGGAATTAAATTTGTATATGACTGTCCCGAGATAAATTTGGCAGGAATTCCCTGAGAACGAAGCATTGCTATGAATAAAACAGTGAGCTCATCACAAACGCCCTCCCTATTCTGCAGGACCCACTCAGCATCCTGTGTAAGCTCCTCTGTAAGGGAATCCAAAGAATAATTTATGTTTTCATTGTTCCACTTTCCGATCTTGTAAACTGCCTCATACAGATCGTCCTCCTCCCTTATGATTTCAGAAGCCTGCTGAATTATCAAAGAATTGTCCGAGCTTATCAGGTCGGTCGGTTTTATGTATTGCTCATATTCATCAGGGACATCCTGAATGGGAAAAGGAATTTTACTCCTTATCTCCTTCAAATTAAAGTCTGACTTGATCTTGTAATTAAATTTGTAATTCAACAATTCCTCATCAACGTTCCTGTATTCGGTGAATATGTAATCAGAATATTCGTCCGATTCAGGAGGATAGTCTTTGCTTATGATATTCAAAAATTCTGCACTCTTAGGAAAGAAGGAGACGTTTATTCTTAAGGTATTCACTCCTCTTGCATTATCCACACTTCCGCTTATCTCCGTTTCGAGATTAAGGAATGATGAAGTGTGAAAGTCCTCGGCAGCATAGCTAATTGGAATCATTAAAAGCAAAAATAAAATCAACCACCTCATTAGTATAAAATTAAATCAATTCTTTAAATAGGTTTCTAAACGTTTCCTGAATTCTGAAAAATCATTCTGCGAAATATTTCCTCCGCATGCATAATTATGCCCACCACCATAGCCATCAAGACCTTCCATCGCATGGGTTATTATTCTTGGAAGAACCACAGATCTTGATCTCAGACTCATTTTTATTCTTCCGTCCGAAACTCTTCCGACGATTATTATTTTTTTATCTGGGAACTTATACATTAGGTTTGTTGAAAGTTCAGCTGTAAAACTAATTCTTCCCGCAGAGTATAGGAACGAGACAACTGGTGAATCGTTTTTCAATTCTGATACTGCTTTTTCCAGAATAGAATCATATTTTTTCTTTATTGGACCATAAATTTTCATTATCTCAACTGCATAATCCGATTCCTGATTTAACAGCTCACTTGGGGAATTTATTTTTTCCAAGACACTAATGTACTGCATTACCTTGTAATGAGGATCCTTAAGTATTGAAAAGAAAATATCAATCAGCTTTCCAAATTCTGTTTCATAAAGAATTTTTTCCGTTGGATAATTATCAAGGTGAAACTCAGGAAATTTTTTATTAAATTTACTAACGGTCGCAAGCGAGAAATCCGCAATGGTTCCTATTGTTCCTATCCAAAGGTATTTCTTTGTTAATAGGTAACACCAATATGAAACTGGATAAGGCTCCTTGTTTTTCAAAAGCGGATTGAAGTAATGAACCCCTTTTATGTCAACTGGCGGATGATGATCTATCCATATTATAGGAACATTAATGTGATCAACAAAATCCTGTGAAATAATCGGCTTGTCAAGGATAATTACCAGATCAGGAGAGTATTCATCCACTTTTTTAAGATAAGATTCATCAAGCTTAGGAGATGATTTCACAACACACCCATTTCCTTTTTTAAAATACTTCTTTATCTGAAGATACGAGCATAATCCATCAGGATCATCATCAAAAAAAATTAAAGGATTACTTGACTTTTTAATCATAGACTTGATCTTGCCCAAAGAAATCAATTTTTACCCCTTCTATTGTGAGCCCTAAGCGAAGGTCTGTTCTTTTCATGACCCTTCCCTTTTCCTCTTAACCCCCTGGATTTTTTTGCTGATGAAGTCAGACCCCTGAAAACTTTTCCCTTCATATTAGCAAAATGTTTTGTGTTTGGATATTTTGACAGATACTCCCTGTCCCCCAAAATGATTTCATAGTAATAGTATTTTCCATCGTTTGCAATTTCGTAGCTTCCTATCACTTCACAGTTCCTATACTTTCTGTTTGCCCTTTCCTCTGCGACCCACTGATATGATTTTCCAACTATCTTTTTCCTTCTTGTGTGCTTGGATCTTCTACCCTTCTTGATAAGAGGCCTCTGCCTTCCTCCCCGGGTTAGCCTAACTCTTACGAGAACATATCCTTTCTTAGCCTTGTAACCCAATGATCTTGCCCTGTCCAATCTTGTTGGTTTTTCAACCCTTTCAATGGAATCTGATTTTCTCCACTCAACTATCCTGTCCTTCAGAACAGAACCATAACTCCGGTCTGGCTTCTTCCATACATTCCTTATGTACTTGTAAATTCCCATAGCCATATTTCAAAAATAAGCATTTAAAAAGGTTTCTTATAGAAATGCCCAGATTATCATTCCTATTCCCGCTGCCATGAAGAGAGGCTCAAGACTTCCCATCGCAACAACTATCAGGATGCCCATTATCCTTCCAATAGAAATCGCAGTTTCCCTGTAGGTAATGAACCCCATTACATTGCGGGTCTTTTTTGCCCTTGAATACATTCTTGAATGATGTGGTATTTCAACGAATAAAAATGAAAGTGCAAGATAAATATTTATTACTATCATCTGCAGAAAGGTCTTTATGAATAGGAGAAAAAATAGTCCTGCAGAATGAAATAATGCGCCATACCTGAAGAATAATTTTTCTTTCTTTTCTGTTCTCGCAGTTCTTCCCACAAAATAACCGAGACCCATTGAAACCAAAGCGGCAAGAGATGCTATTCCTCCAAGTTCAATGTATTTTCCAAGGGTTATGAATATAAAAAGAGGAAGAGCGAAGTTAGCCATAATTACCCTCATTCCATATAACACATAACCTAGAGTCTCTCTTATTGAATGTCCCTTGAAGATATTCTTGTAGGAAAAACTGACGGGTTCATGAATCTCGGGACTTAGAAACAACGGAACTGCACTCAGCAGAAGCAAAAGGATTGATAAAATAAATAATGTAAGGAAGCCTGTAAATGTGATTATAATTGATCCGAGAATTGGACCTATTAAAATTCCTAGATATGCCATAATAAACCAGAGACTAACCTCCCTGCTTCTGTTTTTTCCGTCCGAGTTCTTAACAAAATCGGTGTGAAAACTCAGCCAGTAAATTGCATTTGCAATTCCCCACACTATTGCTGGAAGATAAAATAATCCATGATAGTTAAGCGACTCAAGCAGGACTATATGCACTATAAACAGCATCATTGAAATGAGAATTCCGTGTTTCACTCCAACTCTTGAAATAAATTTTGGAATTATCACTGCAGTTACCGCCATTGTAATTGAATAAACAAGGAAGAACATAAGGATCTTTGACAGAGGATATTCCAAATCGGCAAAAAGGTATATTGGAACAAATATTCCAATCATTGACAGGGCAATATTCTTCAGAGCGACTGAAACGTATATCTCTGAAAGCTCCCTGTTGAACAGGTATTTTATCAGATATTGATGACCAAACATGATGTATATTCTTAAATATACATATTTAAAACTTTTCAAAAATTTTTTAAAGATTGCCTATTTAGTAGAAATGTAATGGAGGAACTAAAATGGGTGCTTTGAACAATCTAATAAAAATAATATTTGGCTTAATTTTGGTAGTGGTTGCAGTAGGGTTTGGAATATGGGCAAACTGGTTTGGTGCAGTTTGGGTGCTAATCAAGGGTGGAATAATCTTGTTGGTAATATTCATCGGATTGATCCTGCTGTTGCTTGGATTTTCCGACCTAAAATGATAACAAAAAGAAAATATACAAAAGAAGAGGTGGAAGAATTTTTGATGGAAGATATGTTTGCTCAGATAGAGGATGAGGAGATATATGTTGCATCATGATAACCAGCTTTTCTGAAATTTTCTACATTATTATTCTAACCTTAGCTGTTGGATACATAATCTCTGGCTACATTCGAATTCCGGGATTGTATTCAGGAGGGCTGAACTGGAGAAGTATAAAATTTGCAATTCTTGTTGCCGCGCCTGCAGTTGTGATTCATGAGCTGGGGCATAAATTTGCAGGGATAGCACTGGGTTATGCATCCTTCTTTCACATCTGGTGGTTTGGACTGGTGATTGGAATTGCACTCAGAGCAATAGGAAGCCCATTTTTGTTATTGGCTCCAGGCTATGTTTCAATACCTGCAACCAATCCAGTTCATCTTGGGCTGATTGCATTTGCAGGGCCGTTCATAAATCTTGTATTATTTTTAGCTGCATTGATAGTTCTCAAAAACAAGAGAAGAATGAAGAAGAAAGAATTTCTTTTCTGGCATCTTACAAAAGTCATCAATATGTGGCTGTTCATATTCAACATGATTCCAATACCTCCTCTGGATGGAAGCAAGGTATTTGGCGCCCTCTTCGGACTGCTTTAAAAAAACTTATATATTAAATCTCCTTATCAATAGAATGCTAAGGTTTAATCATTCACAATATTCTGACAGACAGCTCAATGAGAGCCTGTTTGACATTCTTGAGCATAATAAACTATTATCCCTTGCAACTGTGACTTCAAATGGAAACGCATACATCAACGCAGCCTACTATGCATTTGATGAAAAATTAAAATTGTACATCATAACTGATCCAAAGAGCAATCATTGCATTAATCTGAACAAGAATTCATCAGTCGCAGTTTCAATATTTGATAGCCACCTCAAATTTTGGTATGATAAATTAAAAGGAGTTCAGTTATTTGGCAGAGGGCATAAAACAACCTTATCTCAGTTACCAAAAGGTACATATTGTTTTCTGAAAAGATTTCCTTTGTTCAAGGAGCTTGTAAAAAATCCGAATGACTTCATGAAAAAGGGCGTTGGTGTAAAACTTTACACTTTAGAAATCAATAAAATTAAATTGTTTGATGAAAAAAAATTTGGTGAGGAAAATTTCATTGATCTTAATTTGAATTAGAATCTTATTTTTCTTCTTATCTTTCCAAGAATTCCCTTTTTGGACACTATCTTTGGTTTTTTAGGTGATTGTTTCTTTACCTTCTGCTTTGGTCTTGACTTTTTTATCGGCTTTTCGACTGATTTCCCTTTAATAATCTTTTTCTTGGCTGGTTTTTTTGAAGGCGATTTCTTCTTAACCTCTTTCTTTTTGACTATTTTTTTCTTCATTGCCTTCTTCTTTATAATTTTCTTGGTTGATTTCTTTTTTGCTTTCTTGACTACTTTCTTTCTAACAACCTTCTCTTCCGCTTCCTCCTTCCTTTCAACTGGAATCCTCTCTATTATAACTGCCTTGTTTAACAACTCCAATTGCTCTTCAGTTTCCTTTATTTTCTTGTTCATTATTTCTGGCTTGTATTTTACTTCCTTCAATTCCAGCAAAGAATTACATTCGGGACACCTAAAATTCAACTCCATTGCCTGTTCAAGATCGTATGAGCCACAGCTGTTCTGACAAACATATTTTTCATGAGATCCCATTTCCAATTTTTTCTGGAACTGATCAAGCTCTTTATTTTTCTGCTGTAACAGCAAATCCTTTGCGTGCTTAAAATTAAATGACCAATAATAAATGTACCATCCTTTTTCTTTGTCCTTCTTTCTTGTTGAATAAACGAGATTCTGCTCTGATAACTTGTAAAGCATCGTCCTCATTTCATTGACATTGATCTTCATCTTGTCTGCGAGATCAAACTCAGAAATATTATCCTTTACTTCCATTATCTTTACTAACTTAACACAATTAGGACCGCATATTCTTTTGACGAGCTCCTCAAAAATAGGCATTATTGTCTTCATGATTGATTCCTTGTAAATTGAAATTTAAAAACATTGCTATTCAGAAATAAAAAAAGAAGAAGATTAGTCTTCATCCTCTCCATCACCAGTATCATCGTCTTCATCATTAGAATCATCGTCTTCTTCGTCATCCCACTTTTTTGTTAAAAATTTAAATTCGTCTTTCATTTTCATGAAACCCCCTGTTTTTTGGATTTCTGTGGATTTTAAAAAAAGTATTTAAAGCTATCCATTCGGTTTTTTAAAATATTCTTCACCACACAAGAATAATAAGAAAACATTTAATAAGTAAGTTCAATTTTATTAGATTGGGTGATTAATTATGGCTTTTAATAAAAAATTGGATGTTCCTAGACCTGTTTCTCATGAGTATCAGGAGTCTGTAATTCATACGCAGCCCAGAATGGATGATTTGGATTTGACTGAGTTGAACATTCCTGATGAATCGAGAGGCAGTTTTTCTGAGCAGAGGGTTGAAAGACCAATGGCAAGCGACTTTATGGGGCAGGAACCTCATCACAAGAAAGTCCTGAGAGACAATACTCTCTTTGTAAAGATTGATATGTACAAGGAGTCGATGAGGACACTTAATTTAATAAAAGAGAGTTTGATGAACACTGAAAATATTCTTAACAAGCTACATAAAATAAAAGATGAGGAAGATGCAGAGATTAAAGAGTGGCATGACGAGATAAGAAGGATAAAGCAAAAAGTTATGTTCATAGACAAAAACTTGTTTGAAAATGAATAAGGGAGAATCTCTTTACAGTTTTGTAAATAATCCTAGCTCTAAAAGGAGGGATCTTCTTAATCTGGCAATTGAAAACATTGAACTGATTAAAAGAACTGACAATGCCAAGGACATTCGCGAGAGAAAGGCGATAGTCATGGATGCCCTCAGAAAAGAGATAAACATCACCAAGAAAGCAATCAATCATCTCGAAGGTTTGATGCCATTCAAAGTTAAGGAGAAGGAAGAAAGAATCCATGAAATGGTTGAAAAGAAAAAAGTTGTTCATGAACAAAAAGTTCATATTGAGAAATTAAGCGGAATTGATATTGAACTTGAGAACATAAGGGACAAGCTTAATTCTTTGAATTTCTAAAGGATGTAACTGATGAAGATTGGAGGAATGCAGTGAACAGCGCTAGAATTGTAAGTGATGCTAAACACATTAAATCCATAAGAGTCCCATATTATACCCTGCTTTAAATTCTATTCCAAAATAGCCTTTATCCTTCTAACACCTGCAGATGAGGATTGCTCCTTTAGAATTCTAAAATGTCCAAGGATTCCTGTGTGGTTTACATGCGGACCAGTACAAACTTCCTTTGAATGATCTCCCATGATGTAAACTGTAACTATCTCAGGATATTTTTCCTTGAAGAATGAATTTATTCCCTGCTTCAATGTATCATTGTAGGGCATTTCTTTTTTTGTGACATTTAAATCTCTTCTAATCTGTTCGTTGACTTCACCCTCAATTTTATTTATTTCCTCCTTAGTCAATGCTCTTGGAAATGAGAAATCAAACCTTAATCTTTCCCCTGTGATGTTTGAACCCATCTGCTTTATATCCTTTCCCAGATTATTTTTTAATGCCTGAAATAGCAAATGCGTTGCAGTATGAAGTTTTGTTGTTTCTTCTGAAGAATCTGCCAATCCTGACTTAAATTTCTGCTCTGCACCTTTTCTTGAAATTTCCTGATGCTTTTCAAATTCCTGATTGAAAGTATTTTCATCAACAGTCAGATTATTTTCTCCTGCAAGATCTTTGGTGATTTCCAATGGAAAACCAAATGACTGGTACAGATAGAATGCATCCTCTCCGGAAATCTTGTTCTTGAAATTCATTTTTTTAAACTGCTGCAGTCCCTTTTCCAACGAAGACTGGAATTTTTCCTCTTCTAATTTTGCATTTGTAAGGATAAAATCCCTATTTGAGTTCAATAAGGGATAATCCCTTGAATAATCACCTATGACTATTTTCAGCATTTCAGGAATGAAATTGTCTTTTATTCCAAGAAGTTTTGCATGCCTCATAGATCTTCTTAATAATCTCCTTAAGATATAACCATGCTCAGTATTGCTTGGCTTTATCAATTCTGCAAGAATAAAGCACGATGCTCTGAGGTGATCTGCTATTATTCTGATTGATTTTTCATTTTCTTTCTTTGACAGTGATTTTATTTTTTTTATTATATTTGTGAAAAAATCAGTCTCGTATACTGAAGTCTTTTTCTGCATTATCATTGCTGCCCTTTCCAAACCCAAACCAGTATCAACATTCTTCTGCTTAAGAGGTTCATATGAATCACCCTTCTTATTGTACTGCATAAAAACATCATTCCATACTTCAACCCATCCCTTGTCTTTTGGATCAAATTCCCTCGGAGCTTTTTCCTTCATGTAAATGAACATCTCAGTATCAGGACCGCATGGACCTGTCAATCCTGCAGGACCCCACCAGTTATCCTTTCTTCCCAAAGGCTTTATTCTTTCCTTCGGAAGATACTTTAGCCAGATTTTTTCTGATTCCCTGTCCATCGGAACCTCGTTATCGCCTTTGAAAACTGAAACTGCAATCCTGTCTTTTGGAACCTTCAGCTCTCTTGTGAGAAATTCAAATGATAATTCAATTGCCTCATCCTTCCAATAATCCCCCAAGCTCCAGTTGCCAAGCATTTCGAAGAATGTCAAATGATATGCATCTCCAACCTCATCAATGTCCTGTGTCCTTATACACTTCTGCGAGTTGACCAGTCTCTTTCCCTGCGGGTGCTTCTGCCCCAATAAATAAGGAACCAAAGGATGCATGCCTGCTGTCGTGAACAGAACTGTAGGATCATTTTCAGGTATTAAAGAAAAATTAATTATTTCTTCGTGATTGTGCTTCCTAAAGAATTCTATGTATTTTTTTCTTATTTCAGATGATTTCATCCAAATATAAGGTTAGTTGAATTTTAAAAGATTTATGCTCCATTGATTTAGTGCTGGTGAAATTGGATATATTTTTAAATTCACAGGTTATGTAATTTATATGATTTGGGTGATATTCAGCATTGCAATTATGATTATCCTTCTGCTGGTATTGTTTGTGATTTTTAAAAGGGACAAAGCAGGTCCTGATTATTATTCATGGTATTGGATAGGCATTTCATGGTTTGTCATTGGGATTTTGTTTGGAAATGGTATGTTGATGGTAATGGGGCTCATTTTCATGCTTGTAAGCATTATTAATCGGAAGAAATGGAAGAAAAATTATGAGACAAGAATGAACAGAGTCATGAAATTGAGCAGGAAGGATAAAAAAACGAGAGCCATTATTTTATGGGTGCTTGCTATTCTTGTCGTCATTGGAATAATTGCCGTGACGATTGCATAAATTGAGGATAAAATGATATTTAGAAACAACTGAAGAGAATAGTTTTATAATTTTTTTCTTTTTATTTATTTACATGGGAAGGAATGACGATGGCAGGAGAGGATCAAGGAGTGAAGGAAGAAGACTTGAAATGGCCTTAAGACACGATGAGGATCCCGAAATAACTGAAGAGGATGTTGTTAGTGTGGAGTTTTGTGTATCAGAGACGGCTGCAATAGGGTTAATCGAGTGTGATAGTTATTATGGGTTAAGCTGGGGTTTTAAAACTGGAGAGAGTTATGCTGTTTTTTTCAATGGTTATGAATTGGCGAAAAAAATAAATTAGTCAATTTTATCTTCCGTACATAAACCAGCCAACAATCACCAGACCTATGTTTATTATTCCAAATATGTTTGCTATAACCACTGGAAAGCTCTTTATCTCAATGCCATAAAGAATCCATATAACTGCCCCTACAAAAAATATAGCATAAGCTGTTATTGAGATGTCTTTTGCACTTTTTCTCCTGAATATCCTGTATGCCTGGGGAAAATTTCCCAATCCTGACAGTGTTCCAAAAATTGTTGCGAGAACTAAGAGGACAGTCATGGTTTAATGTTAATGGTTAATTATTTAAGTATTTTCTTCTTGTTAATATTACATGAATACTCTTGTGATTGACATAGAAACCATACCTGTTGAGATAAGGGACGAATCCATTAAAGAGTACCTTATGGACAAGAAAATCAGCAAAGAAGCAAGAAGCCTGCATCCACTTTATTCAAAGATTGTATGCATAGTTCTCAAGGGAGAGGAATACATTGTCCTTACTGGAGATGAAAGGGAGATTTTAGAAAAGTTCTGGGAGATAGCTCCTAAATATAACATGTTCGTGACTCACAATGGATATGGATTTGATATTCCTTTCATAATTGTAAGGAGTGCAGTCCATAAAATAAAGTTCAAAAGTTTGATACAGTTAAACAAGTATAACATGGTAAATTCAAATCATTTTGATACNATGATGTTCTTCAATCAGAATGGGGTNTTCTTCAATGTAAGNCTGGATGTAATTGCNAGAAGCCTCGGAATTCCAGTAATGGATGGGAGATTTTCGGGCGTGGAAGTGGAAAGGTTGTTTAGAGAAGGAAAAATTAATGAAATTATTCAGCATTGCAGGGAAGATGTTGAACTTACTGAAAAGATTTATTTTTGGCTGAAAGGTTAGTTAAGCAAATTATCAATAATCTTTTTTGTTCTTTTTGGATATGATTTAAGATAAGTTTCCAATTTTTTCTTATTTATTCTTTTAGAAATTTCCTTTAAAACATCCTTGTTTAATTTTTTCTTGAAGTAAACAAAATCAATTAATGTTTTTTCTATGTCTGAATAAGGCAGGTGAGATTTTTCCTGAGGAAGATAATCAAAACCGAAAAGATATTTGCTGTTAATCCCTTTTACCATGACATTCATTCCCATGATTTTTCTTATTCCCATCCTCACTTTTCTTGATGTTATTATTACAGGTATTGTTTCCTGCTCCCACAAATCATGGAAACTCAAGGCATCCTGCAATCCAAGATAAGCTGGCTTGAAACATAAAACAGCGAGTTCGGGATTCTTCTGTGATGTATAAATTCCTTTTGCCAGCCTGCTTATCCTCCCTTTTAATAATAAGTTTCTTATTAATTGCTTTGCATACTCAGGATTGTTTGTGATTCTATTAATTGAATTTAAGCTGACTACTGGACTCTTTCTGAACAACTCTTCCACATATCTTTGATATTTTTGCTTTCCCATTTTAAACAAACGATTTGATGTATTTTATCATATCTTCCGACCCTGGAACCAAACCTTCAAGAATCAACACTTTTAAGTCATTTTCATCAGAAGGCTTCTTGAAATTGCTTATTAGTTTTTTTAAATTAATATCTTTCTTATTCTTTACATACCTTAGCAGGAAGAATACATCATAAAGATCCCTTATCTTAAACCTGCTAAGATATGCGCTTATTTTTTCATTTATCAACTGTTCAGGCTCTAAAGTATAAACAGTAACAAAATTACTTTCTACTGTTTCATATTCCTTTAATGATCCCTTTATTCTCTTAAATAATGCTTCAAATCTAACTGATGTTCGATTTAATTTAAGACTGGAATATAGGCTGTTTCCGCTTATTTTCTTTTTTTCTATTGTAAATCCTCTTTTCTTTAATTTTTCAAATAAAACATTTAACTTGTTTATATCCTTTAGAATATAAACATCCACATCTTCAGAGAACCTGTTTCCGTTGAAGCATCTCCATATTGCTGTCCCCCCATGCAGAACTGCATCATTAAACACAGCATATATCTCCTGAACTATTATGTCCTGAGCTGTTGCTATGTTTTTGTGTGATTCTTTCTTTATTTTCAATATTAAAGGTATCATTTTATAATTAACTAAGGTTATAGATATATATAACTTTGGTTTATTTATAAATTTTTTGATTTTATAAAGGAATCTTATTGATTGAAAATTAATAATGGCGTATTCCTCTTACATAAGAATCAAAGGTAGCTCTGTCCACCTTGTTAACATCTATATAAATTTCTTCATCTCTTAATTTAAACTCTAATGGTTTTAAATCATTATAATATGGTTTTAGGTCAGCCATGCTAAGATCAAATTTTAGGTTTAGTATACCTNCGTTGTTTAAATGTAACCCTATGTCACTAGATTCATTTCCAAGAATAAATCTTGTTATCATATCATCTCCAAATCTATTTGTAGGTATAGGTATAATTGATGTTCTATTTGTTATTTTAACTGAATCATTTAATAATTTTTGTAGTTGTTCATCACTTGGACTAAAATAAACACCAGTAACATGATCAAATTTATATTGTTCTGGGTCTAGTGGATATTTCAAAGGATTTTTGGTTAGATAAATTTCATTTTCTCCCTTTTTTATAGCAAATCCATCCCTTACTACAAAAGGCTCTTTAAACACCTCACGGATTTTTTCAAAGATAGATAATTTAATAGCCTCTTCCAAAGAAATTATTTTATGCCCATTATTTTTTAGTATATTAAGTGCATTATAAAATTGTTCAGTTACTTTTCCTGAAGTAAATATTTTCATTCCACCCTGTGTTCCAGTTATATCTTCTGTGAAAGGATTATATTCTTCTCCATCATTAGGATTATAGTCCACTATTCTAAACGTTCTACCTCCACTGTTTGGTCTAATTTCCATTATTTGTTCTGGTTTTTTTCTTAACATTTTAATTTAGAGTAGAAATAATAGTTTATAAACCTTTCGATATTAATAACTTTAAAGTGATAACAAATAATATAAATTGTTGGTTTAATAACTTCTTTTATACTT
>C687J35174_10002708_pt1 | contig 24843 bp, 19 predicted proteins | sample RifCSPhighO2_01_FD_35174 | JGI IMG/M metagenome (IMG submission 35174) | reverse complement strand
CGAGACCGAGATGGAACGCGGCCTGCTTGGTTGTCAGAAACGGGCAATGCTCGCGTGCCCGCCGAGCGCGCTCCGCGGCCGACGACGCCGTGGCTCCACCGTCCACAGCGGATGAATCCGCCTCGATCCGTGTTCGCGCGCCGCCGCCTGCTTCGGGGTTTGGATCGTGTGTCATGAGTGCAGCGCCCGGTCCGACGAACCCGCGTTACCCGCCGATCAGGCCCGCACGCGCGGCTTCCTGTTCGGCGACATAGGCATCCAGCATGTCGGCCTGGCCGGGGAGCAGCGCGTCGATCGCAGGGAGGCCGTCGATATCGTCCCGGTGAAGCAGCACGGACGGGCACTGGCCTTCGACATTGCCGAGATTGGGGCGATGCTGGGCATAGCCGATGAGCGCGGCCAGATCGGGATCGAACGCTCGAGCGATGGCGGGCGGATAGACGAGATACTGATTCTCGAACGTCCGCAGCCATCCGAGGCAATAGGAGGTGATGACCGCGCGGCGCACATGATCGGACTGGTTAGCGCCGGCACCATGCAGGATCGATCCGAGGAACAGCAGCGCGGAGCCGGGTGGCATTTCGGCGGCGACCGGACGTGCATCGCCCGGTTGCGATGCCGCATCGTGATGGCTGCCCGGCCAGACCAGCGTCGCGCCACTCTCCAGCGTGAACGGATCGATCGGCCAGATGACGTTGATCTGATAGTGCATCCCGGTCTTGACGCCGCCCCAGAGATCCTGGTCGCGGTGCGGCACCTGCGCGAGCGCGCCGGGATGGATTTCGATCGCCTGGGTGAGGTTGAGAACGATACGATCGCACCATTCCCCGAGCACCGTTTCGGCGATACCGCGGATGATCGGGTGCAGCACAAGGCCGGCGATATGCCGTGAACGCCGCAACAACGCGCCAAAGCGCTTGGTGCGGGCTCCGTAGAATCCGCCTTCGCAAAAGGGCGTGGCGACGAAGCGCGGTGCGAGTTCGGCTTCGAGCGCGGTGATTAGCTCGGTCGGCACGGCGTTATCGACAATGACATAACCGTCGGCGAGCAGCATCGCGGCGAGGCGGGCGGGGTCGTGCATCGCCATTCCCTTCACGCGGCTCTTGCCGCCGCATCGGGAGTGATCGCACCCGGTACATAGATGCCGTTCGACGCCAGCAGCGCAGGCGTACCGGCGCAGATCTCGATGCGGAACGCTCCAAGGAACGCGCCATCGATGCGGCGCGCGGGGCCGAGCGGCGCTGCGCGCCAGCCCATCGCCAAAACCTCCTCGCGAAAAGCAGCGGTCACGACGCCGGTTAGCATGGTGATTCCGCTGCCGAGCGCATGATCGACCATCGCCGAGATGAGCCGGTTGCGGACACGCAGGCGTCCGGGGGCGCCCAATCGTTGCGGCAGGCAAAGTCGCGTAATCTCGCGAACCTGCTCCCCCCGGGGCGCATCGCACTCGCAGAGCGACGCGAAACGATCGGCGAGAAGATGTGCGCCCTCTGTCGATAGCAGCCGCATCGACCCCTGGTGAATGCAGCCATCGTCGGTGGCGATCAGATAGACCGCCTTGTCGCCGTCATAGCTGTCGATTTCATAGCGGCCGCCGACGACCGGAACATCCCAGCCCAGCAGATCGACGAACAGGGTCTTGCGGTCCTCGAACATCGAGGCGGCGCGCGCATCGGTAAGCGAGCACCCTTTGACAATATGGATCATGGCAGTAGCTCCCGTTCAAATTGAACAGTCGCGAAGGGAGCAGAGATGAAGGGCTCAAACAGTCGTCAATATTGAGGATGCGGCGATCCCGCTCAGAACCGCGGGACGATCTCCTCGATGCAGACGATTCCGCAGGCGAGCGCGATCGCCGGGAGCTGCGCGCGGGAATAGATTCCGAAATGTTCGCGCAGGTCACGCATGTAGGTGCGCACTGTCGTCGGGGCGATGTTCATCATGATCCCGATCTCGACGTCGCTCTTGCCCATCGCCGCCAAGCGAAAGCATTCGAGCCGCTTTGGGCTGAGATGGGGTAATTTCAGCGGGCGCGCCGGAAAGCCGTGCAAGCGCCGCGCCTCGGTAAACGCCTCGCTCGCCATCAGCGTCGCGATCCGGCAGATATGCGATGGCGGCAATTGCCCGTCGCGCGTTGCGAACGTACAGCATCCGGGCGGCTCGCCGGCGACGCCAATCGGAACGGTGAGGCCGTTGCGCAGGCCATGACGCGCGGCTTCGCGCACGATGCGCGCCTGTCGCCGCGTGAAGCCGCCCAGCAGTCGCTCCATTTCGTGCCAGCAGAACGCCCGGCTTGTCGAGCGCGCCGCGAGCAAGGCGGGATCGTCGCGGTAATAGCCTTCGGCGACGAAAACGTCGCCCCAGCTCTGGAAATTGTCCATGCGGAAATATCGCCCACCGGGCTGAAAGAAGGCCATGCTCTGGACGATCGCGAGCCATGGGAGGCCGAGCTGGCGTGCGGCGGCCTCGCTGCAACTGAACAGCTCGCGATCACTGTTCGCGCGCCTGGCCTGCTTAATATAGGCATCGAGGTCGCGAAACGGCACCGAGGGGCACTCCTTTCGACGCGCGCGTTGCGGGCGCGTCTATCGGGCGCGTGGTTCCAGCCCACGCGCGTGCAGCCCCCGATGATTTACTTGGTCTTGCTCGGCCGCCCCGTCGGCTTGTGCGGATGGCGCCGGAGCGTCACCGCCGGGCGCGCCAGTATCGCGCCGATTTCCAGTTCGTCGTCCGAAACGATCGAGATCGATATCCGGCCGGACAAGAGATAGACGGCATTAACGCCGAGTGCCTTCGCGAGCCGCTCCATTGCTTTCAGCGTCGGGCTCGACCGGCCATTTTCGATCGCACTCAGATAAGAGCTGCTCGTGCCCGCATCATGGGCGAGCGCTTCTTGCGTGATGCGCATCGCAAGCCGCAATTTCCTGAGATTCAAACTGAAGGACTTCGACGCATCCATAAGGGCGTAAGTTCACGCCCTGCGACCATTACTCCACACTGGATACAGGTTGGAGTTATTATCTATATTATTACGTTTTTACAAATATTTAAATGAGATTCCCGAACAACGCGCACTCAACTCTGATGCGGATTCTCAGGCGCGCCAAAAGACCGCATTCGGACGGTCGAATCGGTCGATGACCGAAGCCCTCACGCCAGGACATTGGCCGTGGNCGCCGCAGTGGAAATCCCATCGGCGTCGTCACATCCGGGGCGAGCATTGATTTCAAGCGCCGAGCGAATCACGATGCGAACAACGTCCCGTGGACACGTCCGCAATCGCCGTTCCGGCGTGGCGTACAGGAATCATCGGATAGTTTGACGTGCCTGTGTGTCGTTGTCTCCTTTGATTTGAATGCAGCGCAGCGAAGCGGAGCGTCGCATTGGTTCATAGTTATGAAATCACCGTTCGTGTCGGGCCGCTGGCCGCCCACCATGCCAACCGACTACTCGCAACAGTCGGTTCTGGCGGTAATCCCGCAGCGGTCCGGTTTGCTCCAGCCCCGCCGAATTGTACTCGGATCTTCATGATGCAGCGGGATCGGTCCGGGGATCGGTAGTGACGAGCCCGAAAAACGTGGCGCCGGCATTGCCTGGAGGATATTGTCGATCTCCCGATAGACGCCTCGCGCTGCCATATGAGGATGGCGCGCCGCTTCGTCCGGATCAAGCACGGGGGCAAAGCAGGCATCGCTGCCTTCCAGCAGTGTGCGCCATTCTTCCCGTGTCCGCATGGCGAATATCTCGCTAAAACGCTGCTTGAGCTCGGGCCAGGCATCACGATCATAGCCGTCGTCAAAACTGCTATCGCCGGCCAACCCCAGCTTTTTGCAAAGCAGCGCATAGAACTTGGGCTCGAGTGATCCGACTGAGATGAAATTCCCGTCGGCGCACCGATAGGTCGAGTACCAGTGAGGGCCGTCAAGGATGCTGCAGCCGCGTATGCTGGCAACCTGGCCGGCGGCCTTCAGGCTCAGGAGCAAGTTCATCATGTGAGCGCTCCCATCGACGATCGCGGCGTCAACCACTTGCCCATTCCCGGTATCCCGNGCGTGCATTGCCGCTGCGAGGACGCCGATGGCCAAATANAGCGCTCCACCCCCAATATCGCCTACCAGGCTTGGCGGCGCCATTGGCGGTTCACCNGGATGCCCAGCATACCAAAGGGCTCCTGACAGCGCGATATAGTTGATGTCATGGCCGGCCGCTTGGGCGAGAGGTCCCTGCTGCCCCCAACCCGTCATGCGACCGAATACAAGGCGGGGGTTACGCGCTAGGCAAACCTCGGGACCAAGGCCGAGCCTCTCCATCACCCCAGGCCGCATGCCTTCGATCAGTACATCGCCCCTTTGGACGAGATCCAGGACATGCGCGACGCCTTCGGGGGACTTCAGATCCAAGGCAATTACACGTTTCCCGCGGTTCACAATGGCGCCGCTGCCAAGATCGATATTTTCGGAGTTAGGGCTTACGCGTTCAATGACGACGACATCGGCGCCAAGGTCGGCCAACAGCATTCCGCAAAACGGCGCCGGGCCGATGCCCGCAATTTCGAGTATTTTGAGGCCTGCAAGCGGACCAGTTTTCGTCATTCAGGCATACCTGCGTCTGAGACCTTGGCGCTTTGATCCAGGCCGTTTCGCCGCTCCAGATTTCGAGACGGGTTGCAGTCGTGCTGGGCGGCAGTGTCGAAAGTAAGATTGGCAAAATGACCTTGATTCGCCTAATTCATTCTCTGGAGCAATTATTCCTGTGGGGCATGTCCATGCTCGATTCTCGCCTCAAGCATGCCGTCGCGGTTGGTCAGCTTCGTTCCTTCTCCAGGGCAGCGGATGCGGTTGGTGTCACGCAGTCGGCGGTGACCAAGAGTGTCGCTGAACTCGAACGGNATCTTGGCTATTCCCTTTTCCATCGGACCTCACGGGGCGCGATGCCGACAGAGGAGGGACGCGAATTTATNGATCGCGCAGCGCGCTTGCTTGCCGACGCAGCTGAACTACTCGGAGATACAGCCCGCCGCGCCGACGCCTATGCGGGCCCGCTTCGAATCGGACTGTTCCCAGGGTCAATCGACTGGTTGCTCACCCAACCTCTGGTTTCTTTGCTGCGGCGCCATCCGGCAGTGCGCGTCGAAGTCGTTTCGGGCAACAGCGAAAGGGGCGTGCGACTCCTGTCGCGCGGCGATATCGATGTCGCCTTTGGACTTGAAGCGGCCTTTGCACGCTGGCCGGAATTCAAGTGCGAGCGGGTCGCCTCGATCGAAATACTGCCTTTTGTGCGGAACAATCATCCCATTCTGGGGATAAACCCGACCAGCAAGGAGCCGCTGGTCCAGTTCGAATTCGTAGTGCCCTCATCTTCCGAACCCTACACATCGATCATTCAGCAGATGTACGAAAAAAGCGGTAAGCGTCCCGCTGACTGGATCCACATGACAGACTATTTTCAATTGGTTCGACGGATCGTTGCCACATCCGATGCTATCGGGATGGTTGCAAAACAGTTCACCGAGAACTCATGGTTTCGCGCCAATTTCGTGGCCTTGGAGGGAATCGGTTTATTCGATCCATTGACGCTTTGTTATGCTGTGCGTAGCCGCTGGCAGGTAAAACCGGCTGGCCGTGCGCTCGTCAGCCTTGTTCGTCAGGCATGGCGCACCGCATCATCGGATTAACGGCAAGGGGGCGGGGTGCGATCGGAAATCCGCTGCATCCGTCGCGATCAGCTAGAGCATTTCGCGCAGAAGTGGGAACCGGCTTTCCGGCAGGAAATGCTCTAGCAAATTGATCTTGGGCATTTTCCGAGTTGGCGGGTGATTCCACTCGCCTCGAAAATGGCCTAGAAGCTAATCGCCACTTCTCCGCCGATGACGCGCCCCCTGTTTAGCGGTGAAAGGCTTGCACCCGTGCCCCCGAAGGCCGCCGGCAAAGGTGTATCGCCGCCAATCGTCACCTCATTCAGGAGGTTTCGGCCATAGATGGAGAAGCGCCAGTGCTTGTTGTCGGTCGCCAATGTGAGGCTCGCATCGAGCATATCGGCGCCCTGAAGGAAGCCGACGTTGTTGTCGGTGAATGCCGCCTTGTCGCGATGCGTGAAGCTGACACGCGCCGTTGCTGTCCCCAATTCGCCAAGCTGCTGATCATAAGTCAGCCCCACGCCATAGGTCCATGGCGACAGCCTTGGCAATTTGAGCGCACGATCCACATCGTTGATGACGCCATCACCGCTGAGGTCGAACTGGACGTTGCGATACTGGCCATTCACGTAGCCGAGCTGACCCGAAATCACGAGGTTGGACAAAAGAAAAAACTGCCCCTCGGCCTCGACGCCTTTGATTGTGGCGTCGGCGGTGTTCCGTATGACCTGGCTGACGCCAAGCGGTCCGGGCAGGTTGATCTCGCGCTGCAGGTCCTTCATGCGATTGTAGAAGGCCGCCAGGTTGATCCGGTGGCGCCCGAATTGCTTCTTGGCGCCGAGTTCGAAACTGTCCTGGGTCTCTTGATTGAATGGCCCCGGCGGCACAGCGGGATCGGTGTTGCGCAAATTATATCCGCCGCTGCGGAACCCGCGCGTGTAAAGGCCATAAATCTGCGTGTCGTCATCCGGCTTCCACTGAAGGCCGATTTTCGGCGTAAACCCTCGCCATTTTGCCGCGTCGGCGAAATTGGTTGCACAGATCAGCGTGTCTAGATTGCAACCATTTGCGCGNAAGGCCGAGACCCGAACGGCTTTGCGTTCCCANCTATACCGCGCGCCGAGATTCAAGGTCAGCGTATCGGTGAAATGCCAGTCGGTCGAAGCAAAAATGCCCCATGTTGTCTGGTCTTGCGTACCCCCACCGGAAACGATCCGAGCACCGCCCAAAAGATTCCGCAGCTCGGCGTAACGAAGATCCTGGGAAAAATAGTATAGACCGGTTGTCAATTCGACGTCACCGAACCTTCCGGCATAACGAAGTTCGTCGCTGAGTTGATCCTGGTCGATTTCGAAAAAGGCATGAAAGAAGGACTGTGGTGTTCCATCGATATCAGCGCCCGCGGAGGATCGGAATTTCCGATAGCCAGCGATGTTGGTGAAGACGCCTTCGCCCAGACCGACATCGATGTTGGTTTCCACGATCGCCTGGTCCCATTTGGCATCATAGAAACCTGGGAAATTGATCGAAAACCTGAAGCTGTCGCGGGGAAACAGCGCGTGACTCTGGACAGGGGCTCCATCGCTTTCGACATCGCCATGCTCATAGCGGAGATCCATTCGGAAGCGGTCGCCACCCTTGAGCGAAAGTGCCGGGCGAATGATAAGGTCATGTGATTTACCGAAGCTGCGATTGTCGAAGCGGTTGCGAAACCAGCCATTGTCGTCGCTGTAGTAGACGGCCAATTTGGCAGCCAAAACGTCATCGACGATAGGTCCGGTAACCGTGCCGCTTACGGTCTTTTTCAGTCCCGTTTCAATGGATAGCTTGGCTTTGGCTCCAAAATCGAAGCTGGGCCGCGTGGTCCGCACAACCACGGCACCGCCGGTAACGTTGCGACCGAAAAGCAAGCCTTGCGGTCCACGCAGAACTTCGATCCCCTCAAGGTCGAAGTTGTCCAGCACGACACCAGCGTTGATGCCGAGGTAAATACCGTCAGTGAAAACGCCTACGGTGGGGTCGATCGATGGGATCGTGCTGTTGATGCCGAGGCCCCGGATAGTGAAATTGGCATAGCCCGGTGCCGTACCCACATCCTCGAGCTGGACGTTGGGAACGTCGTAGCTCAGACTTTGAAGATTCTGGACGAACTTGGCATCCAGCTGCGCTTCACCAAAAGCCGTGACCGCCATCGGTACTTTCTGCACGCTTTCGCCATAGCCCTTTTTGGTGGCGGTAACGACAATGTCCTCAGCCAGCGCTTCCGTGGCGCTCCCGGTTTGGTCGTTCGCCTGGGGCGTTGCTTCCTGGGCAAATGCTGTTCCCGAGCACAACAACGCGGCAGAAGCCAATAGACATCCTCTCATGGCTGATCCTCTCTTCCCAGGAGATATTGTGTAGTTCATGCCGTTTGGCGGCATTTGAGGGCCGTCGTCCAATTCAATTCGCTGCAGAACTATTCCTGCTGCTCATCGATATCTGGCGGCNGCACGACGCCATCGGCAGCCCGACGGCCGCTCAAAAATATCATGGTAATTCATNGGGTTGATTACGCTCTCAGCGCCCGTTCTACCGCCTCAAGGCTGTCATTCAGCCCGAGCGGGTGCTCGGCATCCGTGAAGTCGACAATTCTACCCCAGTGCCGGGCGACATCATCGAGCGTGAACGCCCTGTCCGCTCCGAAGGCGTGCCCAAGCGCGCGCTCCCACCTAAGCTTGGCGATATAGCCGGCTCCAACTTCAAAAAGCCCTTTGGTTTCGCTGCAATTCTCGTGCGCAAGCCAACCGACCAATGGACTGATCGCTTCCGCTCTGAGATTGGCGAGAAACTCTTGTGGAAAGGCAGTCGCGGTCATACGCGATGCGGCGATTGGGGCGATCGTATTAACCTGGATGTTTCTGGACCGCCCCTCCTCCGCCAGCGCGTTCGCAAGCCCCAATATTCCGAGCTTGGCTGCGGCATAGTTGGCCTGACCGAAGTTGCCGTAGATTGCGGCTGCAGACGTGGTCATGACGATGCGGCCATAGCCCTTGTCGCGCAGTATCGGCCATGCTGCCTGCGTCACTGCCCGCGTCCCATTCAGATGGACCCGCTGAAGCAGTGTCCAGTCTTCGTCGGTCATTTTGTGGAAGCTCACATCGCGCAGGATGCCGGCATTGTTGATGACGACGTCAACGGTTCCGAAGTTGTCAACCGCGGCTTGGATGATCAGCGCGCCCTCCTCGACCGACGCATAATTTGCCACCGCCTGACCGCCCGTGGCTCGAATTTCGTCGACCACATTGTCAGCGGCTGTGGAGCAGCTGCCGCTCCCTTTCTCGTCGCCACCCAGATCATTCACCACCACCTTGGCTCCGCGCCCGCCAAACATCAGCGCGTACTGGCGCCCAAGTCCGCCTCCGGCTCCGGTCACAACCACTACCCTGCCATCGAAACGAAGCTCTTCGTCCATCGCTTGTCTGCCTCTTTTACCTGAGCGACGCATCTGCGCATTTGATCCTGTGCGAGTCAGGCACGCGGCTCCATTTCCGTCGACGCTGTCGTTTTCGTCTGAGCCTTACCGAAAGGCTTGAATGCCGGTCAGGGCGCGCGAAACAACAAGCTTTTGAATCTCCGTCGTGCCATCGGGGATGGGGCAAATGATCGCCTCACGCACCAGCCGCTCAACGATGAATTCGCGGGTGACGCCGTTGCCGCCATGGATCTGAAGCGCATCGCGCGTCGCTTCGATCGCCATTTCGGTGGCGTACCACTTGGCCATCGAGCATTCCGTCTCTGCGCGCGTGCCCGCCTGGACGAGGGATATTGCCCGGTGCGTCAACAGACGGGCTGCGTCGATCTTGGTCGCCATGATGGCGATCTTGTCGGCGATCAGCTGATGGCCGGCGATCTTCTTGCCATGCTGCGCGCGATCGCGAGCGTACGCGATCGCCTCATCCATTGCTCGCCGTGCGATGCCGATACTCCACATCGCCATATGGCAGCGGGCAATCTCGAACACTTGCAACGTATTGCGCAATCCATCGCCGACCCGGCCGATCGTGTTTGCCACCGGTACGCGGCAATCGGACAGGAATATCTGTGCAGTCGATTGGCCGTTGAGCGCCATCTTCTGGATATCGCGCACCTCATACTCACTCTCGTCACGATCGACCAGGATGTGAGTGACTTCATTTTCGCCAGTCTTGCACGTACAGATGAAGATGTCCGAGTAGGCTCCGTTGGTGATCCAGGTCTTTTCGCCATTGATGACCCAGAAATCGCCGTCTCGTACGGCGCGTGTCTTGATGGCGGCGACGTCCGAGCCGACATCGGGCTCCGAGATGCCGAGCGAAACGAACTTCTCGGCCGCGACGAGGTCGGCAAGATAGCGTTGCTTGATCGTCTCCGGGGCGAAGCGGCGGATGAGTTCTGCGCCAACCGCGTTGATGAAGCCGGGTATGGCCACATCGAGCGAGGAATAGGCGATCTCCTCGAAAATGAGCAGATGAGTGAGCCATCCCATATCAAGCCCGCCCCATTGCTCCTGATGCGGTGCGGTAATATGGCCATAGCCGGTCAGTGCTTGAGTCCATTCCTTCATGAGCGGTTTGGGGATGAATCGCTCCCCATGCCGGCGGATTTCCGGCTCAAGCTTGTTGTCGAGAAAGCGGCGGACGGTTTCCACCGCCATGCGTTGTTCATCGGACAGCTCAAAGTTCATATCGTGACCCCGTGTTTCCCTAGGCGCGCTCTGACAACTACCGGCCCAGGATCGTGACGGCGACCACCGCCTCTTCCACCCCGATGACACCTCCGCCGTTCTGCGCGATCGCGAACCGGGCATTCGGAACCTGTCGATCTTCCGCCTCGCCGCGCAATTGCAGCGCAAGCTCGTAGATTTGGCCGAGCCCGGTGGCGCCGATCGGATGTCCCTTGCATTCAAGCCCGCCCGACGTGTTTACCGGAATACGCCCACCCAGCGCCGTCTCACCGCGCTCTGCCGCGAGTCCGCCCTCGCCAGGCGGCGTCAGGCCGAGCGCCTCGATTTCAATGATCTCGCCAACCGCCGTGGCGTCATGCACCTCCGCGACGCCAATATCTTCTGGCCCCACGCCGGCCATCGCATAGGCCCGGTTCGCCGCAAGGCGGCTGACATGGTGGTCATAATCAAAGGGATCGCGCGCGGCGCCGGTTTGCAGCACAGACGCCAGGATTCTTAGCGCCCTGTCCGGGGCTGCCGACAGTTTGCGCCGACCGGCTTCGCTGCAGATGATCGCAGCGGCGGCGCCGTCGCTGATCGGGGAGCACATCGGCAGTGTGAACGGGTAAACGATCGGAGGCGCAGCGAGTACACTTTCGACGGTATATGGGAGGCGATACTGGGCAAGCAGATTGCGCGTCGAATGCATGTGATTTTTCGCCGAGACGGCCGCGATTTGCGCTTGCGTCGAGCCGTAGGTCTTCATGTGCGCGCGTGCCATCGCGGCGTATACATCCATGAAAACGCTGTAAGGCTGACTCGATGTCGTTCCTTCCGGAACATCGACGCCATTGCCCATGGCCAGCAGCTGCGCGCGGCCCGACTCGGTTTCATGCACGTCCCAAGCGCCATCGAATGCACTGAACATGAGCGCCTTGTCGGGCGAGTACATCTTCTCCGCGCCGAGCGCGAGTACGACATCCGCTGCCCCCGATCGAACATAGGCGGCGGCCATGTGCAAGGCCGTGGAAGCCGTCGCACATGCGTTTTCGACATTCACCACGGGAACGCTTGAGATGCCCATCGCTCGCGCCACGATTTCGCCGCGGATCATGTCCTGGCCCTCCATATGCCCCTGGACGCAATTGCCGAAGAAGATGGCTTCGACATCGCCGGCGGTGCATCCTGCGTCGGAAAAGGCCTGCGACGAAGCTTCGGCGCAGAGCATTTTCAGGCTCTTGTCGAACTGTTTTCCGAACGGGGTCATCCCAACCCCCATGACGAATATGTCGGTCATTCGTTGATCCATTCTTCCAATGTGTTCCGCATCCGATCAGGTCTCACCGGTCGGAAAAATCGGGCTTCCGCTTCTCCCGGAATGCCGCCAGTCCTTCGACAATGTCGTTGGACAAGGCGTAAGCAGCCATGGNTTCGAGTTCCTGACGCAGCCCGACTTCGAGCGAGCTATCCTGCGCAGCGCGGACTAGCTGCTTCATGTAGGCGAGCCCTGGCCGGCTCTTTTCTGCAAGAGATTCTACCAGCGCTTGCGCTGCCGCAATGAGATCCTCGGGAGCAACCAGTTGGGTCACGAGTCCGGCTTCCTTCATCTCGGCAGCCGAGATGGTCCCGCCGGTCATCATCAGATGTTTCGCACGCGCTTCGCCGATCTTCCTAGGGAGTCGAACCGACCCTCCACCGCCGGGCAACAGGCCGTAATTTGCATGGGCGTCGCCAAATCTGGCCGGGTGCGCGGCAATGACGAGATCACAGCACAACACCAGTTCCAAGCCGCCGGCGAGCGTAAGGCCGTTGACCGCCGCAATTATCGGAAGGCGCGACGTCTCGATCCTGTTAAAAGCCTGACCGAGCGGCGGCAGAAACAGATTTAAGCGTTCGGCGAGAGTTTGTCCGCCTGTTCCATCGCCAATTGCGAGCAGATCCGCGCCAGCGCAAAACGCCCGTCCGGCGCCGGTAAGAATGCAAGCGCGCACCGTCGCATCTGCTTCCGCTGCCTCGATCGCTGCGGCGAGTTCCTCGGCCAAAGCCAACGACAGACTGTTCAACGCTGCCGGCCGGTTGAGGGTCACCCAAAGCGCTGGGCCGCGTTGCTCAACCAGGATGTATTCATAGTCCATTGCAGTCTCCCGCGCGCCGGCAGGCGGTCACCGGAATAGAGGATGTGGCTAGGATGGCTGCGTCGGTCATGCCCCCGAAATGCGCCGGTCCTGGCCCGCCCAATAGGGCTCTCGAAGCTTTGAACGAAGCACCTTTCCGACATTGCTCAACGGCAGTGGCTCGGCGGTAAAAACGACCTTGCTTGGCTTTTTTGCGGAGCCCAGACGCTGGCGCACCAAATCTATTATCTCGGTCTCCGTGATTTGTGCTCCGGGCTTGACACGCACCATTGCAAGCGGCGTTTCACCCCATTTTTCATGGGGCACGCCAAAGACCGCGACCTCGAGTACACCGGGATGGTCGGCAATTACGTTTTCGATTTCGGTGGGATAGATATTGAAGCCGCCTGACACGATCATGTCGTTGTTGCGATCGAGCAGATACAAAAATCCGTTTGTGTCGATCATGCCGACATCGCCGGTTTTGACCCAGCCATCTTCCATGCGCCGGGCGGTTTCCTCCGGATCGTTCCAGAATTCCTCCATCTGGCCATTTTCGAACCGTGCGACGATCTCGCCGGGCTCGTTTGGTCCCAGCACCTTTCCGTCCTCGTTACGGATTTCGATATCGGCGCCNCTCATGGGACGTCCGACCGCCCGAATTGGGGCAGAACCTTCAAATTCGCCGAACCACTCGTTGGGCCCCATAGACGCGATGGGCAGGATTTCGGTCTGTCCATAGCCCGAATGAAGAACATGATTCCCGAATATCTGGCACGACTTGCGAAGCGTCGGCTCGGAGATCGGCGCTGAAGCACTCAGCAGAAACTTCAAATTCGGAAAGTGGCGGCCATATGCCCCGTCGTGATGCACTATGGCATTGAGCATGGTGGGGGCTACAAAGGCATGGCTGATCCGTTCCTGCTCGAGAGTGTCAAGAAAGGACGCTGGATCGAAGCCGTCCATCATCACGTTGCGGGCGCCGCAATACCAGGCCGGCACGAACAGGAAGCCCGATGCATGGGACAACGGGCCGACATGCAGAATGGCATCCCCTGGGGCCACTTGGGGGCCGATGCTGAAAAATGCGGCGGAGATCGTCATCCATGAACGGTGCCGATAGGCAACGCCCTTGGGTTTGCCCGTCGTGCCGCCGGTGTGGCGGATGACACAATAGTCCTCCGGCGCGACGACGGGATCAGGATCCCGGTCCGAGGCTGTCGCCAACCAATTCTCATAGTTGTGATCGCGGATAATGATCCGCTCAAGCGTCGGAGCTTGGGCATCCAGCCCCGCCAACTCCGAAGCCAATGCCTCATCGACCAGCGCCAACCGAGATCCGGTACTCGCGATCATATGGGCGTGCGCTTCACATCGGTTGCGCGCATAGAGAGGAACACGCGTATAGTTTCCAATGGCAGCCGCCAGTATGATGTCGGCGGCCTCGATGGAGTTCTTCTCCAGCGTAGCAATCCGGTCACCCGGTTGAAGGCCGCACTCCGCAAGAGCATTTGCGAGCTTCACGCCGCGCAACCAGGCTTCCGAGAAAGTCAACCGCCTGTGGCCGTGAACGAGAGCCTCTTGCTGGGCGAAATAACGTGCGGCGCGACGTATTTGCGTACGGACGTCCATCAGCCGCGCTCCTCTAAGGCGCTCGCCCACAATGGCGCAGTCGACACATAATAAACTGACATGCGATAGGCCTCTCCGGACTTCTTTTCGTAAGCATCTGTGTCTGCAGCATTGATCCAATCGTCCAATTCAATATTCTGCGATGCTATTCTTGCTGCTCATATTATCGTGCCGGATCATGTCGGCGGCTTTCTCGCCGATCATGATGCAGGTTGCATTGGTGTTGCCGTTGACGACTGATGGCATGATCGAGGCATCGGCCACGCGGATATTTGCGAGGCCGTGAACGCGCAGGCGGTTGTCGACCACCGCCATCTCGTCGGTGCCCATCTTGCATGTTCCCACCGGATGATAAGCATGATTGGCTTCTGCCCGGATATAGGCGTCGATCTCTTCATCAGTTTCAAGGTAGCGGTCAGGATAGAGAGGCCGTTTCATCATCGCCTTCATGCGATCCGAATGCAGGATCTCCTGCACGACACGGAAGGCATTGCGCAACGTCTTGAGGTCGTCGGGATGACTCAAGAGATTGAGGTCCATCTTGGGATCGGATTCGGGGTTTGAGTCATGTAAGGCAACCCAGCCGCGGCTCTTTGGGCGCCCAATATTGAGAATGATCGTATAGCCCCATTTCGTCATCAGCTTGTAGTCGCGCGCATGGTCGCGATAGGCGAGCGGCACGACATGGACCTGGCAGTCCGCCCGGTTCTGCCCCGGCGCGGATCGCAAGAAACCGCCTGCAGCCGTGGGCGGCGATGCCAGCCAGCTTTTCCTTTGCGTGAGATACTGGAATAGGTCTCGCACGGTCTTGAGCGCGCCAACGACATTGAGTGCGATCCCGAGCCGCTTCTTCGACTGGTAGACCAGCATCAGGTCAGGATGGTCGTGAAGATTCTGGCCGACACCGGGAATATCATGAATCACTTCGATTCCATGCTTCTCCAACTCATCACGCGGTCCGATACCGGAAAGCATCAACAGTTGGGGCGAATTATAGGCGCCGCCGCTGACAATGACTTCCTTTTCGCACGGGATCGTCTTCAACTGCCCGTCCTGGGAATACTCGACTGCCACCGCGCGGTTGCCCTCAAACCTGATACGATGGACGCGGGCATGTACTTCGACGCGGAGGTTGCCGCGCCTGCCCATCACCGGATCAAGGTAACACGCCTTCACGCTGGCGCGCTTCCCGTCCTTCACGGTAAACTGATAGATGCCGACACCTTCCTGGCTGGCACCATTGAAGTCCGGATTGGCTTGATGGCCCAGTCCAGTCGCCGCCTCGATGAAAGCATCATAGACATCGAATTCGCGCTTGCCGTTGGATACGTGAAGCGGTCCCGACGAGCCGTGAAACTCATCCTCACCGCGCTCATTATTCTCAGCCTTGCGGAAATAGGGCAGGACATCGTTGTAACCCCAGCCGTCGTTGCCGAGTTCGGCCCAGTGGTCGAAATCCGACCGGTCGCCGCGGATATAGACCATCCCGTTCATACCGCTCGATCCACCCAGCATCTTCCCGCGCGGATTGTAGAGGCGGCGGTCGTTGAGCGCCTTTGAAGGGTCGGTGTTGAACCGCCAGTTGAGCGTATTGATCCGATAGTCTTGGATCAGCGCCGCAAAAGCGCCGGGCGTGGACACAAGCGGCGAGGTGCCTGGGCCGCCTGCCTCGAGCAGGCAAACGGTGACATCGGGGTCCTCGGACAACCGGCTGGCGATAACGCCGCCCGACGACCCACCTCCAATAATTACATAGTCAGCCATTTGCTTCCCTTGTCATTCGACCCATGCTGGCGACCCGGCGTCATGCAACATGCCAGCATCAACCGCCGCAGCCACGTCAGAGGATCTTTTCGAAGATGTTGAGTAGTCCTTCGGTCTTGCTCGAATAGGGTGGCAGAAGTTGACCAAGCAGGCTGAGTTTCGGCTGAGAGAACACCGGCTTGTAATGAGTGAAGCGCTCGAAACTGGCGACGCCGGTATAGGCACCGATGCCGCTCTGTCCGATGCCACCGAAAGGCAGCCGGCGCTGGAAGACGTGCATGACCGTGCCGTTGAGAGTCACGCCGCCAGCGTGCGTTTCGGAAATGATCTTGCGCCGTTCCTCACTTTCGTCGCCAAAATAATAGAGCGCCAGCGGGCGCTCATGCCGGTTTACGTAGCGAATGAGCTCGTCTTCGGAGCGATATGGCATGATCGGCAGGATCGGTCCGAAAATCTCCTCCTGCATCATCGCCATGTCATCGGTAACGTCGAGAACCGCCAACGGCACGATCCGATGCCGTTCAGGAAGCGTTCCATCGCCGTTGTCCGAGAGGTTGAGCACCGTCGCGCCCTTGGCTTCGGCATCATCGAGCAAACCTTGGAGCCGCGCGAACTGTCGGTCATTGATGATACTGGTGAAATCGGGGTTGCTTGCCGCGTTGGGGTAGCATTTGGCAACCTGAGCGCGGAGTGCGGCGACGAAGCTTTCCATCTGATCGACATGGACGAAGGCATAGTCAGCGGCGATGCAGGTCTGGCCGGCGTTGAGCAGCTTGCCGAACACTAAGCTTTCACAGACTTGTGCAAGCGATGCACCCTTGCCCACGATGGCAGGGCATTTGCCGCCAAGTTCCAGAGTAACAGGTGTAAGGTTGGCAGCCGCCGCTTCATAGACTTTGCGGCCAACCGCGGGTGAACCGGTGAAGAGAATATGGTCGAAAGGTAGGGCCGTCATCGCCTGTGCCATGTCGGGCCCGCCCTGGACAATCGCGAATTCCTCTTCGGCGAAATACCGGCGCACAAGCCGCTCGCTGGCTTCGGCGGCGTTGGCGGAAACTTCGCTCGGCTTTGCGATCACGCGGTTGCCGGCCGCCAATGCACCGGCCGCGCCAACGAATATGGTGCCGAGCGGATAGTTCCACGTGCCGAGAACGCCCACCACACCTAGGGGCTGGGGGACCAGGCGCGATGAACCGGGAAGGCCGAAGATGTCAGTCTTCACCCGCCGCGGCCTCAGCCACGTCTTCAGATTGCGGCGCGCAAATTTAATTTCCGATATGCCAAGCATCAGGTCGAGCAGGATAGTCTCGTAGCGGGATCGAATGCCGAAATCGGCGGCAACGGCATCGACCAATTCGTCTCTGTGCTGCTCAAATATCCGGCCAAGGCGCCCGAGCAGGTCCATGCGTTCTTCGTAGCTGCGCGAAACCTGCTCACGCGTCCCTTCGCGTTGGGTCGCGAAAATTCGTTCCAGCTCAGTTCTGTTCCGAGACGCATCCACGTTAAATCGTCCGGAGGCGCGCTGGCCGCTCGGCGCTGCTCGCCTGGGCGGTGCTTTCAGCTGCGCCGATCTCAGTGATCACAGCGCGCTCGATTCTGTACGCCGTGCCGATGAATGAGGGACCGTTGCCGGTGGAACGCATCATGGATGCTCCTCGGTCTGAAAGTCAGGTCGAAAAAATCGGGGGCAGCGGGCGGGAGAGGATGCCCGCCGCCCCCGTCGCAGCAGCGATCAGAACTTGACTGTCGCTTCGACGCCATAAGTGCGCGGCATGCCGCGGTTCAGATAATCGTAGCCGAACACGTTGAGGTTGAGGCCGTAGGTGTAGTAATATTTGTCGAACAGATTCTTCGCCCACAAGCTAACCGACATATTGTCGTGCGCATAGGTTAATCGCGCATTGGCGAGCCAGTAGCCCGGATTTGCGCATGTAATCGCCTTACCCGCGAGCGTTATGTTCGATCCCGCTGGGGGTGTATCGCACGGTGTCTGCCCATAATTCTTGAACGGATCAAAATAGTACTTGCCCATGTAGGACGCATCACCGCGCAAGGTCAGCTTGTTGGTGCCGTCATCGATCATATCCCAGTCGAATCCGGCCTGGAACGTAACCTCCGGCGCGTTCGGGAAGGGATTGCCGTTGACGTTCAATGTCGGGCTGGCCGGGTTTGCCGGATCGATCACATTGCCTTTGTACTTGCTGTTGAGATAGCCCAGCGAAGCATCGAAACGCAACGTATCGGCCACCTGCCAGGCGAGTTCGGCCTCGCCACCGAACAGGCGACCATTGGCGCTGCGCGTGAAGGTTGTAGCGCCGACCACCTGCGTTACTTGGTGATTCGAATACTCGTAGTAGAAGCCCGCGAGGTTAAGTTGGACGCGGCGATCGAACAGCCGGGTTTTGAGCCCCGCCTCATATGCATTCACCTTTTCAGGCTGGATATAATAGACTTGATTGACGCCCTGATAGGCAAGCCCGTTGAAGCTGCCGCTGCGGTAACCGCGACTGTACTGGAGATAGCCCATGATATCATCGGCGAACTCATAGCTGACATTGATACGGCCGGTTAGCCTGTTTGCCTTTTCGCGCTGCTCAAGCGGCGCGAGATTGGGGTTGTATGGATTGCTGTAGGGGATCAGGTTGACAACCGGCGTCGTACCGTCGAGCGCATAGAGGAAAGTGCTGCCGTTAAGGTAATTGACCTTATCCTGGGTGTAGCGTGCACCCACCGCCACGGTCAGCCGCTCGGTCGCTTTCCAGGTTACGTCGCCGTAGATCGCCTTCGAGGGGCGCGACACGTCAAAACGCTGTTCGCCGAGGATCGGGGTGAACGGAGGCGCGCCTGCCCCGGCGCAGCCCGCCGAAAAGCTACCCCCCATGCCGCCATTGCCCGTATTATTGATCGCGATGTCGGTCTGGAGTGCAATCAGCGAGCGTGCATCAAGGAAGCCGTTGGGATTGATCTCGATCGCGTCGCAGAATCCGGCATCGCCAGGCCCCAACGCCGGATTGGCGGCAAAGGCTGGGATATAGCGGATCGCGTCGGGCGTTCCGATTGCGGCGTTATTGTAGCTGCCCGGAAGACCGGCGCCAAGCAGCAGCGGCCTCAGCGCCCCGAAAAAGTCCGGGTAGTTGACCGTCTTGACCTTGTCCCTGCCATAATAAAGGCCGGCAATGATATCGAGGCGGTCGTTCGAATAGCTGAAACGCAGGTCCTGGTTGAAATTCTTGCTCGTCGACGTGTAGCCGATCGAGCAGAGATCGGCTGGGCCGCCATCGCAATCATCAGGATTGTTGATATAGTCGCCGGTGTCGTAGCCGGTAATCGAGGTGACGGAGAATTGGTCGCTGACATCCCATTTGATGTTGAGGGCTATCCCTTTCGACTTGCTGATGTTCTTACCTACCCGATCAACTGCGACCTCATTGTCACGCAGCAACCGCCCGCCTAGGAAAGGTTGCGGATCGTAACGCGAATAGCCGAGCGCATCCTGCCCGCCCGCGAGTTGACCACCTGCATAGGGCGCGGTGCCCCATGGATCGTCCTTCGCGGCATAGAGCTTCAAATTGATGTCGAGATCGGGATCGGGCCGGAAGCGGATCGAGATGCGACCGCCGATCGTATCGGTGGTCCCTAGGTCGCGCTCATTCCCAGGCAGTACATTGCGCTGCCAACCATCCCCTTTTGCAAAAGTACCGGCGACGCGGACGCCCAAGATGTCGGGAACCAGCGTCGCTTCAGCGGCGCCCTGCACCGTGAAAGTGTCGTAATTGGCATAGCCGGCGGTCAGATAGCCATTGGCCTCTCCCAGATCCGGCTTGCGCGTGAAGAAGCTGATCGCGCCACCCGTGGTGTTGCGACCGTAGAGTGTTCCTTGCGGTCCGCGCAGTACCTCGACCCGGTCGATGTCATAGAGTTGCAGGCCATGGCTCGCCCGGAAGCTCTGATAGACTTCATCGACATAGACGCCAACCGGCGACGCAGTGGAGGCGGAAAATTCGTTCGCCACTGAAATCCCGCGCAGCGAGAAATTCGGTTGGGTGCGACCATAGGGAGTGGTGACTTGCAGGCTGGGGATCGCGCCCATCAAGTCTGAGGTCTCCGTGATGCCGCGCGTGCGCAGCGTCTCGCCGCCTATGGCGGAAACGGCGGCTGGAACATCCTGCAAATTCTGTTCGCGCTTCTGCGCCGTGACGACGATTGTCTCAAGGCCACCTTCCTGCGCCTCGGGCTTTTCGCCCTGCGATGCAGCGTCCTGGGCATGTGCCGGCACTGCAAGCGCACACGCGATCGATAGCGCGGTGGCACAAAGCAAATTTGTCCTAAAGGCTGTGACCATGACTGTCCTCCCCACGGCATTTTTTGANTTGGCGCCATTTGCCGCGCCTTGGGGCTCATCGTCCAATTCAATTTGTTGGCGAACTATTCCTCCCACTCATTGATTAAGGACTGATGAGCCTGCACCGCTGACGCTTCGTGGCGACGCAAATAACCCCATATATTTCATTGAATTAGTCACGCTGAGCGCGTCCATCGGGACGGATGCGCGCGTTCTGCTCGCCCCAATCGAGCCCTTCCAGACGATGTATCGGCGTAATTGGCGGTCCCGGCGGTTTCCCTTGTCGAGTTGCAAGGGGAATCAGCTATGATGAGATGTAGTGAGATACGGTTTCTTGGAGTTCATTCTACTATTCGCGGATGCATCTAAGTAGCTGATATTTCTAACAACTATGGCAGAAAACCGCGCCTCTAAATCGGCGGTTCTGACTTTTGAGGCTCATCGCGAAGCCGCCCGAAGGGGGCGTTGCCAATACGGCTGTCTCTGGTCGCTTGGTGGCAGGTGCTGGATGGGAGCGGAACAGCGCATGAATTGTGAGAACTCGATAGGATTCTTCTCGACATTCGACACTGCGGTTGCCGCGTCGATCACGTCGGCCCAGTCTTGGAGCATCCGCCTTCGCGGTGTGAGATAGAGCGCACTGTTGTAAGCGCCGCGCACCTCATCCTCGTCCTCGTGAGCGAGCGCCATCTCGATCCAATCCGGCTTGTAGCGTTCGGCTTCGTTCGCCCAGGTCGAGCCGAGCCCCCTAAACCCATGTACCGTCTGCCGATGGAGATACCCCATCCGATAACAGGCATAGATCATGGTGTTCTCGGAAATAGACTTTCCAGGCTTGGCTCCGGGAAAGAGGAACGCATCGTTCGTCGCCTGCAAGCGGCGCTGAACGATCATTGCGGCCTGGCGGGACAGCGGAACAAGATGCTCACGTTCCATCTTCATGCGCTCCGGCGACAGACGCCATAGCGGGTTCGGTCCATAGAGATCCTCGAACTCGTCCCTGGCCGCGAAGCGGGTTTCGCTGGTTCGGACCCATGTGAGCAAGGTGAACAGCAGCGCGTCACGGGTGATCTCGCGGCGGCGCGGCGTGTCCTCGCCGTCATAGGCGAAGATCGCTCGCACCAGCTTCGGAAACTCCGCGAGCGGCACGCGCGCCATGTGCCTGACGGGCGGCTTGGGCTTGAGCGCATCGTTGAGGCCGAGCGTCGGATCGATGGTCGCCCAGCCGCTCGCGATCGCGAAGCGATAGATCTGGCTGACGTTCTGCTTGAGGCGACGGGCGATATCGAGGGCGCCGCGCGCTTCGACCGCGCGGATCATCTCGAGAATCTCGGGCGGGTCGATTTCCGTGATCGGACGCTTCCCGATGACCGGAAAGACGTCGCGCTCCATCCGGTTGATGACGCGCAGGGCATGGGCCGAGTCCAGCCCTTCAATACGATTGGCGTGCCAGGCCCGCGCAATCTCTTCGAACAGCTTGAGCGCGGCCCTCTGCTTCTTCGCCCGCTTCCTGGCCTCGGCGGGGTCCTCACCCTGATCGAGCAGCCGCTTGGCTTCGGTCCGCTTCTCGCGGGCGATCGCCAGCGTGACGGTCGGATATTTGCCGAAGCTCAGCAGTTTTTCCTTGCCGTCGAAGCGGTATTTCAGGCGCCAGAGCTTCGATCCGTTCGGCTGGACGAGCAGGTGCAGGCCTTCTCCATCGGACAGCTTGTAGGGGCGCTGCCGCTTGGTGGCGTATTTGACCTCAAGTTCTTTCAAAGCCATCTGGGGGTATCGCCTGTTTTGGGGACAGCCGAAAAATACCCCCAAAATACCCCCAATCCAAATCGCCGTGGGTGGCCGCAGCCGGTCGCACCGGGACGCCGGCGTACGCAACGGGACGCGAAAAATATTTGATTTTCCTCGAAAAATGTCTGCCAGTGGCCTCAGTGGGTCACTGGTGGACAATCCGGGTTGGTAGCGGAGGACCGTCTTGGCCTTAAGGGACGATTACGCCAGATCCGTATTTAGTGTCGGAAAACCGCCATTGCGGACATTCGGTGCCGAGTGGCCGAACGTCCGAAAAGGGGTGGAAAGCCGACGTCAACTGCGTCAAGCAAGGCTACGGCATATGGGGTAGCAGCGATGGGTTGGTTGAAGCGGATCTTAGGCGGAGAAACTTCCGGAACTAGTCATACCGAAACCGCGAAGCGCCCGCATCCCTATCGTATCGAGACCGTGGACGATTTGTGGAACCACATCGCATACGTGCGTGGCTATGCGCCTAGCTATTTCAAAGAAGAGGATTTTCTTCTTCCCGACGAACAAATGACGCTCGACCTTGCCTTCCAGCTCCTCGATGATGGGATTGAAATCGCCTATCCCGAAGACACCTTTTGCGAGAAGCGAATGGAATTGCGCAATGCACTTGCTCGGGCGCTTCATGCCTATCGGCTAGGTGACGAGATCACGGGAGCAACTATTCTTCAGAATGATTTCGAAGATCGAATTTTCAAATCTTGATGTCCGAAATTGGTCGTTAGCTGCCATTCCAGCCTTTTCGACGGAATGACCGGAATCGACCGATTGCGGACATTCCTGCGCGCGGTTGCGGCCTGATTGCAGTCAGAGATTACGCCGTGTTTCCGGGCGGCTTTGGCGTGTTGCGGCTAGTACGTTTAGCTGCGCGGTCGGCCGCCTCCGCAGCGCCGCCTGTCAGCTGCAGCACGGGAACTGCGCTGGGCTCAGGAAACTTCAATGACGCCGCAATAGCGTGAAGTTCGTCCTTTTGAGGATCCTCTGTTTCATCTGCATCCTCTGAAGGATCCTGTTGTCCAATGAGACGAATTTCGACCGTCATGCCCCTTTCCACGCGCTGCATAAATTGATGGAGTAGCATGGAGAGGCCCGTGTGGAGTTCATTCCGGCGCCCCTCGTCCCCAATTTTGGCGGTGAGCTCTGACGCTTTTGCATCAATCTCGATATCGATCTGCTGCTTTATCTTGCTCCCGAAAAACGCGTCGACCTCATCGGCGGAGAAAGAAGCGTGTTTCGCGGTTTCGGCTCGTATCTTTCTAATCTCCTCGAAGGTCTTCCAAGCATTGAGCGCCCATGTCACCACGCCGCCAAATGCGATAGCCACGCCATAGGGGGTCGCGAGAAATACAGTGGGATCGGTGGTCGAAAGTCGAGTGATTTGAAACTCTTCGTGACCGCCGGTGGTGGCCTCGGTCACGTGAGTCATCAGCCGATTTATCCAGTCGAGTTCCTTTGTGAACCCTTTCAGCTTATTATCAAAAATAGCTCGGGGAATAGTAAAACCGACTTCCGCCGATCCTTCCAGCTTTTCCTCGAATTCCCAGCCCCGATTGTCGGCGACTTCCAAGACCGCCTCAAAACCCATCAGGATCTCTTTGCGTCGGTCCGAAACCTGCTGGACATAATGCTGGGTAACAGCGGGGGTCGCAATGTTGGCGTTGAAGTGATCAACAATCGAATCGTACAGACCGACGGGAAACAGCTCTTCTGCGCCAAGCTCTTTCAGCCTTTCGGCATTCGCTTCAGACAGCGATTCCCCCAAAATTCTCCACCTATTGGCCAAGTTATCTAGCGCGGCGCGGACGTTTTGTTGACTTCCAGCATCTGCCGGACTCGATACCAAGACGCTGATACTCTCGATTGTCTTCTGCAAAGTGTTCTTTATGTCGAGACGAGCTTCGAGAGCGAGCACGTACCGCATTGTTTCGATGGCTGTGGTCAAGTTCATTCGGCCGCCCCCTATAGAAACACCGATGCAATGTTAAATTTCGTGCCAGAGTCAACCCGTCGGCTCCCCGACCCCTGCTTCGCATCAAACCGCATCACGCCCGCCCGGTCATCCCCAGGCGGGCGAAAATTTTCGCGAGTGACGCATTTCCGTGGGTGCGGCCTCATCTGCCCGAGGTGATGGGGTGGTTGCGGAACAACCTAACATTTCTAACATCGTCGGATTTCTGCGGGTTTCCGACCTAATATTTTTCGAACATCGACCGAACCTGATTAGGTCAATGTTATATAATATTTTGATTTATAAAATAACATAATATCAATGAGATAAGGCCGGATGCTCGAAAATATTAGGCCAGATTAGACCCGGCATCGAACCTAAAAACCTCAGGATTTGTGCGGCTTTCCCGCGTCTGTCAGGGCACAGGTTAGACAGATTAGGCGCTTCCGCACCCCCTCCCCCCGCCTGGACTGCACCGCCGGCCCGTCCCCTTGCATCATTATCGACAAAAAAGGCGAAAGCGGAGCGTGGGGGCGAGCGCGGCGCGCTGGGTCAGGCGGCGGTGCCTCTTGCCGCTCCGTTCCGTTTCTGTTCTCATGAGGGATGCGCCCCCGGATTCGCACGCTCGAGGACGTCGCCTGGCTGGGCCTGCGGCTCCGCGTCTGGTGCTATGGGTGCGCTCGCGCCCGCGAGCTCGATGGGGGCACGATGCTGCAGTTGTTCGTGGAGCGGGACTGGCCCGTCGATCTGGCGAGCGCGCGTGCTCGCTTTCGTTGTGACCTATGCCAATCAAAGGATGGCGCGCTGCTGGTGCCCGCCAGTCCGCCGCGGCCCGACCCGCCGCCAGCCGAGCGGGAGGAAGAGCTACCGTGGGCGCGGCAGGTGGAAGCATTCTTTCACGGAAGCCGCAAGCGGCGGAAGGAAGGGGTG
>C687J35174_10002692_pt1 | contig 24940 bp, 22 predicted proteins | sample RifCSPhighO2_01_FD_35174 | JGI IMG/M metagenome (IMG submission 35174) | reverse complement strand
GTGTCTTCTATTATGGTATGTGTGTCGGCGGCAAAAAGCGGTTCCAAATCATGATCCGGAATGCGTGCCTGGGGAGTAATTTTGATGATGAAAGAGGAAAAAGCATCCATCGCGTTCGAATCCTTTTTTATGGTGGCAATGATGTCTTTGGTGCCTTCCTCCAGACCATTGTCCGAAAAAACGTTTCTAAGCTTTTCCAAAGAGACATAATTGTAAAGATTGGCTGTGCTCAAAATTACCACGTCGTCTTTGGTAAGTGTCCCTGACGCAAAATTTACAAAAGTTTTCAAAGGATGCGGTTTTGAGCCTGATGAAATTGATTCTGTGATATGAGTGAATTCATTTTCTCTTAACAAAAAAGAAGAAGCGTTCCCGGTTACCGAGACGTGCGCTTCATTTTTATACAGAACCGCCACCAGGGCGTTTAGTTTTTTGTACCAGCCTGTCAGTCCATTTCTTGCCAGATCCGATAGTTCTCGATTGATATTTTCCAGGGCCTTTTCAAATGTACTGGGAGTAGTCCTGATTTCGTTCAAATAGGTGCGTTTTAGAATACGAGCGATGCTTTCGGTTAGTTTGTCAAAATCAGCCTCATTTTTGCCTGACGGGGATTTCTTGGTTCCTTTTATTTCGGTGATTATAAATAGGTATATTGGATTGTCAGATCCAATCTTTTCCTCGTATAAAGAAACATAATCCAATGATTGCTTTTTATTTGGGATGAAAACCTGGCTGATACTGGGCAAATTTGGCATAATAATTGAAAGTGTTTTATTGCGATTATCCTGGATTGTGCTCTAAACGATTTTTGTTGAAATCAAAAATTATTCTGTCTGAAATATAGTATAATTGTTGACTCCCGTCAAACTTGAAAATTTTGTTAGTAGGCATTCAATATGCTATATTATACCCATCTCCATAATTGGAGAAGTGTCATAAAAGTATCCCTTGTAAATTTCAAATGTTTGAAAAAAAGGTTGTAGAAAATTCTAATATAAGGAAAATAGTCGCAGTCTTGGTAAAAAATCAGCCGAGGTATTTTTCAGTAAAGGAACTTTCCATAAGAAGTGGTATGGCTTTGGGGATGGTCCGATCCGCGCTGAAATACTTGTCAAAAAGAGGACTGCTGAATCAAGCGGATAAAATTCAGCAGAAGTACTACCAGATCAAGACCTCAACAAATTTTTTTTCAGAGTTTACCAAGCATTTAAAAGTCGGGAAAATTGATTTGTCCAAAGATCTTATATCAAGAGAAATTTTGTCAGTCGGCGAAGTCAAGCTCGCGATATTGTCCGGAATTTTTGTTGGTTTGCCCAAGGCCGAAGCAGATCTGCTTTTGGTAGGAAAAATATCGACAAAGAAACTGGAGAAGTGTTTGAAATTTTTAGAAAAATTGTCCGGGAATGAAATCAACTACGCGATTTTTTCAGAGAATGAATATTTTGAAAGGCTTTATGGTTCTGATTGGTTTTTGAGGGAAGTCATCGATCGCCCTCAAATTACCTTGGTCGATCGCATAAGCAGCGCCATCGAAAAAGAAGAAATAAGGAGAGATGTGGTTCGCATGTTTAGCGAAAGCTAGAGATCTTTTTTCACAAAAGTCATTAAACGAAAAATATATGCCAACATCAACGGTTGCTAGCTCTACGAACGTTTTGGGTACGCTCTTTGAGTTGGGAGGATTGTATACCGTGCTTTTGAGCTATTTTCCCGAATCCTTGCACGGCTTGGTTTCTATTGTCCTGGCCTTGCTTTTGATATACGCGGTTTATCAGGTTTTGAAGAGNAANTTTATTTTTTTAATATTGCTTGTTCTATTGCTTCCGCAGGCGCAACCGATCCTGAAGTCGGTTTGGGAGAACGTGTCCCGGGTCATCCAATTTTTAATACATAGGTAGCAGGGAGGGGAGGACAAAAATACCCGTGAGTTAGGGTATTTTTTATTTCCTTAAAAAGTCTTGGTCGGACTTCGGAAGGGCGGGACTCGGAAGATAGCACGGATATCTTTGAGCGGTGGATAACTGTTGTATTTTGATTGTTTTAAGGCCTTGACAAAAGGTGAACGATCGTTTACCATATAGATATGGATCACAATATAATTTCTGTCATCCTGAACTTGCCTGCCCGGCCGAAGCTGGGCGAAGGCGGGAGCCTACTTCGCCGAAGTGGCTACGAAGGCTGAATTCAGGATCCATGATGTATGAGAGACTATTATGTTTAAATTTTGGCTAGTCAAAGAAACGGTACTTTGTATGTTGGAGTAACAAATGATTTAGTGAAGAGAATATATGAGCACAAGAATAATCTCGTAGAGGGTTTTACCAAAGAATATAATATTCATAAATTAGTCTATTTTGAAGATACAAATGACATTTCTACGGCAATTGAAAGAGAGAAAAAATTAAAGAATTGGAAAAGAAAATGGAAGATAGACTTAATTGAAAAGTCCAATCCTCAATGGAAAGATTTATATCCATCATTAATTAACCTGGATCCTGACTTCCGTCAGGATGACAAATAGATAGAGATTACTTACTTTTTATATGTCCGACAGTCGTCAACAAAATTTATTATCTTTCATCAAAGAGACTCTGGACGGGCGAGGTTTCCCGCCCACCATTTCCGAAATGGCCAAAGAGGTGGGAGTAAAGTCAAAGAACGCGATTTTTAAGATGCTGAAAAAGCTGGAAGCGCAAGGGGTTATTGAGCGCGATAGTACGGCGCGGGGGATTCGCCTACTAAATCCAGAGGGCGGTATGGTCGGGTCAATGGAATTTTCCGCTCCCTTGATTGGTACGGTGACCGCGGGTACTCCGATTCTGGCGGAGGAAAATATAGAGAGCTGGGTCAATTTGCCCACCACCATGGTGCGTAGCCCCAAGCAGGTGTTTGTGCTCAAGGTTCGTGGAGACAGTATGCGCGATGCCGGCATCTTGGACGGCGACCTGGTCATCGTTGATTCCAAGAAGGAAGCGCGCAATCGGGATATTGTAGTAGCGCTTTTACAGGACGAGGCCACAGTCAAGCGATATATGGAAATAAACGGAAGAAAATATTTGAAGGCGGAGAACCCTAAATACAAAAACATTCATCCCAAAAGCGAATGGACTATCTCGGGAAAGGTCGTGGGAGTAATAAGGAATATAAATTAAAAATATGACAAAATTCGATAAACAAAAATTTGAAGCGATAAATTCTATTCGTACGCTTTGCAGGCATTGTAAAGCAGGGGAGATTCACGATTGTCCGGTAAGCAGGGTGATCAATCAGATCGAAGAAATCAAAGGCATTCCGATAATAGTCAACGACAAATTACATCATGTAATGTTTATTTAGGATGACAGAAGCAGAAAACAGCGCCGAAGTTTTGGTTCGATTTGGAAAAGAAGGGCTTTTTCCGCATATTTTAAAAACCGGCGGTAGAAAGTATCGGATAAAAAAAGTCAATCTTATGCACACTATTACTGACGGGGCGGTGCGGATTTATTTTTTTTCCGTATCCGATGACGCTAATTCTTGGAAATTAGGCTTCAATACCCAAACTTTATCCTGGTGGGTGGAAGACCATTATCCAAGTAACAATTGAACAAATTTTTGCTACTTGTTACATTTTTATATGAAGGTCATCTTCCATATTGATATGAATAGCTATTTTGCCACGGTGGAGCAACAGGCCAATCCGCACTTACGGGGAAAGCCGATTGGTGTCTGCGAGCATCTAGGCGGGATTATCATCGCGCCTTCGATAGAGGCCAAAAAGTTGGGGATCAAGACCGCGATGCCGGTTTGGGAGGCGAGGAAAATATATCCGGGCATAATTTTACTGAAAGTTGACCCGCCAAAAGTGCGCTCGGTGACCGAGCGTTTTTTGAAAATATTTTCCGAATATACTGACGTGGTGGAGCGATATAGTATTGACGAAGCTTTTTTGGATATTACTAATTTGATCACCTGTTCTGAACGCCTTAAATTTTCCCTCTCCAGGCGTGGACCCGCTTCGTTCTCGCGAAGGCGAGGCGAGGAGGGAAGGGAGAGGTCGAACCGAATCAAGAGATCCTTCGCTGTCACTCAGGATGACAAAAAAGGAGACAAGGACGACAGTTTTATTTGGGATCAAGCCCTGCTCTACGCGCTGGAGATCAAACAACGTATCAGGCGAGAGATAGGGGAGTGGCTGACTTGTTCTATTGGTATCGCGTCCAATAAATTGATTGCCAAAATAGCTTCCGACATCGACAAGCCGGACGGACTGACTCTCGTCCGACCGCAGGATATCCCCGGGCTTTATAGCCGGATCGATCTGACCGATATTCCCGGCATTGGTACGCGTATGGCCAGGCGTCTGGCCGTACACAATATTTTTTCGCCACTTGATCTTCCACAGTACCCCGAAAGTAGACTGCGCGCGGAATTTGGATTGGTCGGGCATTATTTGGCGCGACTTGGCAGGTTTGAGGACACGGGGGGATTTGTAGTGCCGGATGAGGAGCGGATCAAATCTATGGGTCATAGTTACACCATGAGTCGCGCGACCGGCGATGAAAAAGAAATAAAAAAATTGCTTTTCAAATTGTCAGAAAAAATCGCTCTCCGTCTACGTCGTAAAAATATGTGGGGGAGCGTGGTGAGTTTTTACGCGGGGTCTTCCCAAGGCGGTTTTGGCAAAACACATAGAATCCATGATTTTATCAACGATGGTCGTTTAATTTTTGACCAGGCCTGGAAGTTATTTGAATCTGCTCATATTTTCCCTCCCCAGGCGTGGGGAGGGGTTAGGGGAGAGGTCGAACCGAGGCCAGTCAAAATGCTCGGCGTGACGGTATCTGGGTTAGCGGAAAATCTAGCCGACGAGCCTCTGTTTGAAAAGTACAAAAAACCTCAATGGGCGTTGCAAGCCATGGACAAGGTGAATAATAAACATGGGGATTTTACCCTGCGCAGGGGGGTCCTTTTGAGTGCCAAAAATCTTGCCCAAGACACCGTGGGATTTGGCAGGCTTGCCCCGTAGAGAGCCTTTCTTCTTCGGGGTTGAACTCGCCGAGCTTGTATTTGACAAAAATAATGACTTATGATATAGTATGGTTTAGTATTTTTAAATTAGATAGCCATTGAATTTAATGTCTATTTTAGAGCAAAATTGGACAATAGTGATGTTTCCAAAAGTGCAGATTGATACTGCTGTGTCTTACTTTTTGTTGAAAAATTTTGGTGAAAGTAAGTTCCCGGGAATAGGCCAAGCTGGTCTGGAATTTTGGACAGAATTGCCAGATGGAAAAAATACCGACGATCTTGAAAAGGAAGGATTTATTTTGATTGACTTGGGAGGAGGAAGATTTGACCATCATGGTTTGGGCGAGGCTAATAAAAAGTATTCCTCCAGTCATCTGATCGCAAAATATTTAGAGGTCGCGGGACGTAAAGATTTACGCAGGCTTTTGGAGTTTGCGCGCAGAGACGATCTTGAAGGCAAGGGAACCATTTCCCATGATCCAATAGACAGGGCTTTCGGATTGTCGGCCTTGCTGACAAATCTGAATAAAACTTTTTCAGACGATCCAAAAAAAGTTATGAATTTAGTTTTACCAATGATTGTTGGGCACTATATAGAAGAGAATCGCAGGTATGAACTATTGCCGGCTGAATACCAAAAACTTCATCAAGATGGAAAAGTCAAGATTTTTTCAGCAAAGCATTTTGGTAATGATATGAAAGTAATATATTTTGAATCCGACAACAATTCCTTGGCCGGGCATTTACGAAGCAGTATGGTTGGCGCGGATTTGGTAATCCAAAGACTCGAGACAGGACATGTTAATTTTGTCACCAAGCAAAGCCGACAAATCAGACTCCACAAATTAGCGCGTCTTGTGAAATTGCTAGAAGCGGAAAAAAATAATATTACCTTGGAAGTTGATCTCGCCGAACTAGAAAAACCGGGCCGGACAAATGGTCTGGATCACTGGTTTTATGACGCAAGGGCAAACACATTGCAGAATGGCGGTATCTCGCCACAGAAAATCCCACCCTCGTTGCTGTCTTATGAAGAACTAGAGCAGATAGTTAAAAAGGGTCTTGATATTTCTAGCGACAAACCAATTAATTTCGGAAAGTCAAAGTTTAGTCGGGGCAGGGGAGTTGTGATTTTGGAATAAATAATATTCTAACAGTCAGAGCGTTTGGCTGATTTGTATTGAATAAGCCGACCGCTGTGATTGCTAGTCAGTCACTTCTTTCCACTGCGGTGGAAAGCAAACCGTATGATCTTTTAGGAGGACAACATGAAAATCGGTAGATTTTCCGGGGCTGTGGTTCCGGACAAGTTTCGCGCTGACAAGGTAATCGCGTTGGCTATTTTGTTGGAGCAGGTCACAGGTCAGCCAGCCCTGCCTGACGACTTCCAGATCGTTTACTGGAAGAAGAACACCGATCCAAGCCCCGAGGAGGAGAAAGGATTTACAGACGCGGGTCTGTATCTCCTCGACATCGGGCACAGGAAGTATCACGCCATGAAAGCGCCAAGCGCGTCATGTGTCGTGTTCAATGACCTGGGGATCAAGGCGAGTGAGATGCCAGAGATCCGCCGGCTCGTCGCGCTCGCCAATCAGAACAACAGGACAGGCGAGCTCAAAGAAAAGGCAAGTGGCATGAACATGCCAAACTTGCTCGTCGAACTCTACAAGGCGCAGATGGGGATTCGGGCTGAAGCAATCATGGAGGCTTCCCTGCACGTGGTCTTCACCGAAATCCGATTTGCCCGGCTTGGTCGCAACGTCTTCCCGAGAAAGATCCACGAGCTAGGTGGTTTTCCCAAGCTCTCAAAGCTGATGGGAGAAATCACTTCGTCTCAAGATCCGTTTACCATCTCCCAGTATCTTTTCCAGATGTTTGTGCTGGGCGATGAGGAATTGGAGATTCAGAGACGCGTCGAGTTTTGGGTCGCCGCTCGGGATCGGGCACAACGATTGAGAGAGGTCGCGCGCGGGAAGGCTTCAAGAATCGAAAGGAAGTCTTTCCTGGTGAATGGCCACCAGTGCTACCATATCGTCAGTGATGACGACAAGGTCGCGCGAGCAATTTTTTCAGAGCAAAACCCTCCTGCCCTCATTGTATGCGAGAGCAGGTACGGGCATGTCCAGATCCTGTCTCGGAAGCCGCTCTGGAACAAACCGGGTTTTGCCAAGTCCCTGGACGTCTTGGCGCAGAAACTCATGAAGCGAGAGGTGAACGGATGTCAGTGGCAACACCACCCCGCCATGCACTTCGTGCACTGCGGGACTCGCTCGTCCCGAGACTCACAAGCAACGGGAAACACGATGTCATTGATTATCCGGACGATTCAAGAGGAAGTCCGGCTTCCCGAACTGTCTACCGCAAAGTAGATGTTCGGACACAATTCACGGGGGCTGCGCTTGCGCGTGGCTCCCGTATCTTTTTCCAAAGGAGGGAACGAAGATGAGATTAGGTATGAAGTGGTTGTGTAGTATTGCTGAAGGAGTTTTGAGTGATGATGATTTTCAGTTGTTGCTGGCTGACAATCCCGCTCACCACGCGCCTCAATGGCACCAGTTTGGCGTACTGGGTCATACTAACGCCGTAATCGTTGAGGCAAGACGACTGAGTGAACATTCGGGAATCGATATAGTCGATCTCGCGGTTTTACACGACGCGGGAAAGATCCAGCAGTTTCCTCGGGCGTTCAAGCTCTTTCGACTAGGCGAAGATCCTGCGCGTGCTTTCATCGGTCATGAAGCGAAATCGGCTGTACTCGCTGAGGCATTAGGAGTGGATGATCTGTCCTGCCTTGTGATCAAGCATCATGACTTGGCGTATCTTCCGGCCAAGGCCCAGACGATCGTCAATCTGTTGAAGTCTAGCCACCGGAGTATCCGTAAATGGTTTTTACTCTGCGCGGCGGACGGCGTGGGCAAAGGCTGGACTGAAAATCAAAAAGCACAGCGACCCGAGATTCCGAAGAAGTTTCTGGAGGTAGCTTGTTTCGCGGGAATTCCATCAGACGATCCGGTTCTGGAGCTTGCCTCCAGAGCAGTAACAGAATGGGATCCCGTTATCCCGCCGAGTTTCTGGGGGTAGCCAGTTTGGACGAAGCAGAATTCTATTTCCCGCCAAAGCTCAACTAGAGCAGAGGCGGGAGTTTTTTTTGACAAAAGCTCCGATTGAAATTCGTTTTGCTCCGGCTAGTCGCTTGACATATCCAATTTTTTCGTTTATTATATTTTTTCAATTGGTTAGGAGGTCAAATGGATTTTACCGTTTGCTTATACTTGTCATCTGAAGATGCGCCACTCGTAAAGAAGCAAGAGAGATTCGGGAGGATCGCTGACGAGAAGTCTAGATTGAAATCTTTGGGATGGAAGGTGGAAGTTATCGAACATCCTCGGCATTGCAACGCGAAGTTTCGTCTTACAAAGATACTCGTAAGTTCTCAAGATTGTGTTGGTATTCTCGCCGGCGCGCATCTGCTAGGGGAGTGCCACAGCCAGACATTCGAATTTTTGTTCACCGCGGTTGATCCAGTACAGTCCCCAATTTTCGGAGGATTAAAAAAGGACCGACATGTCAGGGGATGTCAGATCAGCCACAGCGCACTATACATGCAAGGACGACGGCAGTTGAAAGTTACTTGCGGAAGTTGTCTTGGCTTTCAAGATAGGCGAGAAAAAGAGTTAAGTTTTCTAATTGAATACTATTTGAGATATATTCAGATTAGAAGTGGCTGACAACGATTCGCATTTCATCGTGCCTGTTCAAGTTGACAGGACGATTTTTTTTGACAAAAATATTCTGATGTGCTATAATATATGTGAAATGAAGAGTTAAGCTAGAGAAACAAAAATAAAATCACAATAAAATAGATATAAGCGCTCCAAAAGCCGAAAAAATCTAATTTTCGGTGAATATTGTGTTATTATCTCAACAAAATAGCAAGTGGATTATTTTTATGAATAATACTGAATCAAAGAAGGAATTACCAGGACAGCAAAACAAAGAGCCTGCCTCAATTGATGAGGCAAGGGTTCTTTTTAATAGTTTGAAAAACAGTGGCTCTGAAGCAGAACTTGATTATCTTTTGGATTTATTGCTGATAAATGATGAACTGTCAAAGCAAGAGGGAGCAGAAGCATTGCGTAAAGAAATAGTGGAGTATCAAGAGTTACAACATGCTAAGAAAAGTAAAGCGGGTGAAAATTCGGAAACCGCGACTGGTTCGCCTGAAAATGCAGGCTTGAAAACGCTAGAGCCGACAGCGACTGAAGGAAAAACAACCAGCGAAAACGCGATCGAATCCGCAGAATCAAAAAGTGATAGCGCCTTGAAATATGTAAAAGGTCTTCTTGAGAATTCAGAAGTTGAGGGCGTGACTGTAAAAGACTTGGGCAGAAAATTTTCCAGTTCGCAAAAAAAAGATATCCGTGAAATTTTGGGATGGGGGATGCGAAAGATCCAAGGAATAACGATCCTGGAACTTTCCGAAGCCCTGACCGCAAAGGCGTCAGAAGTTTCAAATAATCCAGATCCTGACGCTCAAGAAAGCATGGCAGACAAATCTCATTCAGCCGGATCTGTTACTGGAGAGGAAGTTGAAGAAATTAAAGAGCCAAATCTTGAGGAATTAATAGCAAGAGCAAAGGACGAGAGCTTGGATGCGACTGAACGCAGTAGAGCACAAGTGGAAGCTTTGGATATTTTAATGGCGGAATTTAATGATCCTGAGATAGAGGACAAAGCCGGATTGCAAATCAGGATTGACGAACTACAAGCTTTGGGAAGACAAATGAGCGAGAAAAATATTGTATCGCGCGAAGAGACCGTTCAAGAACCTCTAAGAAAAGCACAGGAAAAGTATTTAATTTTGGATAAAAATACGGTAGCGCGATTATGGAAAGAGATAAATAATAAACCTGATGAGGATGCTATCTATAGATTAATTGGACATTATTGGCGTAGTGTACAAAATTACAGAGGTAAATTGAAAAATGCTAATGAGGGAGATAAAATAACTCTTAAAGCTATAATCAATAGTGCTGAGCAATCATTAATTACTTTAACAGCAAAACTAAATAAAGAAATACCAGGTCTACCAAAGACAGGAGATGTAGGGAAAAGTGGTAGTACTAATCCCAATGTGTCCAAAAAAGAGGCGCCTAAGGCTGGGCAGGAGGCATCAGGCGAGGAAACAGCACAAGCCAAAGCCATGAGGATAAACATTCGTAGGGCTACAGATTCAGGATTCGCTGATGATGAGATAGCGGGTAAAACAGCCGATGAATTGAAAACCCTTCTGGAAGAAAGGAATTATAGGGCATACAAATTTTTGACAGCCTGGCCGAGCTATAAGAGTTTAGATGATCTAAAAAAAGTTTTAAAAAATTCGACACACAAACCGAGCTATATTCCGGCAGGGATGACCCGCAAAGATATATTTAGAGCTTTGAGAGTTTATGAGCAGGACAAGGAGTCTGCCGAAAGGTTGCAAGTCCAAGTCATAGGAAAAGAAGGAGAGAAGTCCGAAAATTCACAATGGCCGGAGGTAGAGTTGTCCACTGAATGGGATGAAACCGACAGAGCCAATTTTGTACGGGCCAGAGCGGATTTTTTACACGAGTTAGAATCAGAACCAGGATACAAACCCGAATACTTGCCGGGCTTTAGGAAAATTGCAAGCGATGAAGCTATTTTGATAGCTGAAGAATTGAAAAAAGATAGAAAGTAATTTATATGCCTAGGTCACGCGAACAGATTCGAGAAGAACTTCTCAATCGATATCGACTGGTTTCGGGAACACCCGAGACAGATCCTGTAGTCACAGAACCCCCACCTACTGAAATCGTTCAGGAGGTTTTTGCGCATGAGGAAGCGGGCAGTGACGACCAGTCCAACGTGGTGGAGGCTGTGAGCAGTACTCCACCGGTTCATGCTGACGAACCGACTCCTATTTCAATAGATGCTTCATCAGAAAGTGTAGCGGATAAAGAAGAAATTGCGAAAGTAACAAACGAATTTGAAAAAATACTTGAGTTACTCGCTATTTTGAAATCAGCCAAAGAAGACCAGGAATTCAGCGATGCATTGATCAACGCAAAGGCTGAAGTTGAAAGGTTGGAATCTTTGGCGATTAAATTCAAAGGGAAGGGGATTACTGAATTTCGGGACATATTTGGCCAGGTAAAACATATATTATCGATGGCGCAAAATGAATTTGATAAAAGTTTGGTAAAGCCTCCAGAAGAACCGACGGGTAAAGAGCCAAAGAAGGATGGAAAAGAAAAAAAGCCGGAGGTAGAAATTCTTGATGCGAAAGATATAGAAGACCAAATAAGACAAATTTTATCAACGATGAGTGGGGTAGAAAGAATTGATAGTTTAACAGTCACTGGTGATGGGGACACTTTATCTCTGGACGCGAAACTAACAGGTAAGAAAGGTTTCGTAAGCACTGACATCACTATAACTGGTGCGAAGCTATCCGTGGCGCAAGGAAAAATAAAAGTATCAGAACACACAGTCCGCTCTTCAAAATTTGAAGGAAGGGTAAAGGGAATGATAGATAAAAAAATGGGGTTAGTAGATGAGAAGGTGAAAGAATATCTGGCAAATAAAAAAGGCAAACCAGTAGAAACAGTTTCGATAGAAGAAGGAAAGGTAAAGGTAACTTATAGAGATGAAATACCAGCCGATACGGGAGGAGAGATAAAAAGAGTAAAGTTTACACCGCCAGAAGACGGCACCGGTAGTGAGAAAGAAGGGAAGGAAAAGCTGAAAGAAGATAAAGAAAACCCGGAACTAGAAAAGTTCAAACTAGCCAAGGAAGCGCTAGAGCTGGCTTTGCAGAAAGCGGAAAACAATGGGAGTGATCAACTCGGACAGAATCAAGCAGAACTCCAAGACGCGGAAGAAAAATACCAACAAGCGCGTGCCGAGTATATCGCCGGAAATATTGAGAAGTATGAAGAGGTCCGATCTGATGAACTAAAAGCAATATTTAAAAACCAAAACAAAGATACAGCTTGGTACAAGAAAGCTGTCCAAGGCATCGCGGGATTCAACCGAAAGCTGGGAGAATGGAATCTGCATGCTGGTTTGGAAAAGACAGGCTACAAGATCGACAATCGTGTAGCAAAAATCATGTTGCGTTCAGTAAATGCCCGCACAGCGATCAGCGGTGCTCTTTTGGGAGGCGCTTGGATTGCGGGATCCGGCATCGCCGCCGGATTTATGCTCGCCGGACGCTCTGGCCTAAGCGGTGTCGCAAGTGGCGTCGGCAGTCACGACATGATGGCGCAGATGAGGCAAAAGTGGGATCGCGGAAATATTGAGAAAATTTTGAAAGAAACCGGGAAGCTGAAAGAAGGCGAGATCGCGGTTGCCGGAAGGGTCGCTCTCGAAAGACTGGACGACGCCGTTGACAACATGGTGTCGCAAGCAATCTTTGATGGCGCAAACTATGAGGATTTGGCAAAAGACACTCTTTATCAGCAGTTGATTCAAAAAAGAAACGAAATTCTTGCAGGAATCAAAGTAACTGCAGGCCCGGAAGCAGAGGGGAATGATTCTCTCGTTCAATTACTCGAGCAGAGAAGCTCTGAAGCGGATGAAAGACTGGACGCAGCTTTGAAGGGGAAAAAGATCAAGTCTCGCAATCGTAAGCTTATCGCATCGGCTTTGGGCGCGGTTTCCGCCGGCTGGAGCGGTTATAGGCTCTGGGCGCTCGACGGGGATCAGAATGCAGTAATTGCAGATAAGGTGGCAGAAAAGCTTCAGGAAGATATTGAGCAATCGCATGTTGATAATGTGGTTGCCACCCAAAAACTAGTTGCTCTAGCAGAAGCAAATCAGAAAGAAGCCTTGCCCACAGATATCCCAGCACCGAAAATAGGACCTGGAGAAGGGACTATGATGGGACCAGGAGTAAAAGCTTCTGAATTAGGTGAATCCGCGTCAGATGGAGTGATAAAGACCGGAGTAGACAAAGTACCGATTGTCCATAATGGCAAAGATTCCGGAGCGTGGCTGGAGACGAAAGCCGACGGTAGTGTGTCAATTCACGCCGGCACGCGGGGGATTGAGGGCGCGATGTTGGATTTGAAAACCACTGATCCCGAGCGGTACAAGAATTTAATTGAGAAATTACAAGAATACAAAAGTGATACGCCGGGCGCTGACAACTCTCACGGAGCCTTGGTTCATAGATTTGCTCAAAAATTTCAAGAGGAGCATCCTGGCAAGGATTTGGACTGGATCTCCAAAGGAGAGATAGCTCTGGATAAAGACGGGACACCGGAAATAAAAGACGTAGAATATTTGAATAAAGCCACGGGCAGTGTCGCGGAAATCGAAAAAAATACCGATACCGGATCTCTTGATACCGCCTTTGCTCCGAAGTCGGCAACATCGTTATCGGAATTTTTAAAGAATGACCCAAGTCTTGCCGACGAAAGCGCGAGCGGAGTCGGCGGGGCTAAGCTTGAAAATATTTTTGACGCGGGTCAAGCGCAGGGCGCTTCTCCAAAAGTTTCGGCGCCAAACGCGTCGGGAATGGTGGAAGTGCTTCGTGATAAAGATGGGGAACCGCTTTATGGCGTTACCAGGAAACCAGAAGTGGCGCAAATGATTCTTGGTGAGTCTCAAGGTCTTTCTTTGCCGGAACTACGGGGAATAATGAGCACAGATTGGCAAGATATTCATTTCAAAGCCTTAGGCCTGAACAAGGATTCATTAGAACAACTGCGTAGCTCCAATATGACAATTGCCCAGCTTCAAGAAAAAATAACAGATGGCAGTGATAGTAAATTTGTTTTACAATTTGGTAAATTAGCGGACGAGTTAAAAGGTAAATCTATAGAACTAGGCTGGACCGAAAGTGATATGAACAAGAAAGTTTTTGATGGCTTTTTAGAATACGCAAAACATGAAGCAAAAATATCTCCCGCGAAAGCCGCGTAACCTAGGATAATTTTTCAATTTGTGTTAGAATAAGTAAAATAATTTAAATCAAAAATATCATGAGCGAAATTTTGGACCAGAGAAATATAATAAAAATATTGGGTATAGAAAATCTGCCGGATGAAAGAAAAATTTCTATTTTGAGCAAGGTAACTGAATTGGTGCAAAAAAGACTTTTACTTCGCATCATGGAAGTCTTGGACGAAGCAAAACAGAAAGAATTCGAGACGGTAGTTGATTCCAAAGATCAAATTAAAATTACGGAATTTTTAAAAACTAACGCGCCGGAGATTGATAAGTGGATGATTGAGGAGATCAATAATATCAAAAAGGATTTGGATGCTGTAGCAAAGGATGCGGATGAGATACAAGCTTAGCTAAAAGGCTCAATCACATAAAAACTTATAACCCAGCCTCTCGCGAGAGGCTGGGTGTTTTTTTGGGTTTTTGACAGAAGGTACTTTGTTTGTGGTAATTTGGAGAAATTTTAGAACTTATTCACACAATCTACCTTTTTATTGTAATTAGTCTATTTTTTCCTGATTTTCCGCTTGTTTCTAGTATTGACCGGTATAAGGAATAGGTATATAATTAAGGAGAAGTGGGAGATTGTGGATAAAAGTGTTAAAAACTATCTAATTTCGTGGATAACTGAAGACAATGTTAATTGGAGAATATCGACATTCTATTGATACAAAAAGAAGAATCTCTGTACCGGCAAAGATGAGGAAGGATTTGGGCGAGAGGTTTGTTATCACGCGAGGATTGGATTCCTGCCTTTTCGTCTATTCCATGAACGAATGGGAGAAACTTTCCACAAAACTTTCAGAATTACCGATGGGGAAGTCTGCCACCAGAAATTTCGTTCGGTTGATGCTTGCAGGCGCGTCGGATGTAGAACTTGATGGTTTGGGCAGGGTATTGATACCGGAATATTTGAAAAAATACGCGGGGCTCCAGAAAAACGCGGTGATTGCCGGGGTGAATACCAGAATGGAAATTTGGGATGCTGGCAAATGGGATGAATTCAAGAATAAAACCGAAAGCAATGCTGATGAGTTGGCAGAAAATTTAGGTGAGCTGGGAGTATATTAAATAGCAAATGCCCCACATTCCGGTTCTTTTAAAAGAAGTAACAGAATTTCTTGATCCGAAACCCGGAGGGAAATTTATAGACGCGACTTTCGGGGCCGGGGGACATAGCAGAGCGATTTCAGAAAAAATCGGTCCAACTGGAAAGATACTGGCATTGGACGCCAATTCTCAAGCTTTTGAAAATTTTAAATTTAAAATTTTAAATTTACAAACCATCCATGGTAATTTCAGAAATTTGAAAGCAATCGCGGAAGAGAACGGCTTTGAGAAAGTAGATGGTATACTTTTTGACCTCGGATTATCTTCCGACATGTTGGACGATCCTGAAAGGGGATTTAGCTTTCAGAAAAATGGCCCTCTGGATATGCGGTTTGATAGAAGCCAGAAAATAACTGCCGCTGACCTGATCAATTCCGCGACCGAAAGAGAGCTGCTGAAAATATTTAAAGAGTACGGGGAAGAAAGGTTTAGTAAAAGCATTGCTCGGGCCATAGTTGAAAACCGTAAGGAAGCAAAATTAAAAACGACTGAAGAACTTTTCAACTTAATTAAAAAATCTGTACCGGGTAGATTTCGCCACAAAGCTCAAGACTCTGCTAGAAGAATATTTCAGGCGATCAGGATAGAGGTTAATGGTGAGTTACAGGCACTAGGCTCGGCATTGAATCAAACTCTGGATCTTTTGAAGCCAGGAGGTCGAGTGGTTGTAATATCCTTTCATTCTCTGGAAGATCGCATAGTCAAGAAATTTTTCCAGGAAGCGGCGAAAGGCTGTGTATGCCCTCCCGAGTTTCCACAATGTGTTTGCGGAAAACTGCCTTTGGTCAAGATTTTAACGAGAAAGCCAATCACTCCAACAGAACGGGAAATTGAGCAAAACAGCCGAGCTAGACCTGCCAAACTGCGTGCTATAGAGAAGATCTGATTTTTCTTTATTCGTGTCATCCGGATGACTGCAACAGTAAGAAAAGCAGAGCTAATGATTCGGACCGGCACAGAGCTGGAGCTTTGGAAGAAGTAAGCGAGTCAGTCCTGTTTGGCATCGAGAATTGGGAATTAGGAGCTCTTATCCTGCATCCTAGTTCCTGATTCTTGGTTCCATTAGGAATCCTCGCAGGAAACAAAAATAAAAAATAAAATGGTGTATTTTTCTCACCTTTGAAGCAAAGGGCGAGGGAAACGCATCAAAAAAAGCTATCTATGGGTCAGCACAATAGCGTGTCTAAATATATCACTCGTAGCCCGAGGTTTAACGCGCGAAAAAAAATATCTAAGAGGATGTTACACACATCTCAAACGGGGAAATTGGTCCTTAGTCAAAAGACTTTGACCGTTACGTTGCTTGGGATGCTGGTTTTCGCGGGAGTTTTTTATTTGATGCTGATTAATTCCCGTGTTTCAAAATCCTTCAAAATTGACGAATTGGATCAAAGGTTGACGCAGTTGAAGAAAGAACATACCCAACTGGAAACGCAGGCCGCAAATCTGCAAAGCATACAAAATATTCAGAAGAGTCTCAATTTGGAAAACTATATTCCCACTACAGACGTGAGTTATCTGAATGAGCACGACTACGCTGTTCTTGATACTGGTGGCTTGCAATGACATAGTTTTATTGAGATTCGGATATTTCTAAATAAAATGCATGAAAGTTTCTGAAAACAAATACTCTTTGAGAATATTTACTTTAGCTATAGTAAGCATTCTACTAATCGGACTCATCGGTGTCCGATTATTTATAATTCAAGTTTTTTCTCATGATTATTATTCTGAATTGGCCGACAATCAGCATCAACTATCCACAGAGCTTACCCCGGAGAGAGGAGAAATATTTATTCAAGATAGAATTTCACAGATTCCGTCCGCTGTCGTGGTAAATGTAAACAGGCCACGGATCGTGGTAAATCCCCAGCAAGTCGAATCAGCCCCTGAATTGACGAAGATATTATCAAAGGCTCTTGGTCTTTCGGAGATTGAGGTATTGGAAAAAATAAGTGATACAAATAGAAAATATGTCGTGATAGCTAAACAGGTTGAAGAAGGAATCGCTGAAAGTATCAAGGAAATGAGTTTACCGGGAGTTTATTTTGAAAATGAAATTCACCAAAATTATCCGGAAGGGAATTTACTTTCGCAAGTGTTAGGGTTCGTTGCTTTTGCCGAGAATAGCAGAGTAGGCAGGTATGGATTAGAACAGTATTTTGAGGAGGAGCTGGCCGGCAAAACCGGATTTTTGAAGACAGAGACAGGTTTGAGTCTGGGTTTGACCCCGCAAGATAACGATGAGAACACCGTGGTCCCTGCAGAAGATGGAGTGAATTTGTATTTGACAATCGATCGAGCCATTCAGTTTAAAGTCGAGGAGGTGCTGAATCGCGCCGTGGCTGCTTATGGAGCAAAAGGTGGAAGCGTGATTGTTATTAATCCAAAAACCGGTGCTATTCTCGCGATGGCGAACTCGCCATCGTTTGATCCTAATAATTATAATTTAGTTGAGGATCCCGCCGCATTCAATAATTCTTCAATTCAGACTGCCTACGAACCAGGCTCTGTGATGAAGCCGATAACCATGGCGGCGGCCATAGAAGAGGAGGCGGTAGATCCAACGACTACTTTCTTTGACGAAGGAATTATTGAGCTTGAAAATTTTACCATCAGAAATTCGGATAGTAAAAAATATGGCGAAGTGAGTATGACGCAAGTTTTGGAGGAGTCGATTAATACCGGAATAATTTTTGCGGAACAAAAGCTTGGTCATGATAAATTCACCGAGTTCATGGAAAATTTTGGTTTTGGAGAGCTTACGGGTATCAATCTACCCTTTGAGGCAAAAGGTGGTATTGATAATTTATATCGAGGAGGCGATCTTTACCCGGCAACCATAGCTTATGGACAGGGAATGACCGCAACGCCTTTACAGATTGTAAATGCTTTCGGAGTCATAGCAAACGGCGGTAAGTTAATGAAACCTTACTTGGTTGACGAAATTGATTACTCTGATGGGACCCGACAAAAAACAAAACCGGAGGTTGTCCGGCAAGTGATTTCCCCAAGAGCCGCGAGCACGGTGGGCGCGATGATTGTCTCGGTCGTGGAGCGAGGTCATGGTAAGCGAGCCGGTGTGCCCGGATATTTTATAGCTGGAAAGACCGGGACCGCCCAGGTTGCTTATGAAAATAGGTCCGGCTATGATCCGAACCGTAATATCGGTACATTCGCGGGATTTGGACCGATTGATGATCCGGTTTTTGCAATGGTCGTAAAAATCAATGAACCGCACGGAGTTGAGTTTGCAGAAACTACGGCCGCGCCTGCCTTTGGTGAAATTGCTCAGTTTATACTAAACTATTATCAGATACCGGCATCAAGGTAGTAGGTAGTGAGTGAAAATTTATTGTCATTTGAGATTTATCTCATCATGTTCAAAGAGCTTGCCAAATACAAATTAAAAATCCTCGCTAAATTGATTATTTGGCGACATAAGCCGGTAATTATTGGTATTACCGGTAGTGTGGGAAAGACAGGCACAAAACTTGCGATCGCAAGCGTTTTGAAAACAAAATATTCTGTCCGCGCGTCAGTCGGTAGCTACAATAATGAATTTGGTTTACCTTTTACCATTATAGGATCCGCTGCTCCAGGAAAGAATATTTTTAAGTGGATAATGGTAGGCATCAAATTTTGCGTATCGTTTTTTTCTAAAAATTATCCAAAGGTGTTAATTCTTGAAATGGGCGCTGATCGGCCGGGCGACATAGCTTATTTGGTTTCCATTGCCAAGCCGGATATTGCCATTGTGACCAGAGTGGGGTCGGTACATATGGAATATTTTGACGGTCCTGATGGTTTGCAAAGAGAGAAATCCACGATTATTCACTTTTTAGGAAAAGAAGGTATCGCGATTCTGAATTCGGATGACGCCAGGGTAATGGCAATGAAAGAGTTACACTCTGGAAAAATCCTGACCTATGGTCTGGGTGAGCAGGCAGATGTCCAAGGAGTTGATATGAAGATTTATCAATATACTGACGCGAATCTACATGATCTGACAGAATCACTTGGAATGAAATTTGAAGTGATTCATGATGATTGGCAGATGCCCGTAAACGCGAAAGGGCTTTTGGGAAGGCCTAATCTATACTCTATTTTAGCCGCTTTTACAGTTGGTAGAATTTTTAATATTCCTCCAAAAAATATTGCAAATGTGTTTTTGAAATATGAATTACCACCGGGAAGACTTCGACCATTATCCGGGATAAAAAATGCTATCATTCTAGATGATAGTTATAATTCTTCTCCAGAGGCTGCCGAAGAATCACTGCGAGTTTTAAGAGAGATAAAAGGCAAGCGAAGGATTGCGGTGCTTGGAGACATGCTGGAACTGGGACCGACGACGGAAATGCTTCATCGAAAAATTGGAAGATCTGTTAACGATCTGCGGATTGACCTTTTGATAACGGTGGGCAGGAGAGCGGCTTTTATCGCGGATGAGGCAAGAAATAGAGGATTTGCAAAAACCAGAATCAAAGAGTATGAAACTTCAGACGATGCGCGTTTGCCGCTTCAGAGAGGATTGAGCGAGGGTGATGTGGTACTGGTGAAAGGCTCGCAAGGCATGCGTATGGAGCGGATTGTCAAAGAAATTATGGCCGAGCCGGAGCGCGCAGGGGATTTACTCTGTAGGCAAGATGCAACTTGGGCAAAAAAATAGCTTTTCAGTAACTTTTACTCTTCTCCAAGCGTCTTTATATGCGGGGGTAATTTTATTATTTTTGACTTCATGAAAACCTTATCTAAGAAAACAGTAAAAATATATTGGGGTCATGTCCGACAGTACAAACTGATGATTTTTCTGATTGCATTAGGCTCTGTCATAGCAGCTACGATCGACGTTATTGTCCCACTTTGGTACAAAAAGCTTTTTGACACTCTAGCCTTGCATCAAANGCCAGANGTCGGCGATTTGGTCAGTATACTTTTTGTCATCCTGGGTTTGTNTTTTATCGAATGGGNAGGTCACAGGTTTTTTGCTTTTTCCGAGAATTATTTGGATACAAGAGTAATTTCGAATCTCTTAAACTCTTCTTTTAAATATTTACATGATCATTCGTATAGTTTTTTTAGTAATAATTTCGCAGGTAGTCTTGTGAGAAGAGTTAACCGTTATGCTAAGTCATATGAAGACATATCTAGAATTTTGAAGGAAAATATCTTCTCTTTAGTATTGCGGGTAGGTTTAATTTTGGTAGTTTTGTTCTGGCGGAACTGGCTGTTGGGAGCTGGACTCCTCGTCTGGGCAGTAATATATATTGCTTTGAGTTATAAGTTTTCTATCTATAAATTAAAATACACGCTAAAGCGAGCGGCACTAGATTCAGAGACTACGGGTTACTTGGCCGATACTATTACAAATAGTTTGAACTTAAAACTTTTTTCGAGCGAGAAAAATGAGTACTCTGGATATTCTAAGCTGACTGAAAGGATTTTTCGATTGCGTTTGTTTACATGGAATCTAGATGCATACCTTGACTCGGTTCAGGGTTTCATGATGATTTTTCTAGAATTTGGGATATTCTATTTAGCCGTCAGACTTTATGCTAATGGGGTTTTGACAATCGGCGATTTTGCCTTACTCCAATCGTACGTTCTCACCGTGATTATTCGTTTGTGGGATATTGGGCGTCATATCAGAAGGATTTATGAGTCTTTGGCTGACGCGGAAGAAATGACCGAGATTCTTACAACTCCTCACGAGGTGCAAGACAAACCTGGAGCAGGCACACTTAAGGTCGAAGCCGGGACAGTAAATTTTTTTAGCTTGGGGTTTGGGTACCATAAAGAGTTAGCAGTTTTCAAGAATTTTAATTTGTCTATCAGTCCAGGCGAGCGAGTGGCACTGATCGGTCCTTCTGGAGGAGGGAAGTCTACAATAGTGAAATTATTATTGCGGTTTTATAATTTGAAGTCAGGAAAGATACTAATTGACGGGCAAGACATATCCCAGGTGACTCAAGAGAGTCTGCGTAATTCTATTGCTTTGGTACCGCAAGATCCAATCTTATTTCATCGCTCGCTACTTGATAATATTCGATACGCGCGACCTTCGGCCAGCAATGAGGAAGTGCTTGCAGTGGCCAAAATGGCCCATGCAGATGAGTTTATTGCTAGATTGCCTCAAGGATACGAAACTTTCGTCGGCGAGCGTGGGATTAAGCTATCGGGTGGCGAGCGACAACGCGTCGCGATTGCCCGAGCGATTCTCAAAGACGCTCCGATTCTGATTCTGGACGAGGCTACCTCGAGCCTGGATTCGGAATCCGAGCTGTTTATTCAAGATGCTTTGAAAAAAATTATGGCGGGTCGAACAACGATTGTGATAGCCCACAGACTTTCTACCATTATGCAGATGGATCGGATAGTGGTGATAGCTGATGGTAAAATCAAAGAACAAGGCAAACACAAAGAGCTCTTGAAGGCACGCAAGGGGATTTATCAGAAACTCTGGGAGATTCAAGCCGGTGGATTTTCTTGATCTTTATAAAACGTGATAATTTTGTAAGCCTGTGCAACAGGCGTTAATTCTGCTGGCATATGCATCACGATGAAAATTGACGGTCGTCAATTTTCATCGTATCATATAAGTATATGAGAGAAAGGAAAGAAACAAATGTAAGGAAAATTTTAAATTTTTTGGGTGAAACTTTTGAACTTTTACCCGCTCCATTCGAGACTCCTCATAGTTACTTGAAACGTGTCAACAAAGCGCCATATAAGTACTATCGTGATAGTGTAAGGAGTATGAAGAAGCGAGGTTTGGTAAAGATTTTTGAGAAAAATGGGGAAAAGTTCATTCAGCTCACTTACAAAGGACAGCTGGAGTCTCTTCTATATAGCTTGAGGTCACGAACGAAAGAAAGATGGGATGGCAAATGGAGGATGGTGATTTTTGACATTCCCGAGTCATCCCGGGGTCGTAGGGGTATGATAAGAAGATTGCTGAAACGCGAGGGATTTGTAAGATTGCAAAATAGTGTTTATATCAGCCCGTTCAAGCTAAACGCTCAATCGATCGATTATCTGAAAAAATCCTACCTAATTCATTATCTTCGGATATTGAGAGTTGATGCCATGGATGACGACAAGGATTTGAAAAATCGATTCAAATTGAATTAATTCAACGCGACAGAAATTGACGACCGTCAATTTCCGTCGCGAAAGGTCTTGCGTTGATAGTGTGTTGAGGGTGTGTTGATTTGTTGCGATGTATGAGGTAAAATTTTGAAGCTAAGCAAGTAGGACAAGATACTGTGAATGTTGGATTTCTCGCCCTTCGAAGCTTTGGTGTAAACCAAAGCGTAGTAGGGCCCCATCGTCTAGCCTGGTCCAGGACGCTAGGTTCTCATCCTAGAAACCCGGGTTCAAATCCCGGTGGGGCTACCAGAATTACAACTTTGAACCAAAGTAAAATAGAATGAATAAACTCGATCAATCAACCATTGAAAAGCTCGGACATTATGTCTATCTGCTTTCCGATCCGAAGACAAAAAAAGTTTTTTATGTTGGGAAGGGCAGTAAAAATAGAGTCAATCACCATGCTATATCTGCATCAGATCCTAGAACTCGAAAAACAGAAAAAATCAAAACATTGAGACAGATCATAAAATCTACAGGCAAATTTAATGCAATTATCTTACGACACGGCCTCAATTCAGAAACTGCCTTTGAAATTGAAGCCGCCATGATTGATTACCTTAGTAAAGGTAAGCTGACCAACTTAGTCCTCGGGCATCACTCCACTGATAAAGAGATGATGAGCCTAGACGACATAAAGATCAAATATGAGGCCAAAGATGCAATTTTTAATGAACCAGTCATTCTTATTAATGTAAGAAAATTGTATCACAAAGATATGAGCAGGAAGGAATTGTATGGAGCGACAAGAAAACATTGGCATGCTAAACGCGCATTGAATGAGGGGATTAGAATTGCTTGTGCGGTCTACCTTGGCATAATCAGAGAGGTGTTTGTAGTTAAGCGCTGGCTGAGTTCACCAAAGCCGTACAAAGATAGGGTATATTTTGAAGGTAAAGTTGCGCCCTCAGATATACGGAATCGGTATCAGCACAAATCCGTAGCAAAATATTGGAAGCAAGGAAACCAAAATCCTATTAGGTATCCAATTTAAAATCCTGCATCTTGAACCATTTTGGGTGAACTTAGCAGATGCTGAGATTAGTAAGAAGTTATTTTAAAAATATTTTTCGAGTCATCCCCACAACCAAGGCGGGGATGGAAGAATTTGACTTATTCGCTGGATTCCCGCCTACGCGGGAATGACAAAAATAAAAGCGAAATCGAGACTATATATTTTTTTATTGTGCAAATAAGGTATAATAGAAGTGCTATGTAAAACGTTATTACGTACGTAATAACGTTCGTAATAACGAAATAAATATGCTTCAAATAACCAGAAAATTGAATAAAGTGTCCACTCATAGCTATTCCGTGAATATCCCCAAAGCCATCGTCAAAAAGTACAAATGGAAAGAAAAGCAAAAATTGACCATATCTGATCTGGGACGCGGTAAGATAGAAATTAAAGACTGGAAGAGCAGATAAGATGGTGTGTGCTTACCCCCTCTTGATCTCCCCCTTGTAAAGGGGGAGAAAAATATATTGACATGGAACAACAAAATGAAAAAAGCATTGCGCTGACGATTACTCCGCCGGTGTATTATCTGGGCGGACTGGTTTTGGGTCTTGTCTTGCATTTATGGGTCGCGCCGATTGATATTTTGCCCGAATCAAAAATTGACGAACAATTGGGACTGTTAATTATCATCATAGGAGTAATGCTATTTTTATGGTCAGGACAGACCATGGCAAAGTTTGGAGTGAACCCCAGATTCCAGCCGGTAAAAAATTTGATTTCTACGGGTCCGTTTGGCTGGAGCAGAAACCCGATTTATGTTTCCTTTACGCTGATGTATTTGGGGATCACGATTATGTACAACACCTTGTGGCCGGTACTATTTTTGCCGGTTGTTTTGAGTCTTATACATTATCGGATAATTTTGCGCGAGGAGGATTATTTGGAGAGCGTATTTGGACAAGATTATCATGATTACAGAAAGAAGGTGAGAAGGTGGATGTAAGCTTAAAAATATTGAAAATTTAGAGGTTTCAGTAGAGCTTTGATTTCCCAGATGGCCGGAATCTCAAGCCTCACCCTACCCTCTCCGAATTCGGAGAGGGGAAATCGACCCGAAATGCAAAAAGAAAAAAAAACAAAAAAGTTTCCGGCAGGATTTCTGTGGGGCAGTGCCGTTTCCGCGCATCAGGTAGAGGGCAATAATACCAACTCGGACTGGTGGACTTTCGAACATTCCGAAAAAAGAGTTCGAGATTTGAGGGCGAGAGGCAAAAACCCCGCTGACTATCAGTCCGGCATGGCCTGTGATTTCTATAACCGGTATGAGCAGGATTTTGATTTGTTGAAGAAACTGAATCAAAATGTTTTTCGATTATCTATCGAATGGGCGAGGATTGAGCCTATTCAAGGCAGGTTTGATGAGAAAGAAATAATTCACTACAAAAAAATTGTTCAGGCTTTGCGTAAAAGAAATATTGAGCCATTTGTAACTCTGCAACATTTTACCTTGCCAAAATGGCTGGCTGACCAGGGAGGGATTCTGTATGACAGGTGCCCCGCGCTTTTTGAAAAATATGTTGAAAAAGTATTACCCGTCTTCTCCGGGCTAGTAAAATATTGGATTACTGTAAATGAACCCTTGGTTCTATCGAGCTCTTCATATTTTGTGGGCGTTTTTCCGCCAAATAAAAAAAGTCTGTCGAAGACGCTTACCGCGATAAATAATATGGC
>C687J35174_10002681_pt1 | contig 25028 bp, 23 predicted proteins | sample RifCSPhighO2_01_FD_35174 | JGI IMG/M metagenome (IMG submission 35174) | reverse complement strand
CTAGGAGGCGGCTCGGGCGTGGGAGCATTCATGGCCGCCAGTTCGTCTTTGGCTTTTCGAGCCGCAAGGATTTGCGATGGATCGGACGTGATGATCTGATCTTCCGTGTACGACGCAATGACCTTGATTGCGACATGCTTGAGGCCAGCGAAGAAAATTCCCTCCCCCACATCCGATTCCAGGAGTAGATACTTCTCTTCGTCTGATAGTTTGAAGGTCTGCTGCACCAGATCGACCGATGTCGGCGATTGCCGCAGAAGCATCTGAATAGATGAGTTCGTGATCATCGGTACACCGTACGGCGAGTTCAAGAAGTCGGACACGTCTTGTGTGATCGTCGAAATACCGAGATAGTATTTGCGTCCGCGCTTGGCAATGCCGAAGAGGAACGAGGCGGTATCTTCCGAGCGCATCATCCACCACGCCTCATCAATGACGAGGAGTCGTTTGCGGAGCTCCTTGCGGACCACGTTCCAGATGTGGTGCGTGATGATGTACATCGCAACGGGCTTGAGGTCATCTTCCATGTCGCGCACAGAAAAGACGACCAATTTTTTATTCATATCCACATTCGTCGGCCGATTGATGAAGCCCGACCACGTCCCCTTCGTGTATTTGGAGAGGCGCGCGACCAAGGACTCCGATCCCTCCATGCCGGAGAGAACGAGTTCGAAGTCGGAGAGGAGTGGCGGCTCGACGGCGGCAAAATTTGCCTCTGGCGATATGTCTTTGAGCGCGTACGTCTCCGTGATCGCCTTGTCGATGACGGCGTCTTCTTCTGGCGTGAGCCCGCCAAGCATGATGCGGAAAAGTCCCACCAGCGTGATGATGTTGTTGCGCAGGACGTCCGCAGGATTTTCATCCTCCCGTGGAATGGGCAGATCAAAGGGATTGATGTGGTGCTCGGATGAAAGTGAGATATTGAAATAGCGGCCGCCGACCGTTTCCGCCAGGTATTCATATTCACGCTCAGGGTCAATGACGATTACCTCTACGTCGAACATCAGCGAACGCAAAATCTCGAGCTTCGTCGTGTAGCTTTTGCCGCTGCCTGATTTGGCAAACGTGACGGAATTGTAATTCTCCAAGGAGAAGCGATCGAAGAGGATGAGCGATGAATTGTGGCGATTAATGCCATAGAGAATGCCGCGATCGCTCGTAAGGTCGAACGAAATGAAGGGGAAAATAGATGAGAGTGGCGCAGAATTGAGTTTTGTGTGCACGCTGAGCTCGTCGGTCCCCAGTGGCAGGGTCGAGCGGAAGCCCTGCTCTTGTTGGAAGAGCGCGGGACGGATGTAGACAAGCCTTGATTCGAGGATAGAGCGTACCTCGCTCTCGAGCTTGTCGAGTTCCTCGCGAGTCGCGCCGTAGATGGTGAGGTACAGACCAACTTCGAAGATGCGCTCTTGCGCTTGCTGCAGAGAGTCACGCAGGTGTTCAAGGTCGGCATACGCGGTGTCGAGCATTGGATCGCGCACCATACCCTTCCCCTCGCGGGTCGAGATCTGCGACTGCACCTCGGCCACTTTCTTCTGGAATTTGCGGAGCATCTCATTGGTATCCATCGGGTGAATGAAGAGCGAAATGTCCAACACTTTGTCCATGTTGATGATAGGGGCGAACCACCCTGTTGTCAGAAAGCGCGGGTAGGAGATGACAAAGAAAGTGCGAGCAATCTTTTCACCCAAATCGAGCTCTCGAGAATTGATCTTCAGCGCGTGTGGCGCGATCACGTCTTGCAGATCGAGCACACCCGCGCGATAGATTTCTTCTGGGAGGACGGGCAGCACCTCGGGCGCATCTTTTTTCTTGCCGAATGGAAGTAGGTCGAGTAAGGCCATAAGAATAGTTTACAGCTTTCAGCTTTCAGCTTTCAGCAAAATACGTTCACACATAGCATAAGTATATCCTGAAAGCTGACACCTGAAACCTGAAAGCTACGCCTGTAGTGGCATCGGCTTACCCTCTTCCCCCGGGTTGAACATCTTATAGAGGAGCTCGATCGCTTCCTCCGTGCCGAGCTGCACCGTGCGCACGCCTGTTCGTATCAAACCCTGCTGCACAATGCCAAGGCGCTGCTCGAGCTGAGACACCGCTTCTTCAAATGTCGTATCTTTTTGTCCCTCACTCGGTTTTTTCTTGCCGAAGGGCAAGAAAGAGGCAGCACTAGTGCCGCCGATCGAGAGCCCCGCGGGAGTGTAGGGCACGACGACGAAGAAGTTTTTTGTCATGATGTTCGCGGCTTCAGTGAAGCTTTTTACGAATTCGATGTACTCGCGGATCTGTATGCGCATGAGGTCGTCCAACTGCGCTTTGTATGCGGTCTCGAGCGTAGCCACGTACGGTCTGATGTCGAGCATGCGCGATTGCACGAGGATCTGTACGGTGAAATCGAGCGAATTCAGGAAGTTTTGGAATTGCACGATGAACGCGGTCTGTTCATCTTCTGATTTGAGCGCGAAGTTGATCGAGGAGGCCAAGAGGATCGCGCGCAAGCTGCCGTCTTTCAAGACGACGATGCCGTCGCGCACTTCTGATATCGGCACGAAGTCTTGCGTGGACCTGCTGCTTTTTGTGGAGGCGGAGGGCATGTATGAGCTGCGAGCTGCGAGCGTCGAGGTTCGAGACGAATGCAACACGCGTTTATATATTGTACTACGGGATTTCCTCGAACCTCGCACCTCGACGCTCGAACCTAGCGCACCATCGCCTCCCGCGCCGTGCGTATCGGGGCGACCACTCCACCGGAGGATCGTATATCCTCCTCACTTCCCACTCCCGAGGCGATGCGCTCCTTGATATCAAGCGACCACGACAGTTCATGGAGTTTGCTGTCGGAGAGCTTGGGGATGTAGACCGCCGCTGTGCTTGCGGGAGCCCCACTTTTGAGGGCGTGCACGTTTGAGCGCTTGCGCTCGTTGTTCCACAAGTAGAGCTTGGGGTGGAGAAAGTAGGAGAAGCCGTGTTCGAGCGCGAGGATAAAGGGGCGGCCGTTGTATTGGAAAAAAGCGAGTGCAGCAGCCAATCCAGCGATCGCTGCGATAAAAGGCGCTGCGACAATAAGAGGTAGGACGCGCCACAATATATAGGCCGAGCCCACGCCACCAGCGAGGTAGACGAACTGCCGGAATGTAAGCGGCCCGAAGATCTTATCCTCCACTTCGATGAATTGGGGTATTTGAAATTGCATGGCGAGCAGCGTCGAGCTGCGAGCGTCGAGGTTCGACAGAAAATACAGAATACAGGTACTACCGCAGCTTCTCTATCATAACATGCAACATTTTGCTGACTTCCCGTAAAAGTGACTCAACAGTGGACTCGTCTTTTGTGTACCCAAGCTGCTTACTTATGAGTATTTGTGTTTCGAGTTCGGCTGCCGATCCATACGACATATGTAGAAAATGTGCGTAATCCTTGCGTGTCCCCCGATTTCGTCCTTCCGCGATGTTTGATGGAATAGAAACTGCCGCCCTGCGCATTTGATTGCTGATACCGTACATTTCTCGCGGCGGAAATGTGTCGGTCAATTTATATATTTCAACAGAAAGCTGGACCGCTTTTTGCCAGACGATGAGATCGGTATGTGATTTTGCTCGTGTTTCCATATCTTGGTCTGTCTGCATTTTCCTCGCACCTCGAAGCTCGACGCTCGAACCTACCGAGAGCAGGTCGGCTAGCCGACCTGCTCTCGGTACGGATCGCCTTCAATGATCTTGCGCGCGTGGCTTGGTTCTTGTGCGGTGTACAACTCCGAGATCGGTGCGCGCACGGCTTTTCCTTCAGGAGGTGCAGAAGGCGGCGTGGCCGGAATCACAGCACCTGGAACCTGTAACCTAGAACCTGGAACCTGCCCCCCATGCTCCCGCATCGCCTCACCGATACCACCCGCTTCTTCTTTCTGAACAGTCGGATCTTCCAATGACCGCTCCAATTCCTCCCGAATCGGCTCGAATACGATTTTCGATATATCCGCGGCGAGCATACGCGCCACTTCGTCGGAGATTTCAAGGTCTTTTTTGAGATTGTCCGCCAGCTCTTCAGGCCGGTGGACACCGAGCAAAGTCAGCATCACGTCATTCTCGAGTATCTCCCATTGATCGAGATGCAATTTGTTGGTATCGGCAAGCTCACGTAGGCGCTTCTCCACATCTGCCGACGTGATCGAATCCTGCACAACCTTCGGCAGCTCTTTGAACCGCGCCGCGAGGCCCTGCTTCATCTCCTGCTCATTCATTTCGACATCCATATTATGTTGTTCCCGGTGTTGGTGGAGGCGTCGCAGGTGTTTCGCCCTCCTCTTTCAATATTTGCGCCAAGTCTCGTGTGACGCGTGCGCTCCTCGTGTTCTTGGCACGGTATATCTTTTCTGCCGCCGTGCCAGTACGCTCCTTATTTCCAAACCACGTCTGCCGCCGCCCAATTTCGTGCGCCACAGCGGCACCACCCTCAATCATTGCATCTCTAATCTTTTTGCCAGCGTCGTCCGCCGCCGTTTTTAAGTCTGCTTCGAATTTTCTACTATCCCCTTCCAATCTGGTCACTTCTCCCTCTGCCTCCCTGCTCCGTGTCCTTGCCTCGTTGGCCTGCGTGGTAAATACGTCAACATTTCTTTGGTCCTCGCCGATATTTGCCGCAGCCTTTATAGCATCGTTTTTCATCGCTCTTTCGGTGATGCTTTCCCGAGCCGCCTTTATGCGAGCTTCTTCATGGCGCATGTCGCTCTCCCGAGCGCCCCGTGATTCCTGTAGTTGCTTGCGCAGTGTCTCTTGCTGTGCTGGGTCCCTGCTGATTTGGGTGACCTCGCGCTCGATTTCAGCACGGATTGTTTCAATCGTTTGCTTCTTGGCCTTCGCATCGTCAATTTCAGCGTGATCGCGCGTATAGTCAGGATTACCGCGCGTTGTGTTGATGAGTTTTTCATCTCGAGCCGCTAGTGCATTATTACGTTGCTCCTCGGCGTGTGTGATGCTCTGCTTTGTCGCTGCTGCCGTAATGCGCGCCGCATCCAATGTAGTCTTCATCTGTTTTTTCCTATCCTCCGCTTCTTTGTACACGCGTTTCTTCTCGTCGTCGCGCGCGTCGTCCAGATCCTTATTGCTCGGCGCTACGCGCGCTGCGATTTTCGCCGCCGCTTCAGCTTGTGCCTTTACCGCGCCAGCGTAGCTCTTTGTGGCTTTAGCCGATTGGCCCGTGAGAAAGCCTTTTATGCCGATGACATCGGTTACTGCTTTCGCCGCACCAGTGTCCATCACGTTCATGCGACTATCGGCGGCTCTGCCGTAGCGTCCAGCGGCGCGTGCGAGACCAGCAGCTTTTTGTGCCTCACGATTGTATGCCCGTTTCTGTGCTGCCGTGACTTGAGGGAGCGTGGCGAGTCGATCACGCGATCTTTTGAGCGCCGCCCCGGCGAGTTCCTCGGATTTTGCAAAACCACGTCCGACAGTTTGCCGCAAACCGAATGCCGCGAGGCGGTTCGCCATGCCGACGGGCGCAAACGCGGCCATGGAGGCCATGCTGAATCCTGCGATTTTGCTGGAGAACACGCTTGAGATTCTAAGAGAGATGAAAAGTATGCCGACCACTACGACGTATGCAAAGAGGGCGTCTAGATTAGTGACGTCAGGGTTTGTAAGCAAGTCTCCGAGGCCGCCCCCACCCGACTGTGCTTTTACGGCCTCACCGACCTTGAGCGATATCCACAGAAAGAGCATGAGAAGCGGTGCAAAAACGGCACACCGAATTAGAGACGACCACCACGTCTTCCACCCATACGAGCTCGTCTCCCATGTCGGGACAAGGTAGCTCGCGAAGGCGATTGATGCGGTAAACATGAGAAAGAGGAGGAGCAGCGCACGGGAGGCGAGGAGAAAACATCCGTAGAGCAACACGATCGCGGCGACTAGGAGAAATGTTGCTGCGACCAGGCCGTGTAGAAGGGCTAGCCATCCGTTGGCATCCGCGTAGTTATTTTTTGAGCTTCCGAAAGCACCGTTGGAAAACGCTCCATATGCCTTGGTTACGCTATCGACGCCCATAAATTGTATGAATTTTCCAGACACCCCTGATTGAGCGAATTGGGTTACACCGATACCAGTCGGGGCATCTGGGCTAGCGTCTGCTAGTTTTGTTGCTGTATGGAATTGCGACGCGGTGAAATTGGAGCCATCAATTATGAGTTTGGTAAAAAGCAAACTGAAATTAATAAGCACTGCGATCACCAAGACGCGCACCACCATCTTTTTCTGTCCGTATTCCGTGAGTCCGAGGATGAGCGAGATAGCGACGAAGACGAAGATGCCGATTATCAGAATATTGGCGATATCCCGAAATGCTCCCCAAGCACCATCGACAGCTGTTTTTACTCCGCCACTATAAAACCATCCGCTGAAATCGAGAACGGTATGATCTATAAGCACATTAAACAAAAGTCCTGCGATGCCAAGCAACCAAGCCGTCACCGTGACGAGAGCAGTTCCAATGATAACGCTTATCATTCTCCCCCAACAGACAATATCAAGTTTGTCCGTAAAACTCGCACAAGCATTACCGGGAGCAGCTTTGTTGATCGAAAGCTTTGTACCGGGCGGAGCTTTGAGTGGCGTGATTACTCCACCTGTCGTCTGTTTTCCTACGGTTCCGTCAGGTAGAGCCACTATATCTCCATTACTATCCATGCTTAACTCAAGAGTAACGGCGCCGCCCAGCCCAAGGGCGCCACCTGTCACAGTACAGGTATAGCTTCCGTCTACATTCGGAGTCACCTTCGAGCTTGTAACGGTACCTGGAGAGGCCCAATTAACCCAGCCAGCTATGGTGGCGAGAATATTACCCCTGTATCCTTGGTTTTCAATTCTGGTGCAGGCGTCGTCAACTGTGGCAGCGCGCGCCACACCGGTAAATAGCGGAGCGCCACTGAGGAGCAGTGAGAGCGCAACTGTGAACAAGATTTTTTTTGGGATTGACATATGCTATTTCCACTGCGCTATCCACAGATCGAGCGTCGTTTGCTGCGCGGTGGTGGGCGTGACGCCGGCGGTTGTCGGGACGTTGCACCACCCTGTCGCGCTTGCGCCGTCCCACGCTATTGCTCCGGTGTTGCCGCTCGAGTCGTCGCCCGCCCATATATGGTAGGTCTTGGGAAGGAGGCCTGTCGTGGTATCAAAGAGCGCTGTATTCAAGTCGGTCGCCTGCTGGGTCGCTTTGTCGAGATCGGGCTGTGTGTGGAGAAGCCCCTGCGCGACGAGCTGGTCGAGCTGATTGAGCGCGCTCTTTTGGATATCCACCGAATTCGTATTCTGCACGTCGCCGATCAGAGTATTGATCGCATCGACGGATTCATTTGATGTTTTCACGTTTGCGATCACCACATCCGAGAGCGGCTTGATTTGTGCGTCCACGATCGGCTGCGAGAAGGCCGTCGAAGTGGCGATAACGAGTACAGAGCCGTCGGTGCCGGTGCAAGAAACACCCGTCGAGGTAGACGAAGCGGTGGTACTACACACTTTGTCGATGACAAGATTCCAGCAAGTGTTTTCAGCGGCGCGCAACTGTCCTATGGCGGCAGTAAGATCACTCGCCATGGTATTTTGTGCCTTTCCGTAATCCTGCTCGATCGTGAGCGCGGGGCCCAAGATGGTCAAGGCGATGTTGGTAATCGCTTGAATGAGGCCGGTCGAGGCCTCCTTTGTCATCTGCGAGAGATAGGAAGGCTGGCCGCCCTGCGAGGTACTCATCGAAGCGAGGCCGCCGGTTGCGGCACTCAAAACGCGATTGGCAGCTCCCGCGAGGAGCGGCCCCACCATCTGCCCGATGTCATTGGCGTTTTCGAGCTGGCGATAGCCGGAGGTGATCGCCTGTCCCGCGATGGTTTGTGTGAGTATGCCCGGAGTGAGGACGTTGCCATAAGCATCGAGGATCGGGTTGAAGCCCAGTCCCCAGCCTGCTTGCGTGCGCCATGCGTCTTGCTCTGCGGCCGAATTGGCCTCGAGTTGGTTTCGCGCCATCTCTTCGACAAAGATCCGGTCGCACGCGGGATTAGTGAGAGAAAATATCTGAGCGAAGATACCGGTCTGTTTTGGACATGCAAGCGACATCTGTGGTGCCTGTGTCCTCTGTGCGTAGGTGCGTTCGAGTGAGATTTGCACCGCGTTGCGATAATCTTCACTGATCTCGTTTGTGACGGTAAAGAATGAGGCGGTGCGTGCTTTGTCACCCGCCTGGAAATTTTCCTGCCGGAAATTCCGCACAAAGATCGGATTGCCATTGTTGCCAGTGTTTACCCTCGTGAGCTCCGCCTGGATATACGCACTCGATGCCGCTTCTCGTATTTTGACGGTCGCCGGCCGCAAGACGCATTCCTTGTACACAAGGTAGCCGGTATTTAAGGTGACCGCTTTGTCAGAAACGGGGACGAAGGTGCCGCCCACAGAGTTGAACGAGGCCGGACCGAGCGCATAAGCACCCGTTTGGTTGCAGCCCAAGATACCGTCTTGCTGCAGCTGGGCGTGGGAGAGCAGCGGCACGGCGAGTGCAAACATAGTGGAGAACACTACGGATATGGAGAGACGTCTACTCATGATTTTTGATGAGCTGCGATGTAGCTCGCAAAGGTATTTAATGCAACGACCATGTCTCGCTCGGCGTCGTTGTATGTCTGCAGGAGCGCGATGACGGTGATCGGATCTTCCGGGTTATCGGCGAGCGCTTTCAGGGTCGCCGAGAATTGTTCCATAGCATTCAAGACGCCTATGTGCTGTGCTATGGCATCGCTCGGCACAGCGACCTTCGAAGCTGCGCGCGCTGCCCGCTCATAATCCCCAGCCGCAGAGCGCAATTGGTCTAGATACTTTGTTTCACCCGTTTGCACATACGCGGAGAAGATCGCGATTTCCGGTGTTGTATTTTTCGACAGTGGCGCAAGCGCGGCGCGTAGGTCAGCTTGGTATCGTTGAATACGCGCGGGCGACACGTCCTCTACTATGGAGATGTCGAGTATGGAAAATGTCTTGTACGACAGGGGTGCCTTGAGAGATGGGGCAAGCTGCGCCGCAACCGCGGCACCTGTTTCCTTGGTGTAGGTGCCATTCTCCTGCAGCGCCGCGTACTGCGCAGCAAGCTCGCCGATGACCTGAGGCGCGAAATTGGAGAGGTCGTTCGCGTCAAGCGCGACCGCGTTCGACGCGGTGGGATTCTCTTGTGCGCTTGCAACTGTCTGAGCAATGGGAATTGGATTTGACGCCACGACCGCGTTTGAAGTGAGATTCCAGACTATGACGCCAAAAAGTACAACGACAGCAAGCGTGGCGGTAAGCGTGATGGGAGTCACCCCCACACCAAAAAGGCCGCCACCAGACGCGCGTTTGTCTTCCACGCTGGAAGTATAACAGCTGGAAGCCGTTAACTTTTAGTTTCGATGTCAATTATGTGTTTTTCAGCGGCTCGCAGTTGGAAGCTAGAAGCTAGAAGCTAGAAGCTGGAAATGCGAGAGCAAGCTAGGATTTCGAGAGTGAATTTCCCTACATTGACGCTACACACTGCCGGTGTGTATAATCGGCGGCATGAAAAGCGACACGTACCAGCGAGTTAATATCAGCTTGCCCAGCACGACGCTCAAGCGTATAGACACCATTGCCGAGCACGGTAATCGCAGTCGGCTCATCGACACGGCGGTCAATTTTTATATCAAACAGCAGAGCCGTAAGATGTTGGAGGAAGCGATCAAAGAGGAATCAATACTGTGGCGAAAGCGTGATCGCCAGATTGCCGAAGAATGGGCACGACTCGATGATCCATGGCCAGAATATTAGAGCCGAAGCGCGGCGAGGTGTACGTCGTCGATTTCGATCCGGCTGTCGGGGCGGAGATCAAAAAAACTCGGCCCGCAGTTGTATTACAAAATAATGTTGCCAATAAGTACGGAGCGGTTACCATTGTCGCTGCCATAACGTCTTTTCGCGGCGACAGATTTTATCCGACAAAAATCAAGGTAGTAGAGGGAGAAGCCGGCCTCGATAAAGATTCAGCCGTAATGCTCAATCAGCTGCGCACCGTCGACAAAACTCGTCTGGGCAAAAAGTTGGGGATGCTGGACGCAGACACAATGGGAAAAGTCGATCTCGCGCTGCAAATAAGTTTGGGCTTGGTTGAATGATCAAAGGGGGCTGAATTGAAAGGCGCTGCCCGGATCGCTCGCACTGAATGTCACACCATAGATAGAGAACACTTCGACGAGCGCGACATAGCTGCTGGTGTATGAATCCGCTGCTACGTCGTACGTTTTCATCGCTTCCACGAGCAGGCTATCACTCCCGCCTGCCGCGATGACCGCGAGGAGCTCTTTGCCAGCGTCTTCGTATGCCTTCGCCAGTGCCTGGTTGGCAGCGGCAGCAGAGTTTGGCACATCACGGAGAGCAGCGAGTGATTGCCCGGCAGTTTGCATATCTCGGGCAATGGATTGTGCGCTGGCCACTTTGGACGTGTTGGCGCGGTCGGCAAGCCAGGCCTTCAACACCTCTGCCATATCGGTGTGGGCGTTGGTGAAAGCGAGCACGATGCTGCCTGCTGCGTTGCCGTATGTATAGAGCGCCTGCTGCGTGACAGAGCGCGCCTTCGGGGCCGGAGTGGTGGTGATGCCAGAAGGTACGAGTGAGTAAACATAGTTCAATAGTTGGTCGCTTTCAGTCGGTACTGTGGGCGCAGACACATTGGTGCCCAAGAGGCTGGCCAGGGGATTTGTATTAATAGGAAGAGTCGTCCCCTCGGAAGCATTCGTTTGGCCGATGGGGATCGCAACGTATGGTGCACTGCCTGTGGAGCCCTGTTCGATAGGCGTAGGCAACGGCGGATTCGTAAGCGGATTCCCGCCCACGATGCCGGGATTGACGACTGTATTGCCACTGGAGAAAGAAATAGATTCCACATTCGTGGCCATAGGAATGTTTTGGTTGCGTACCAGGAGGATCATGGCGATGAGCACGATCCCAGCGCCAGCAAAAAGGAACGAGTATGGGTGTTTGCTGATCAACGTCATACGATTGTAGTACAATTATGTCATGAAATCTTTGCGGCGCGTTGGCACGAGTGCTTTATTGATCACCCTGCTCTCAATGCCGCTTTCGGCGGCCGCGGCCAATGTGTTTGGGGGCAGGGTAGGCGCATCGTTTCCCTGCTTCAATGTGGCGATCTGGACTACAGTGGGCGCCCCGCGCGGCGGCCTTTATATCTGGACACCAGCGACACGCACCTACCCCTACGGCCGCCCCGCTTCTGGTAAGTGGGTACTCGGCCTCTACGGCATTCCGTATTTCTGCATCGTCTGGATCGCACCCCTCTTCGTGCTTCCGGGTATCTCTATGACGATGGTCGGGACCAGCCGGTAAGAATCTGATCGGTTAGCATTTGTTCCTATTTTATCGCGGCCGCGATAAAATAGAGACATCAATTTTCCTGCAGTGTAGCCGTCAGACATTTCCAGCCAGCGAGCGCAACGTCCTCTGCGCGCACCTTTTCGGAAATTTCGCATTTTGCGAATGCTGCAGAGACTTTTTCCTTATGAAACACACGTGCAAGGTTGCCAGCGAGCATCTTTCGCTTGCTCGCGAAGCCCGCGCGCACGACTTTGAAAAAATCACCTTCGGAAATTTCCGTGAAAAATACTGTTGAAATGTTTTCTATGACGAGAATAGCAGAATCCACCGAGGGTGGCGGCGAAAAATGTTTGCGGTTCACGCGGGCAACGATCTTCGGTGTACCGTACGCCTTTACCGAAAGCGAAAGAATGCTCTCTTTTTCAGCCACAATACGTTGCGCCACTTCTTTTTGTACGAGTAGTGCCATCGTGCGCGGCTGATGCTCTGCCGTCAAAAAAGCACGAACAATCTCGCCGGTGATGTAGTACGGAATGTTCGCCGCGAGCACATATTCCCCTTCGATGTTGCGTAAGCCAAAATTGCGCACGTCGTCGTTCACGATCTTCAAGGTGCCGCTCACGACTTGTTCGCTGAATTTTTCTTCCAGAACGTGCACCAATGTTTCATCTTTCTCTATCGCGATAACGCGCGCTCCGGTCTTGAGGAGCGCTTCGGTGAGTATTCCCTTGCCCGGGCCTATCTCAATCACGGTGTTCCCTGTGCCGACCCCCGCCGCGTGCGCGAGCTTCTGCGCGTAGGCGAAGTTTTTGAGAAAGTGCTGACCGAGTCTTGCGCCCTTACGCCCCATACTCATCGGATGATGTCCTCGTATTCGAGGAGCGAACGTTTCCGCTGTTGCACCTCGACGAGTCGCGGGTCCACGTCGTCGAGGAATTCTGACGGAAGGGTAAATTCTCTCGTCCCGTATTTCATGCGCTGCGCAGCATACGTGAGGTATACCAGCTTCCGAGCGCGTGTAAGAGCAACATAAAACAAACGACGCTCCTCTTCGTCGTCGCGCTTTTCGCTACTCTCATGCATTGAGGGAAACAACCCTTGTTCGAGGCCCGTGATGAATACCGCATCGAATTCAAGCCCTTTCGAAGCATGTACCGTCATCAGGGTCACCGCTTGCTGCTTTTCTTCGAGCTGATCCTGGTCGCTCTGGAGCGCTGCTTCCTCGAGAAGCCGCTCGATCCCCAAGGGCGGCGCGTCTCCATCGAAGCGAGCCGCAAAATTAACAAGCTCGCGGATATTATCCATTTTTTCTTTCCCGCTTGCCCCGAGTGAAGTCGAGGGGTCATCAGAGTCTTTATACATTTTTTCCATACCCGATGCCTCGACGGCGAATCGTACCGCTTCGGAAGCTGGCAACATTTCTACTCCCTTTCGTATCGCTTCAAGCGTCGCTCGGAATACTGCGACTTTTCGCTGTGCTGCAGCAGGCAAACTCGCGTCTTCTCCCGCAAACATTTTTTCCAGTGTAATCTTTCCGATGCCACGCGATGGTACCCCTACGATGCGCAACAGATCCACGCGACTTTTTGGATTGAGGCTTGCGCGTAGGTACGAAAGTGCATCCTTCACCTCCTTGCGCGCGAAAAAGCGTGTCCCCAAGACGCGATACGGCAGTCCCTGGTGGAGCATCGCTTCTTCCAATGCTCGCGATTGGAAATTTTCTCGATACAAGACCGCGATCTCATCTGGGCGTGTGCCCGCTTGCATCAGCTCGACCGACATTTGCGCCACGAACCATGCTTCGTCCATCTCGTTTTGCGCTCCGTAGAGTACAAGCGGCTCTCCCGTGGCGTTGTCGGTAAAGAGAGTCTTCGGTTTTCGTCGCATATTCTTCTCGATCACGCCGTTGGCCGCTTTGAGAATGGTGCGTGTGGAGCGATAATTTTGCTCTAGCGTCACGACCTTGGCACCGGGGAACGCTTCTTCGAATCCCAGCAAGTGTTCGAGGTCGGCGCCGCGCCATGAGTAGATGTTTTGGTCGGTATCACCCACGACGCAGATATTTTTCTGCGCTCCCGCGAGGAGTCGCGCGATCTCGTATTGCACGCCATTTGTGTCTTGGTATTCGTCGATGGTGATATAGCGCCAGCGATTTTGCAAACGGTCGAGCACCTGCGGAGAATTGCGCAGGAGCGTGAGTGTGCGCAAAAGAAGATCGTCGAAATCGAGTGCACCTTCCTCTTCGAGCGATTTTTCGTACACTTCCCAGACCGGAGCGAGCGCGCGCTCCCGAAAATCGCTTGCTGCATCTCCGAATTCGCGCGCCGATATGCCCCTTCCTTTTTCGCGGGAGATCGCTGAAAGAGCCGCGCGCGGCGGGAGCTTATCATTCTGTGCGTCGAGGATTCTTTTCAGTGCTTTCTGGCTGTCATCGCGATCCCAGATCACAAAATTACGCGGCACGCCTGCCTCCTCCGAAAATTCCCGCAAAAGTCGCACGCCGAGCGAGTGAAAGGTGGCGACCAAGGGGACCCCTCGGCCGCTTGGGATGAGCGCGCGGACTCTCTCGCGCATTTCCCCCGCTGCCTTATTGGTAAAAGTGACCGCGAGGAGATGATGTGCGGGCACACCCTGCTCTATGAGATGAGCGATCCGGTGCGTGATCGTCTTGGTCTTCCCCGCACCAGCGCCAGCCACGATGAGCAAAGGTCCCTCACCATGCAAAGCCGCCTCCCGCTGCCGTTCATTCAATCCTTCGAGGTATTTCACTGGCGAACTATACCTTATCGAACCGAGCGGAGCGATTCAGAAGAAAAAATTGACGCAATACATTAAATTAAATACTATTGTCAATGTTCGTCAACAAAATATGGCCTTACCTCAAACAATGGCGCAAAATATAGCAGAAACATTGGCCCATATTGGCCTCCACCACTCGGAAGTGACCGTCCTTCTTGCGCTCCTTGAATCGAATACCACAGAGCGCGTTTCGTTGCTGTCCAGAAGGACAAAAGTGAACCGCATCACGCTCTATCCCATCCTGCGATCTCTGTCCGAACGCGGGCTGGTGAGTTCTGTCGAGAAAGGCGGCGTGCTGGTCTGGCGCGCCATCAAACCGAGCTTGCTCGTGGACTATATAGAGCGAATGCAGGAAAAACTTGCAAATGACATTGGAAAAATGCGCGAGATCGTTCCTTTCATGGAAGCGAAGAGTGCTGGGAGAGAGCGCAAATATCCATCCATTCAATTCTTTGAAGGACCCGAAGGGATCAAAAAAGTGCTCACAGACACCATCACTGGAAATCCGTCAAAAACGATTTACGGTTTCAGTGGCACCGATGCAACGTATAAACTGATGGGCCCGTGGGTGCGCGATTACATCAAGCGCCGAGTGGCCAGTGGTGTGAAGCGCTATGAGATAGCGACAGGGACGCCGACGTCGCGAGAATCGCAGGCGCGGGACGCACAAGAAAATCGCCGTACGCATATCTTGCCGCCCGGTTACCCATTTGAAGTAGAAATGTCCACGTACGAAGATAAGGTCCACATTATATCTTTTGCAGAAGACTATCCCGTCGCCGTGCTGATCCAGGACGAGAAAATTGCGCAAGTAATGAAGTCGCTTTTCCAATATATCGACAAGAGTTTGGAAAAAGAAGCAGCCAAAGAATTATCCGCAAGCAAGGCGTAATCGTTGTTAAGGATTGACGACAATTTTCTTGTTTTGTTCAGTATTTTGTTGCAAAAAATAGAAAGGCCCTAGACCTTTGAGAGCTCACCCAAGTTCAGCAATGGAGTACCGTGATGATCAAAGCAGTGCTTATGCACGGCCCGGCAGCGTCGTGGTGGCACGGGCCATCTGCACTTCCCTCACTCGCAGCAGTAATGGAGAGAGATGGCCACCATGTAGTTCAGCGCTACGGGCACATCATCGGCACCGAGTATATCTTGCGCATGCACGGCAAAGCGGAGATCGACCGCGCGCTTGCAATATTCCGCGATCCGCAGAGCGACATTCTTGCCCGCCATGATGCCGGAATGACTTTCGAGCGCGTTTCCAAAGGCATCAATACGCCTCACAAATTCGCAGTCGAGAGCAACAATGTCCTCTATGTATCGAAGTGTCAAGACGGGACGATCGAAGGTGCGCTCGCAGGGATCAAAAACCGTGAAAGCGATCTATGGTACCCCTACTTCGCAGAGGTGGAGATTCCATTGGCTCTGAAGCTCCGCCCTCATCTCTATGGGATCAGCATCGCGGACGAGCGACAGTTCATGCCGGGAATCATTCTCGCCTCAATGGTGAAAGAGGCTCTCCCAGGATGTCTCGTCGTACTGGGCGGCAACTATTGGGCGCGCGTGATTGATGCGTTCAAGTTGCCAGCGTTCGCGAAGTTCTTCGACTACTGGGACGCAATCGTGTACCGCGAAGGATACCGGCCGCTGCAGGAGCTCGCAGCAACGCTCGATCCTTCAAAAGCAAGCGGCACGACCTGGCGGCAGGGCAATAAGGTCGTGGTCAATCCGCCAACGAAACGACCAGTCAGTTTTGAAACCCTTCCGCCGCCGATTCTCGACAATCATGTTCGTCCGTTGTCGCCGGAAACCGCGGTTTCCATGTACACAATGCCCGGGTGCTTGGAAGAGTGCGGCTTCTGCGATATAGGCGGAGGAGGCGATGATTTCGGCTCGCCCAAGCAGATCATGCTGCGATCTATGACGCCGCGCAGAGTAGCGGAACAAATCGCGAAGATCAAAGCAGCACGGGTGGACTTTTCCAACGAAATGCTTCCGATCGCTTGGCAACTTGCCCTCGGTCGGGCGCTGGAAGGGATCGGCCATACCGCTACGTGGCAGTGCTATATGACGATTACCGATGCACTCACTCGACCGAAAGTCTGCAAGGACCTCTACGACGCCGGATGCCGGGCAGTGCAACTCGGTCTCGAGAGTCTCTCACCCGATACGCTCACGCGTGAGAACAAGGGGTGGAATACGCCGAGCAACTACGGCACCATTCTGAAGAACCTTAAAGAGGTCGGTATCCAGACGCACGTGTTTATCATCGTCGGGACTCCGGGTGAACCTTTGCATCAGAGTCTCGCGTGGCTGGCGTTCCTGGAAAAGTACGGGGAATACATCCTGACCATCAAAGTTGGACGGTATCAGGTGTCCCGGCTCTCTCCGGATACGCGAGAGAATAAACACAGCGAGTGGATTGAGATCTTGCCCGACACTCATCCATTGCGGCTCAATCGGGACTTCAAGTACCTTCACACTTCGCGTAGGGCAGTCTTTGCACTTCGGGATATTCTCGAAGAGGCGTGCAGGAAGCATAAGCATTTCGGTCCCACCTCGAGAACGCCATGGTGGGTCAACCGCGGACGCTATCGTTGGGCAGATTTCGATCGCATGGCGGCGGTCTTGTCGAAAGTGTGGCAAGCGCCATCGGTCCCGCATCTGGATCGGGTAATCTCGCGGACGAACACCATCGTCAAGGACGAGCTGGGCATAGACCCTGCCTTTCGCACCTTCGACGATGTGGTGGCGTTCGGGCGCACCTTGCTCTAAAACCCGAGCCTGACCGGATGGACAGGTGGCCTCGCATCCGCGGGGCCCTTTTTTTCATGAATTGACAAACTCGCTATCCACTCGTCGAACGGATATACGGTTGACCGCTCCTTTGATGAGAGTACAGTGAACGCAGCGATGGCGGACTTTCATTCCCGGTTCATATCCATTTTATGGAGGATTTGAGCCAAAATTCAGACATTACCGCACACCCATCGCTTAGAAACGGCTTTAAACCAGGACGTATCAGAGATAGCACATTTTAGACGTGTTTTCTCCGCGTTGAGGCTGAAAAGCCGTTGAAACGGCATATTGCATATACACCACACGAACCCGATCTGGGCTCAAAGCCTCGCCAAAGGAGGGGCTGGCGTCCGGTGAAGGCGAAAAAGAGCACTCTTTACCGCGCTGGCGCGGTAACCTTTATCTCACTCCTCCTCCTGGCAGGGGCACTCTTGCCGGCACAAGTGCGTGCCGGCATTTTTGCTGATTTCTTTGCTGCGATTACAGGCACGGCAGATGCGAAGACGGAAGCTTCTGACAGCGTTGATAATCTACAGACCTTCGCCTTACCGCAACCTGCGATGAACATTGATCCGACGCCTGCCCGAGGTGGAGGCAACATAACCATCGTGGATAGTTCTGCGCTCTTACCGCAAGAAGGTCCCGCGGGCACGATCGCCGACATTGAGAAACCGAGCAACGGCACGATCACTCGCTACATCGTTAAATCCGGCGACACTGTTTCCACCATCGCGGAGCTTTTCGGCGTTTCGCAGGGCACCATCCTCTCCGCCAACGATCTCGGCAGGGGATCCACAATAAGGGTCGGTCAGGAACTCATCATCTTCCCAATCACCGGTATTCCCTACACAGTGAGATCTGGTGACACTATAGCCTCCATCGCGAAGCGCTATGGGGGAGACCCCACCGAAGTCGCGAACTACAACGGTATTGATGACACGACACTTGTAGTCGGCAGCGAGATCATCATTCCCAATGGCGAAGTACCCGCGACCGCAACGGTAGCCAAACCAAAATCGACCGTCAAAACTTCAGGCAAGAGTGTGGCATCACGCGCGGGCATTGCAAAGGAGCCCGCGCATGGCGTGGGCGCGCGCGGCACCGCTTCCGAAAACGCCTACTACGTCGCTCCTCTTGCAAACTACATCGAGACGCAGGGCATTCACGGGTACAATTCTGTCGACCTGGGCGCACCGAAAGGCACGCCAATCGTGGCATCAGCCGCGGGCGACGTGGTGGTCGCGCGGTCGGGCGGGTGGAATGGCGGATACGGCAGTTACGTCGTCGTCTCGCACGACAACGGCAGTCAGACCCTCTACGCGCACATGTCGAAGGTGGCCACGTACGATGGCGCCACTGTCACGAAGGGTCAAATAATAGGCTACGTAGGGGCAACAGGCCTTGCGACCGGCCCGCATCTGCATTTCGAAATAAGAAATGGGATCAGGAACCCATTCTAGCGTCGCATTTGCTGGCATCTCGCCATGTGCTAACATAAGTTAGCCATGACCTTGCGTGCGGACGTTGTCGTTGATCTCCAATATGGAGATTGCGGAAAGGGCAAAGTAACCCACTATCTCGCCCGTACCAAGAAATACACCCACGTCCTTCGATACAACGGCGGCTCCAACGCCGGCCACACCATCTTCCACAAAGGCAAAAAATTCATCACACATCAAATACCCGCTGGCGTGTTTTTCGGCATTCGCTCCGTCATCGGCTCCGGCTGCGTCGTATCAGTCGAGCAATTTTTCAAGGAAATAAAAATGCTCGAGGCGGGCGGCGTGCGGACCAAGGGGAAAATATTTATTGCCACCAACGCGCATATCATCACAAAGGCCAACAAGGCGGAAGATAAAAAAGGCGGCGGCAAGATCGGGACGACCGGCAGTGGCAACGGCCCCGCCTACCGCGACAAATACGGCCGCACAGGGCTTCGTGCTGAGCACGTCAAAAGGTTGAAACCATACTTGATCAATCTCTATCAAGAATGGTATGGCGGACGGAATGTGAATATTCTTGCAGAGGGCGCGCAGGGATTCGGTCTCGACATTGATTGGGGCGACTATCCCTTCGTTACCTCCTCACATTGCACCACCGCTGGCGCGCTCTTGAATGGATTGCCGCCCTCCGCGGTACGCGATGTGTGGGGCGTTGCAAAAATTTATGAAACATACGTGGGCAGCAAAAAATTCCAGCCCAGAGGCGCGGTGTTCGACCAGATCGGCGATATCGGCGAAGAATACGGCGCGACCACTGGCCGCCGAAGGCAGGTCAATTGGATGAACATGCAAACCCTCGAGCGAGCGATCCGCATGAACGGCGTGACTCACGTGGTATTCAACAAAGTAGACGTGCTCCGCACCATCGGGCAGTGGGCCATTATCGACAATGGCAAGGTAAAAAAGTTCAATAACGAAAAAAGTATGCAAGATTTCATCCTCAGGCGCCTAGCGGCCGTAGGTATCAAGAAAAATCGAGTCTTCTTCTCCGAGAGCAAAGAGCGGATTTGATGTCGGCTCAACCGTATATTACAGTCCTCAATTCGTCTACCAGCGCTCCAACAGCGTTAGCCTGTTCTTGTGTTGTAACGCCGTTTCCGATCCGCTGATTGATGCGCTGCACAACATTATTGAACCTCGCGATTAATTCGGGATTGGTGGCGGCAATCACGGCTTCCGCAATAACCGGCTTATGATCGAATTTATCAAGCCGCATATATTCTTCATACGTATGGACGGGTGTTATTTGTGAAAATAATTCCGGCTCATCAATCATAAGTTTTATTGCAGCGACGGCATTAAAAGAATCGCCAGGAATGCCACGCCCTCCAACGAATATCCGTGCCTGTTGCTCAGGCGTTTGCTCGGCGCTCCTTTCGATGCCTTTCATATGATTATGAAAACATGTGCAGAAATTAGTGCAAGTGCACGAGTCAAAGCTCCCGCCCGCGGTACTGCCGTGCTTCCATCACGAGGCGGCGTCTGCGGCTATTTTCCAGATGCCTTTCTCACGAAACGCCGGTATGTTTTGCCGGCGTGCGGCGTTGGAAAGTGCCGTGGCAGACTTCTTGCTTCGTTTTGCGTAGTCCGACAGGCGGATTATTTCTGCTCCCCGGATGTACGCGATGCGCTTGTGGAGTGATTCAGTGAGTGCGAGCGTGAGTACTCTTTCCATCGGTTTTGTGTTTTTCCGGTCTCGGTGCGCGCTGAACGTCTGATAGTAGAGATGTTTTTCTTTATTGCGGATGATAATGGGCGGATATCCCAATCGCTGGAGTTGCCAATTGATGAGTACGCGGCCGATGCGTCCGTTGCCGTCGCAAAAGGGATGTACACCCTCGAATTCGAGATGGAATCGCGCGACTTTGTCGGGTGCGTACGTTTCGTGATCGCTCGCGTATTCTGCGAGAGCGGTTTCCACCATCTTCTCGACATGTTCGGGAGCGGGCGCAATGTGTGTCCCTACCCGTACATATTCTCCGATATGGCGGAAGCGCCCTGCGATCGAATCATCAATGCTTGTCATGAGCATTTTGTGCAGTGAGAGAACTGTTGCCTTATCTGCATCCGCCGTGCCCGCTTTCTCACGCATATAGGCAGAAACACGGGCGAGATTTTTGGCCTCGAAGATCTCGCGGGGCGAGGCGTCGATAAGCGCTTCCGCTTCAAGCAATATTTTTTCGGTATCTGAAAGGGAAAGCGTTGAATTCTCGATGGCATTAGAGTTGTATACCGCCTCCGGCAACTCCGCCTCGTCGATCACCGCAAGGAGCGTGTCTTTACCCACTCTGCGCTCGTCAAACTCTTTCTTGAGCGTCCGGATACTCTCCCTGACCTGTTTACTGGTAGCCATACTGTTAAGTATAGCCATTCACTAGAAAATGTCAATAGTTAGTGAATTGTATGCCAAATATACCCTCTATTCACTAACTTTTTGTCCAAGGGTTCCCCTTGGACAAGCTACAGCTCTCGCACGCGGTAGGGAGATTTGTGTGCGGGCGCTCAACGCGCGATGATATGCAGATGCGATGGTTATTTGAGCCGACGATTCGCGCTTGCGTGCTGTGGGCCGCGGCCATTCTCGCGCTCCACGCGCTCGTCCTTACGCTTTTCGGCCAACCCCTCATATGCGCGTGCGGGTACGTGAAGGCATGGGAGGGGGTGGTATTGAGCGCGGGCAATTCCCAACACCTCAGCGATTGGTACACCTTCTCGCACGTCATCCACGGATTTATTTTCTACTGGGTGTTGTGGCTTCTCTTTCCTCGCATGCCGCTCGTGTGGCGATTCCTGCTCGCGCTCGGAGTAGAAGTGGGCTGGGAGATCTTGGAGAATACGCCGCAGGTCATTGCGCATTACCGCGAGCAAGCGCTCGCGCAGGGTTATACGGGCGACAGCATTATCAATTCGCTTATGGATTCGCTCGCTATGATACTCGGCTTCGTGTTGAGCAGGCGGCTGCCTGTATGGACGATCGTCGCCCTCGCGATCGGGATGGAACTCTTCGTGCTGTATATGATCCGCGATAATCTGGCTCTCAATGTGCTCAACCTCATCCACCAATTCGACTTCGTGAGCACTTGGCAGGCAGCCGCCCCGCCCCGCTAGCTTCACGCTGAATCTCCATGGATTCTATACGTCCCGCACACGGTACTGTAGTGCTTCCATCATGTGATTTTCGGTGATTTCGCCCTCGCCCGCGAGGTCAGCGATGGTGCGCGCCAATTTTATCGTGCGGTGGTAGCCGCGGGGAGAGAGTTTCAAGCTGCGCGCGGCTGCCATGAGGGCTTTTTCTCCCGCTTGGGAGAGCTGCGCAAGTTCCTCCAATTGCTTTGGCCCCATGTCTGCATTGGTGGACACAGAAGCAACCTGCTTGAAGCGTTCGCGCTGACGATCGCGCGCCGAGGCAATGCGTTCGCGCGCTGCATCCGTCTCGGTGTCCTTCGTCCGCTTCCTCATCGCCAATTCCTCCGGCGGCATCTCGCCCACCGATACCCACATATCAATGCGGTCAGCCACAGGACCAGAAATTTTCCGTTTGTAGCGCTCGACATTGAGGTAGCTACAGCGACAATCGCGGGTACCATACTTGCCGCACGGGCAAGGATTGAGGGCTGCAATGAGCATGAAATTGGCCGGGAAAGTGGCCGAGCCACGAGCCCGGGCCACACTTACCTTGGCGTCTTCAAGCGGCTCGCGCAGTGCATTCACCACATCGCGGTGGAATTCTGCGAACTCGTCAAGAAAGAGGATGCCAAGGTGTGCGAGCGTGACCTCACCGGGCCTTGGCACAGCGCCACCACCGATGAGCGAAGCGTAGCTCGACGTGTGGTGCGGTGAGCGGAACGGCGGCTCGTACATAGCTGGCGTGCGCAAAGTGCCCGCGAGCGAGTGGATGGATGTCACTTCGATCATTTCGTCGTCAGAAAGTGGCGGCAGGAGCGAGATGGCAACGCGTGCAAGCATTGTTTTTCCCGTTCCCGGTGGCCCGTACAAGGCGATATTGTGTCGGCCCGCGGCGGCTATTTCGAGTCCGCGTTTGGCCGTCTCCTGCCCGCGAATGTCGCCGAGTGAGATGCGGCCCTGATCGTGTGTGGTGCGCGCCGCGCGCGGTACTCGCACTTGAGGTTGCAGTGCGAATTTGTCTTCCGCATCGAGATGCGCGACTATTTCGGCGAGCGTGCGCACGGGATACACCGTAATGCCGGGCACGAGCGCTGCTTCCTCGGCATTCTCATGAGGCACGAATAATTCTTGAAAATGCTCGTTGCGCGCCAGAAGCGCGATCGAAAGTGCACCGCGTATCGGGCGCATCGCTCCATCGAGCGTCAGTTCGCCAAAAAAGAGTTTGCCCGCAGGGTCAAAGTGGACCTGCTCTGAAGCGAGGAGGAACGCGAGTGCAAAAGGCAGATCAAATCCAGCGCCTTCTTTCTTCAGCTCCGCCGGCGCGAGTGAGACGACGATCTTCTTATTGCTGCGCTTGGGGGATTCGAAATCATACTCACCGCAATTTTTTATTGCCGATGCCACGCGATCTTTGGCCTCTTCCACCGCCTTGTCGGGCAGCCCGACTACATTAAAAGCATGCAGCCCGCGCGTAATATCGCACTCTACCGACACGAGGTGTGCCGAAGGCAGCGCTGGCTGCGCGGCAAACACCCGCGCAAAGCCCGATTCGATCTCCTGTTTGGACATGGCGGGATTGTAGCAACAGCCTCCCTACCGCGCATGCGCGATGCAGGTACGGGCGGCTGGATTGGCGTCCAGTCGTTTGAAGGGAATAGGCTCGCCACAATCCTCGCAAGCGCCGTAGGTGCCACCTTCCATTTTCTCGAGCGCACCTTCGACGTCTTTATGCCTCGTTTCGAGCTCTTCCACGAGGGGCACATTGGTCGCCAACTCTTCGATTTGGTCTGCGGCATCTACCGGGTCGGCCTCTTCGCCCTCAAATCCCACCGAGGCGCCCTGCCAATCACCCGTTTCTCCCTGCACACGGCCATACGAGGCAAGCTCTTCTTCCAATGAATCCTTCTCGGCTCCCAAGGCGCCGCGCAACTCCTCTATTTCAGTTTGTTTAAGATGAGCCATGCCACGATTGTATCAAAGTTTCCGCTCCGCTTGCAATCGGCTCAACACCTCTGGGAATGTATATGGTGAAGCTGCGATGATGAGGAGCTTCTGCGTCGGGAAGGAGTAATAGAGGACGGCGGCTCCCGAGTCGTCCTTCAGTGCGCGCGCGTCGTAATTGCGCACCACAAGATCCACGAATTGCCTGTCTACCGGGAACCCCTCCATCCCCGCGGCCACCTTCGCTACTTCCTTAAAAAGGGGCTGCAGATCGCCATCAATCGTGTCTTCCCAGGTGAGCATACCGGCAAAGGCGCGTTCGTATGAGGAGACAGGAATGACGAAGAGTGGTGCGGGCACGTCGGCGGCATGGATGCCGAAGAAGAAATCGTTTGATAACGCACGCAAAAGGTCATCCGGCGGATGTGCCCCAAGCGCCGCCAAAAATTCGGCGAGCGTGGCTGGCCGTTGCAATGCTTGCGTCGTTTGAGGGTTTGTTTCGAGGGTCTCGGGCGCGATCTGTGTGATCGAACCGATGGATCCCGGGGCTTGTGCGAGCATGCCGCCGAGGGTTTGTTTGAGAATGACTGATGATTGATTAGTTATTTGGAGCGTGACTCGATTCTCTGCGAAGAGGAGTGCCGAGGAAGCGGGTGTTGGCAAGGGAGCCCGCGGATACATCACGATATACACGCCGAAGATAGCTGCTCCTCCGAGTCCAAAGAGGACGATAGCCGACGCAAGCATCAAAAGGGTGCCACGCGCAGGGCCCGGCGCTGGTGGGGTGGTGGGATGGGCCGCCTGTCGTGCGTTCTGTCGATCGGCCTCCATCGAAGCCGCGCGCACGGCCGACATCTTCTGCTCGCGTACGATATCTTGGAGGTCGGTTTTCATCGTGTGCAGAGATACCACTGGTGATCCTGCCTCCTCTGCGGGCGCAGGTACGGCCGACGAGGGCTCGCTGCCTGCTGGTCTTTCTTCTGCGACTTCTGGCGATTGAGAAGCAGGGGGATTTTGTGGTGCGCTCGGTACCCCGGGAATCTCAACAGACTGTGAGAGGGGCCGCGCTGCAAGAGGAGCAGCGCCTACCACCCCCGCCGAGGGCGCGCTTGATATTTCGATAGGAATCGTAGCTGCCGCTTTCGGCTCGGAAGCAGGTCGTCTGCGCTCTGGAAGCTTCACGTCTTGGAGTATCTTCGCGATGTCAGCGCCCACTTTCGTCGGAGCTTGCTGCGGTGGCACTGGTTGCGACGGAGCCGACACAGCAGCTGGCTCCATTAGAGGCAGTGCCTCTAATGGAGCCAGTGCGCTAGATGCGCCTTCGAGGCCCCCTCCTGTCCCCGTGCCTGTCGCCTGTGAAATGTCGTCCGACATGATCGTCGCCACCCTCTGATGGTTTGAGCCCCTTACGTGCGGCCCATTCCGGATCAGCGGCTTTGATGGAGAGATTATACCGTCCTTTCTCGTCAATTTCCTTGATCATGACGGGGACGATCTC
>C687J35174_10002677_pt1 | contig 25037 bp, 34 predicted proteins | sample RifCSPhighO2_01_FD_35174 | JGI IMG/M metagenome (IMG submission 35174) | reverse complement strand
ATCCAATGAGTCGCATTTGTAACATTGACGGTAGATTCGAGGACCGAATTCTCGTCAGTTTGTTTATGAGATAATATCCCCCACGAACAACCAGCCACCGATAGCATCATTACCATCGCCAAAGCTATATTGCGCACCCCACAAGACATAAATCCTGCTCCTTATTTTTTAAAGATCGATAATATGATAATGTATTAATCTAAAATAGTCAATAAATCTAATTGACCTTGACATTAAGATAGAAAAATATTATATTGATTAGGCTTAAATCTAAGTTTCGAAGGAGGTTCTGCTATGCTAAGGAAAGTGTTCATTATCGGTGGAGCAGTTGCTGGAGCAATCATAGGTTACTTGAGAACAGAAAATTTTGTAACTGATGTTTCTGGTGTATTCTGGGGAGTTATCCTGGGTGCCTATTTAGCCTATTTTGTATGTAATATAGTGGAGAACCTGTTAGATAGAGATGCTTAGATTAAAATCAGTCGGTCCATGCGGCCGATTTTTATTTGCAATAATATAAAAATCTGATAACATTACGAGGCTATGAGCTTAGGCATAAACGAACTAAAACCAAAAATGTTTTTTATTTATGAGGGCCAACCCTACATGGTTTTATCGACACATCATTTAAAGATGCAACAACGCCGACCGACGGTTCAGGTTAATATGCGTAATCTAATCAACGGGAAGGTATTAGAACGTAATTTTGCTCAATCAGATGTATTTGAAACTGCTGATGTTGAACGCCAGAAAGTTAAATATCTATACAATCATAGAGATCAATATTGGTTTGCCAACGAACGGGATCCCTCCAAACGCTTTGAGCTCAGCCAGGACCTATTGGGTGATTCCGCTAAATTTCTTAAATCTAATACGATTTTAGATGCTGTCTCATTCTCCGCCAAAGGCGGACCCGCCTCTGGCGGAGAGAATAAAATTATCAGCATCGAGCTCCCTATTAAAATGGAATTTAAAGTTACCGAAGCTCCTCCGGCAGTTAAAGGAAACACGGCACAGGGCGGAGTTAAACAGGTAAAAATAGAAACTGGAGCCATCGTAAACGCCCCTCTCTTTATTAACGAGGGCGATATTATTCGCATCAATACTGAAACCGGAGACTACGTAGAAAGAGTAGATAAGGGTTAAATTTACCGGAAAAAATTTAACAGATAACTCAAGCTACAACGTTCGCTAAATGCCACTTTATCCTCGTTACTCAAAACCGGATTTTTAATATCCTGTTTATCCATCAAGTAATACATTATTGATTTTGGATTTTCTACATGTTCAATACCTAATGCATGACCTAACTCATGCGCCAACACCAAGCGTAAATCCCCCATTCCTTCAAATTGATAAATATTTATCTCATTTCCGTTATATTCTCCCTGATCAAATTCTCTGGCTTCTCCAAATCTCTGATTGTGCACATCCACTCCTATATTCAACTGCTGAGCTAAATAATTAACCTGATCCCCTAAAGAATTAACGCGCGGAACTAAATTTTTTAACTCTGCTCCCATGCTATCCAAGATCTTTTTCCGATCCTCAAGATATTGACGTTCTGCCTCCAATTCCTGATGTTCTTTCGGTACTGCCCCTCCCCGTGCATTTATCACTGCCACCTTAGAGTTATAAATCTCTAGTCTTTTTTCAAACTCATCGACAAGATAATTGTAGTTATTAAGCCTAGTCTGATAAGAAGCGACCAGCTGGTTATATTCCTTTAAAACCTTGTCGTACATACTCCGTGAAACTTCAATATTCATTTCTGACTGATTGGCTTCAATGGTTTGTTTCTGTCGTTCATCAAAAATAAAATTTATCTTAAAACTGGCATTAGATTGATAATCAAAAAGTTCACGATCAGAATCTTTCTCCCATACCGCCTCCGCTTCTTTGGTAATAGTAAGTAGCTTATCTCGACTAGTTCCGAATTGGCTATCAACTATCCCCAATGTGTATTCAAGCGGATTACGGCATATGGAAGTACTTTGATAATAAACAAAAAAACCGGAACCGGTGATAACAACTAAAAATATTAATGGGCCGAGTTTATTCTTCATGTGGACAACTTTTATTATATCAGGTTGTTGCCATATTACCATTGTAGTATAATGCCCAATCGGGGTAGCTAATAGGTATGTCCCTAGGCTCCGCGAGGTCGAATCATAAAACAACTAGTAGTTATTTGATGACCAACACAGCAAAGTGCCCAAAATGCGAGGAATCTATCTCTAATGTTCACTATGAGGCCCATGACCCCAACTCCTTTAGCGGTTATCGTGGTTCCCAATCATTTACTGCCGTAGCTTATCCCTGTGGTCACGCTCTGGGAGCAGTACCGGTAACATGGGAATTGAGACTTGAGGAGATAGATAAGACTAATCGTGAGATAAATCAAAAACTGGACCAAATATACAAAGAGATATCACAGCTCATGACCCTTGTCCGCGAGATTAGCTCACGAAAGTAATAGCCAAATAAATTATCCCGATTTTTTTAAATCATATAAAAATCGTGGATCCTCGATTGTGAAGCCATCGGGATAATTAAAATTTGGAATGTTTTTAGTAATACACAAGCCCGAATGGGCTATTTTTATTGCTCATCCTTCCTAAAAAATAAAGACCAGCACATTACTGCTGGCTTCGAAGTCGGTTAACCGCTTCTTGTACGCTTTCTGGGACTTCTACATTAAGCATATCGCCCCTTGTGGCATATTCTTCAAAACGTTCAAACTCACCCAGAACTCTTTTGATACGACTTGGATCTAAATAGTGTTCTACTGAAAACTCAAACGCATAACTAAATAACCTGATTTCAGGAAACTGCTTTTTAAAAGTCGCTAACGCACGACGGCAAAGAGGTGGTATGGGACATAAAATCAAACTCTCGGGATAAAATTGTTGTTTATGGCAGGCGGATATACCAAATAGTACATTTTCTAAAGTATTCGTTGATTCTGTCTCCAGAATAATTGCTTCTTTTGGCACACCCTCTTTACATAAAACATCTGCATACCATTCGGCTTCCGTAGAAAAACCATGCGGACCAATAGTCTTTCCCAACGGATGTTTTCCGGCACAAATTATTTTCTTAGCTAAGCCAAGTTTGAATAGCTTGGTTCCACTCTTAGGTATTTGATCTGACTTACTTGAGCCGAAAAGAAAAACAGCATCACAGATAGGAATATTTTCTATCGAATCTGAAACTGTTAAAAACTCGAGAACGATACGTAAATTGTTAACGAGATCTAAGCTCATGACATAATCCCTAAAATTATTAAGAAATCTAGCAAGATAATACCACAAAACTATAAAAATATAGAGGGGTGGGATGAGTTACTTACTTCGTAGAAACAGTAATGCGGGCAAGGGCGCTATTGCCCAAAAGAATAGAGCCTGTTGAGTCGCTAAATAATTATAAATTCCGAATGACCATTTCAGCGTAAGCTCATTGGGTAAATAAGAAAAAATAATACTGATAATAAAACCTAACTGCAATAAACTTATAAGAAGTATGCCGAATAGAGAAAATTCTAAGGATGAAAATCTTTTTCTAAGAAAAGAAAGGTTAAATATTATAAAAACTAATATATAGGCCGCGAGAAAAAATCCTACTCTTATCCAGTAATCTGCGATGTCGATGGAAACAATCTTCTGAATTTCAGAGAGATAAGGGAAAAGCCGATCAAGGGTAAAAGCAACATAAATCGCTAAAAGAGACATTACCGCCCTTGTCCTGCCTAAGCTGAGCCCATAAAGAGATAGGGAAATCGCTCCCAGAGCGCCAAAAAGCCATGTAAACCCCATTCCGGAAACACCTGAAAGACTCGAAAAACCTCCGATATTACCCATAAGAAGGCTAAAATACTCCAGCACTTTATCCATGCTTCATTATAACATATCACCCTACTCGAAGAACCAGCTATTCCCAGCACACCTCTAGTTTTATCGCCCAAAGACTATACCCAGACTCGGACCACATTCGATTTCTCCAGCGGAAATCGAATCTTAAGTACTCGGCAAGCCGAAGAACCAAGCCGGCTTGCCTGCGTATTTCCTCCCTAGGGTATATAACAAATCTACTGTTTCTATGAAATTACAGGTTGTTTCATTAAAAGGGGTTGAATTTGAAGGCGAGGTTAGCTCGGTCAATTTAATGACGACTTCAGGGGAGATTACTGTGCTTGATAATCATCAGCCCTTAATTACTCAGCTTACAAAGGGTCAGGCAATAGTTACTAAGAAGGATGGAGAGACGCTCAATTTAGATATTTTGTCGGGTTTTCTCGAAGTGGGGATGGAAAATAGGGTGAGTATATTAATCAGCTGACCACCCCCCTTGTTCTCAAAACTTTTTATAGTATAATAACTCGAGCACTTTATAGGAGGGCTTAATGGGTGGTGGTAACGTCATGTTAAAAAAACTTGACACTATGCCAACAAAAACGACTAAAAAGAAATATGTTTATAGGGAAAAGTCCCCTTTAGGACATTATAAGGCCGATGCTTTTTTAGTTAGATGCGTTGATAATCGTTTTTGGAAATCAACAAAACACTTTGTGAAAGAACTCGGAATGCGGCATGTTGATCCCAAATCTCCCGCTGGAGGAGCTAAGGTTTTTTTCTTCCCCCTTTGAAGAAAGTGACCGTGAATATTTCCTCAGGGAGCTGGGAATATCAATGAAACTTCATCATGTTGGCAGGGTGATGCTTTTCACTCATCATGACTGTGGAGCTTATGGCGGTTTTGCTAAATTCGACAATAATCATGAAGCAGAGCTTAGCTTCCACGAAGAGGAGCATGCAAAAGCGACGAAGGTTATTTATGATCGGTTTCCCGATCTCATAGTTGAAACATATTTTATAGACAAAGATGGAATTATAATTTCTTTGCCTTATTGAGGCCTTTGGCTACTAGTTTCCATTGCTTCTTTAGTTCGGTAGCCATTTCATCGACTTCGCTTTTGGCAACTCCGGACATTTTAGAATATTTAACAGCAACTCGATCAACGGCATCGTTATATATTTCTTGTCCCACATCGCCGCCATTTTCCAGCTGTTCAAGAATCTCTGCCTTAGCTTTGAGCATCCAGCTTTTGAGGACTTTTTTGGTATTTTTAGCTCTAGGTCCGGTCAGAAAGTAACTTCCAACTGCTGCAGCTACTGCTGCGGCAGCTAATCCTGCGCCGAGTCCCATCGCGGTTCCTGTTTTGATTTTTCCCATATGTTTTGAATCAAAAACATGAGGTGTTTAATTCATGCTTAAGATTTGTTAAACTTATCTATTACCAATATACTCTAATTGAGAAAATTGTGGCTGTGGATAAAAATTTATGAGATTAAACCGTTTTATTGTCAATTTTAAAATTAAGTCAGGTAATTCGAAACTTGAAGACAGGGAGCTTTTTAATCAAATAAGAAATGTCCTAAAATTAAAAGTCGGGGATAAAATAATTCTTAGTGATGGTGGCGGGAATGAAGCAACGGCAAATATACTCGGCTATAAAAGAGACTTTATCGAAGTTAGTATCTCGGATGTGACGGTAAATCAAAACGAAGCCGATAGGCAAGTTATTTTATATTGTGCCGTTTTGAAAAAGGAGAATTTTGAATTAGTGGTCCAAAAAGCGACAGAAGTCGGGGTTAAAGAGATAGTGCCTTTGATTACCGAAAGAACGATTAAGTTAAATATACGTCGGGACAGATTAGAAAAAATAATTAAAGAAGCAGCTGAGCAATCAGGTCGTGGTATCGTGCCCATTTTACGAGATCCTGTAAAGTTTAATGAGGTTATTAAACAAGTTAGTAGCAATGACTCAAATCTCTTTTTTGATCAATCTGGAATTAATTTATCTGACTTAAAACCTAATGCCTATAATCTAAAACCTATTTCTGTTTGGATTGGTCCGGAGGGTGGATGGACTACTAAAGAAGTGGAGTTAGCTAAAGAGCTTGATTTTAAGATATTAAATCTCGGCAAGCTTATTTTAAGAGCTGAAACAGCGGCGATAATTGGAACCTATTTTGCCGTCCACCCTCACACCTACGAGGCTTTGCCACGATAAACATCGCATGCAAGCGTTAAGTAGGTATGAGGGCTGTCCACAATTTATAGTTGTTGATGTTGCGACTTTTAAGATATAATAAAGGTATTATGAAAAATATAACAAAAATATCAGTTGCATCTTTAGCCAGTTTGGGCTTGGCTTTGTCTGTTTTTGCTCAAACAACATCGCCAACTTCTTCCGTGGCGCCAACCAAATCACCCGAGAGAGAAGAAATCAGAGAAAACGCCAAAAAAGAAGCAGAACGAATCAGGGAAGAAACGAAAAAAGAAATCGAGGATAAAAGAGAGACCACAAAGCAGGCAATGGAACAGAAAAGGGAGGGTCTTAAGCAGGAGATAGAAACAAAAAGAGAGGAACTTAAGGACCGTCTTGAGCAGAAGAGGGAAGAACTGAAAGATAGAATTGAAACCAAGAGAGAAGAATTGAAACAGCGTCTTGAAAAAATTAAGAACGAAACCAAGAAGCGAGTAGTTGAAAAAATAGATAAAAGCCTGGATGCTTTAAACGAGCGAATGACTAAACATTTTATTAGCACCCTCGAAAAGCTGGAAGACGTTTTGGCTAGAATAGGCGAAAGGACCAGTGACGCCGCAGATAAAGGTATCGATGTTTCCTCTGTTGATTTAGCTATTGTTGCCGCTCAGACAGCGATTAACGATGCTAAAGCATCTGTTGAGGCGCAAGCAGCTAAAACCTACAGTTTAACTATCAGTACTGAAGATAAACTAAAAACCGATATTGGTAAGACGAGACAGCTATTGCATGAAGATTTGAAGGTCGTCTATGAAAAAGTTAAAGTTGCGCGAAATGCAGTTCATGAAGCGGCTCGTGCTTTTGCTAAAGCTCACGGAAGAGATTTACCATCCTTATCACCATCCGTTTCACCAAGTCCAACTCCTGTAGTTTCAGTTTCACCGACTCCAACCACTTAATAGCCATTAGCTATTAGCTTTTTAGGAATTAATCTTAACAAGCTAAAATCTAGTAAGCTAAAACTTAAACAATGGAAGAATTTAATCAAATACAAAACCCAAATATTCCCTCAGCCGATTCAGGTCAGATGCCGTCTACGTCTCAAATGTCGATGAAAAAGAAAAGTCCTTTATTCCTTGTAATCGTACTGGTACTGGTTGCTGTTGGCGCTTTTGCCTGGTGGTATGTTGGACAGATGAATGATGAACCGGTTGTAGTTAGTCAGCCTCAGGTAAATCAGGATGCAAGGGAAGATATCCAAATTAATAAAGAGTTAGGAGAAATTGACCTCGGTAATTTAAACGCTGAATTTCAAGCAATAGATACAGATTTAAATAGCTTATAGTATCGAAATGAATATTTGAGAGTAAAGCCCCGCCTAAAGTGGGGCTTTACTAATTAATTAAATTATGGTATAATATAGGCAATGTCAAATATAAACCAACTTATAAGTTTGGGTCTATCCGATAATGAAGCCAAAGTCTACATGGCTATGCTTGAACTTGGTCAGGCTACTGTTCTTGAAATTTCGGCTAAAGCCGGGGTTAATCGTCCGACCACTTATGTTCAGATAGAATCTCTTAAGAAAATGGGGTTAGTTAGTACCCAAATAAAAGGCAAAAAGCAATTATTTATTGCCGAATCTCCAGATCAACTTGAATCTGTTATTGAGCGAGAAAGAAAGGCTATTGAATATAAAAAAGAAGAACTTCATAAACTTTTGCCGGAACTTACAGGTATTTTTAATCTTTCCGATTCAAAACCTCAAGTCAGGTTTTTTGAGGGTAAAGAGGGATTATTAAAAATGCAGGGAGAGCTTTTAAAATCTGGAGCCAATGAGGTGGTTAGTTTTGCTTCAGCTGACGGCATACTTAAAATTTTCCCTGATCATCCGCAGACTCTTTCTTCTAAGCGTGTTCAACGGGGAATTAGGTCACGATTAATTTATACAAATAAAGGTGAACCGGTGTTAAAAAGATACGATGACAAAATGTTAAGAGAAGCTAAATATATTTCACCGGATAAATTCCCATTTAAATCGGATGTAGCTATCTATGGCGACTATATAAGTATCAGCGCGCTTGAAGGAAAGGTTGTCGGGGTCATTATAGTCCATAGAGAATTAGCCGATTCATTTCGAGCATTATTCAATCTTCTCTGGAATTATATCGTTGATTAAAAATAAACGCCCCGGTCCGCCTTCGCGTTAACCGGGGTTTCCGAGATTGGTTTTGATTCCCATCTAGACAACGGAGTTTCTCTGATTACTCTGATTACGACGGCGCGTACGCGTGACTGATTACATTCTGATTACATTCTATGTCGACTTTAAAATCCCATCTCACCCTCCTGTTCTCGCAGGAGGGAACTTGTGCATCGTTAATCTTCTCTTATTGCCCATAAGACTATTGGGTTTTTCGGAGCGAGATTTCGATAACACCTTGCCTCCCGTCTTGTTTTGGGGCGTGTTTGCCCCGAGATGCCGAGCTTGAGCCGAGTTAGACTCGGTTCTTCGGTAGCCCAGCTTTTTGCATTATAATCTATTCTTATATTTATGTCAAGCTTTATTGACATATTTATTTTTCCGCTTTAGGCGGAAATTTTTTTAAATTATGTAATCTTTGTCTTTTTTAGTCAACTTTTGATGACATTAGAATGTCCTAAAAACCCTGTATTTAAGCCACAATGTGACAATTTACGAGTGAAAATCTGTCAGGGGGTATTGACAAAATAATTCATTTGTGTATAATAAGCCGGAAAGTAAAGTTTGGGCAGGGATTGATTCAGGTATCGGGCTTAAGCCGTCTAGATAATTATCGCGGCTCCCATCCAATCGATTTTTGCCTTAGCTGTAAGGAGACCTCAAGAATCCAGCCAGGTAGTGAATATTGCGGTTGCTTTCAGTATTTGTCGCAAGGCGACATCCGCAATATCTACTACCTGGTCAGCCAAAATTGGTTCGTTGAGGCCTCTTTCCAGACCGGAATGTGCGGACGGTGCAAAGAGGGCGAGGCAGAATTAATAATCCTGTCTTGTGCAGACGGCGCGCATGCCGGCCTAGAAAGGGGTGTGACGTGGGCAGACGCTAGATAAGCACGATTGCCCTTTAGCAAGGCCGTGTTGTATCAAGTCGTGGGCCTTGTGACCAGTACGTCACAGGGAGCTAACCATGACTTAGGTCAGCCCAAGTCACACTCCCCCGGGATTGCTCTGAGCGAACAGAGTGAGTCGAAGAGTTCTTTTTAAAACAAGCCGAGTCTAACAGCTCGGCCTTCCACCAAAACTTTCAATGTTTATTGTCTATTATTATGATATATCATAATAAATTTTGAAGATTTTGGTGGGAGTCGGTAGCTTAAACGAATAAAGCGCTCGACATAAGAGAGATGTAAGGCGGAAGGTAGCGACCCGTGAAGCGGAGCAGTGGTCGTATGACCGGCAGCCTTCCCGATTCCCGAGTTCTTTTCACTAGTGTTATTTTAAGGAGGTGTGTATGAGTGAGCAGCAGAAACCCTTCGCGTGTCATGGTGAGCCCCATCCGGGAAAATCATGTCAGGCGAAGCTGACGCAGGCTGAGGCTTGGGTGCCGACGCTCGCAGTCATCCGCAAGGTGGTTGGATGTTGGCCATCTTTAGCCAAGGACCTGGCCGACCACATCCACTGTGGTCGGTGCGCAGCCCTCGGTCGTAAGGCCGGTCTCCGTTTCTATCGCTACCCTCAAACGGTAGTTGAGATGGAACGGCGCCGCGTCGAGCGAACCATGGCTGCCCGCCAGGCCTTCCGGCGCTACCTCTAATGGTAGCAACCCGCATAGCGGAGCAGTCGTCGTATGACGGCAACCCGCATAGCGGAGCAGTCGTCGTATGACGGCAACCCGCATAGCGGAGCAGTCGTCGTATGACGGCAACCCGCATAGCGGAGCAGTGGTCGTATGACCATGATCCACCCGAGCATGGACATAGTTCGTTCTCGGGTTCCCACCAGAGATTTTTTTAAGAAAAAATTTCTGGTGGGAGAAATCCCAAGTTCTATGACAAAAGAAAAACGGCGGGTGGCGAAAGAAGGAGTTCTCGGGCAACTTGAAAAGGTTGCTCGAGACAAGTCGAACAGCGACCCGGTTTTAATGGAGGTGCTACTGATGCATCTTCACTACAACTGGGGAAAAGGCCGCAATCCACGAACACCATGGATTGATGAACCCCGTGTCGTTAATGGTGTGAAATTCTGGCGTGTTGGACACAATGCGTTGCATGAGTTTTACGCCGGAACCGATGGTAACGGCAGAAAGTTTAGCCGTTCCGTCGGTGAGAGTTGCACTATCGATATCGATGGAATGCCCCTTGAAGAAGATAGCATTCCTGGTATCGATGAGAATGTGTCCGAGGTAGCTGATTTCAACGGCTATCACGGGCATTTTTAGGAGATTTCACTCTCCTACAGGGTTTTGCAGAGTAACCTGGACTAAAGGCGATTAAGCTGCTTGTCTGTCGCGTAAGACAAAGTGCTGATGACTCTGTGCGGTCCCGCCTAGGCGGGACTTCTACCAAAGTTTTCAATATTATGATATATCATAATAAATTTTGAAGATTTTGGTGGGAATAGATTGTGAGTAAGGAGGTGTTCTTTGAATACAAGGTGTTCGCCAATGGATTTAGCTATCGATCTGATTGAAAGGTCGTCATGTAATGTTCGTGTTGCAGCAGTAATTACGGATCGTACGGGCAGGATATTCAGTTGGGGCTGGAACCATGCTGGTGTTAACGGTTTTGGTGAGTGTGCAGAGGCTTTGGCTGTTCGCAGGGTGAATCGTACTCGCTTGAAGGGATCAACAATTTATGTTGCCGGTATGAGGGTCAGAAATGGTAAATTCGTACCCTCAAAGCCATGTCAGAAATGTCAGAAATTATTGGAAGCCGTAGGAATTAAAAGGGTTTTCTACCTTATCCCAACTCGTGATTGGACGGTCCCTATCGAGTATTCTTAATCTTTTGTTATAATGGAGGAGAGCCATGAAGAAAAAAATAAAACCAGTTTACTTGCGTATTCGTCTGCCACAAATTCGGCAGGTTGGCGGTGCTCACGAAGCCGAAAAGGGTGGCAAGCACCGTCGAGGACATGAAAAGCAAAAAACCAGAAAGGAGATTAGAACGGAGCTGGAGTAGCTCCGTTTTTGTGTTAGAATTATATTTAGAATAAATTAATTCCATGGGATATCTCGATAAATTTAATCCAGCTACTCCAGAAGATCTTCAAAGAAGAGAAGAGTTTGATACTTTATCAGAAGAAAAGAAAAAACCAGAACTCGATCGTCTTCATGAGCAGGCATTGATCGAAAATGTCGATAATTTTTATAAAATAATTGATCGGGAAACAGATTCTGAAAGGAAGGAAGAGTTGGAGTTGTCCTTGAAGCTTTGTGAAAAAATAAAAGAGCTAGGTGGACTTGCTCTTGTTGTTGGTGGATTTGCCCGTGATATTGCTCTGGACAAGTTTGGATATAATTTAAAACCCAAAGATATTGATATTGAGGTTTATGGTATTGAGCATGACAGCCTGAAAGGCATATTGGAAAGCTTGGGAAGAGTAGATATCGTCGGAGATCAGTTTCAGGTTTTTAAACTGGAAGGAAAGCTTGATATATCAATACCTAGGCGTGATTCTAAAACTGGCAAAGGGCACAAGGGGTTTAAGGTTGAAGGAGATCCCAATATGTTAATTAAGGAAGCCGCTCGAAGAAGAGATTTTACCATCAATGCATTAGCCCTTGATCCATTAACCGGAGAGATTATTGATTTCTACGGAGGAGTTGAGGATATAAAAAATAAAACTTTACGGGCAACCGAAAATGAGACTTTTGTTGAAGATCCGCTTAGAGTTTTGCGAGCAATGCAATTTTCGGGGAGATTTGGTTTTGCCATAGATCCGGAAACCGTAGAGTTATGTAAGTCCCTTGATCTAACTGAACTACCGAAAGAAAGAATCGGAGAGGAATGGCTGAAGCTTTTAGATAAAGCTCCTAAGCCCAGCATTGGTCTTCAGGCTGCCCTTGAACTAGGTATTTTAGATCAGCTACATCCGGAGATTAAGGCTCTTATCGGAGTTCCTCAAAATCCTAAATATCATCCCGAAGGAGATGTGTGGAATCATACAAAATTGGTTGTCGATTCAGTGGTGGCGTTAGCCGAAGAGCGGGGACTTGGTAAAGATGACAAAAGAATACTTATGCTAGCGGCTCTTTGTCATGATTTAGGCAAGCCGGCTACCACAAAAGAAGAAGACGGTAAAATAACTTCTCATGGTCATGAGGATGCCGGTCTTGAACCGAGCCGAAAATTTCTCGAGATGCTTTTTATCAAAAAAGATTTAGTTGAAAGGGTTCTCCGTCTAGTTGAGTGCCATATGTTTATTCATAATACCCCCGATCCATCAAATTCGGCTATAAGGAGACTCTCAGGAAGAGTTTATCCCGGCACTATAAAGGAATTGGCGAATCTTGCGACTGCAGACATACGTGGTTCTGGGCAAGATATTAGGGATTATGACAAAGCTGAAGATGTCTTAAGAAAAGCCGAGGCATTATCAGTTGAAAAATCAAAACCTCAGCCATTAATTATGGGGCGTGATCTATTGGAGATCGGATTTAAGCCGGGGACAATAGTGGGGCAAACCTTGAAAGAAATTCTGGAATTACAGCTTGACGGTGAGATAACCAGTGCTGAGCAGGCCAAAGAATATGCCCGCGTAGCATTACATNCCATAGAATTAAATGAATTTGGTCTCGGNGGTTTAGAAGGTAGAATTCAAAGAGGCCTTGATCCGGCTGGAATGCTTGCCGTGCAAGAAACAAGAAANATTATAGAGACTATATTAAATAAAATTNATGTTGATATTAAAAAAGTCGAGGCATTAACAAGAGAACTGCATGTTGGAGCAATCTGGGATAGNGCCGAAGATTTAGCTAGAGCAGAAAAACCTGAGGTAAGGGCATGGATTTTTCTTGCTGATGAATGTCATGAAATAAATGATAGAGATTTAACGAGAGACGAATATTTACAAGACGTTGAACGAATTAAATCAGATTTAAGATTTACTGAAAAAAATCCTGAAGCCGCTTTAAATACTACGGTTGAGAGAATAGTTAAGAAGGCTAAAGAAAGATTTATAAAAAAGAATGGAATTCCTTTTTCTGAAGAAGACGCTTTTATTTATATGGCTATAGCTGGAGAAAAATATGGTGTTTGTAGGGCGGGGGAATTGTTTTTTGTTGGTGCCGGTGAGCTTGATTATTTGATTCTAGATAAAGAAGGTTTCATAGCCGTTGATAAGGAGGACAGAGGACGAATGGCGACTTTTTATCAAAAAGAAGGTAGGGACGTGGTTAAAAAACTATATTCTGGATTGGCTATCGTATTTGGAGATGAGGATCTTGCCTTAAAGTTAGCAAAGAGTGCTGAAAAATTTGTTATTTGAGACGACAACTTGTTCCGAAAAGGATATTTGATACAATTGAATCAATAGTTAATATACAATTTTATGAAACATAAATTAGAACAGATTTCTTTCCCTGAAGAAAAGATACCAAAAATTGAAGAAAAATTAACAGAAAGAGAATCCCGCGCTTATCAGGATTATGCTACTAAAAAAGAAGGAAAAGAATTTAGTGAGCGAGTATCCGAAGAATCTTATCATGAAGCCCAGGAGCTCATTAATCGCTTAAGGAACAAGGATTTTGATTGGTTAAAAATTGATTGGGATAAAATAGATTTTAATAATGCGTCATCTGTTAAAGAAGCCGAATTGGTCCTTGATAAAGCTGTTAGAGAAGTTGTTAATCTACGTGAGCCAGATTCCAAATTAAGCTCAATGCTTAGAAATAGCAAATATATTTTACCTTTTATAATGTCAGCTGCAATATTGTTAAGTCCAGCTTGTTCGGGTCTTAATTCGAAGGAAACCGTTGCTGTTCAGGAAAAAATTGAAGGAGTTGAGAAGAAGCCCGAATCGATATTGTTTTTATCAGATATGACGACAGAGGGTTATTTTTCAATTTCTTCCTCCTCTACCAGAATTTTAGAAGAATGGAGATTACAACATCCCGAGGTTGTAAAAATAGAAGCTAGTTCAAAAAACGTTATAACAAATAGAAAGGTAGAAGAACTTAATTCTGATGTCCATCTGAAAATATATAAGAGTGATGGAAAAATTTTGGAATTACACGGCTCTGCAAATGTTAATGCTATGGAAATTACCTATCCATTAGAGCAGGGACTAGAAGCTATAGTTGAAAAGATTACTGGCAAGGATTTGGAACTTAGTAAACTTGCTTATCTTCAAGAATTAGCAACAGAAAATAAAGCGTTAAGAAGTGCTTTAGAGAGCTACGAATAAAAATATACATAATCATGAAGTCAGCCAAGGGTAGGAAGTATCGTCGGAATCGTGAGAAGAAGAGCTCTTGAAAGGAGACTTGGACCGAACTGTCATGGTTCGGCTTTTTAGTTTGAAAGTGTTAGAATTATTGTATGGAAGAAAAATATTCTCATAAAACTGTCGGTAGGATAATGACCGATAAAGTCCCGATGATTGGCGATAATGCAACCGTCGGCGATGTAGAGTCGCTTTTATTGAGGGAAGCGGCTAATTTTGAAACGATAAATTATGTATATTTGGTGGCCGAAGGAAAGTTAAAAGGAGTTATCTCGTTGAAAGAGTTGTTTCGGTCTCCGAAAGAAAAATTAGCTAGAGAACTCTCGCCCGAAAAAATCATCAGCATACATGTTCATAAGGACCAAGAGAGAGCGGCATTTTTAGCGCTCAAAAATAATTTAAAAGCTCTTCCCGTAATTGATAAAGAGAATAATTTTTTAGGGGTTGTTACCTCGGATAGCATATTGAAAATTTTAGACAGCGAGTCGGCTGAAAACATATTGCGTTTTGGAGGTGTAGCTCATTCCGGTTCTTACGATAATATATTTAGCATTCCAGTTCTTACTTCTTTAAAACATAGATTGCCGTGGCTGGTTATAGGTTTGGTGGGAGGAATTTTTACAGCCAGTCTCGTCCATTCATTTGAGGAGATATTATCTAAGAATATTATACTCGCCGCTTTTATACCGCTGATTGTTTATATGGCCGATGCGGTAGGTACCCAGATGGAAGCATTTATAATCAGAGATCTTGCGGTAGAGCCAAAATTAAAGTTTTTTAAATATTTTTTACGCCAGTTTATGATAATGGTTATTATTGCTGTTATTACCAGCCTTGGTCTTTATACGGCTAATTTAATTATTACTCAAAACAACATTGTAAGCTTGATATTGGCGATAGCTTTATTTGTTGCAGTCATTTCTTCGGTTTTGACCGGTCTTATTATTCCTTATCTTTTTGGCAAGCTCAATCTTGATCCTGCCAATGCCAGCGGACCGATCGGAACTATTATTCAGGATTTTTTGAGCGTCTTTATTTATTTTACCGTGGCAACCTATCTATTGTCATGAAGTTGTGCTATTTCACATATAAAATTAATTTAGTCAGTTTTGCGAGGTGCTCCTCTTGTTTTATTAATTATTAGCGCCATAATAAGCACATGGATCCCGTTAGAGATACCCTAGCGGGACAATATGGAAGATTATAAGTTAAGGTAATGTAGCCATTTCTATCACCATATGGTGATAGTGAGTGCGAGCACTATCTCTAACGGGATGGACAGATTCGGCTTCAATAACTCTCTTGTAGTCAAGAAAAGCCCTGTTGTTATAGTTAAAACCTTTATCGTGCTTCAATTGACGGCAGTGGCCGTTTTTTTCTTGGCTTCAATCGTGGCCGATTACGGAGAAATATATGAACACCTTCCTTTATCCAGCTCGCTTTCTTTTTATATAGTCGAAGCGATAGGGCTTTTTATTTTAGAAACAGGCTTGGTCTTTTATATTTTCTTTCAGTGGTATAAAGAATCTTTTGATATTAAACCGGATAAAATTGTTCATAGTCAGGGCATTGTTTTCAGAAAGAAAACAGTGATTCCCTTAAAATCGCTTCACTCGGTAGATTATCGTCAGGGTCCTCTTGGCAGATTGACAAAGTATGGATCTATTAATTTAAAAAATAATAATTCGAAGTTTGTTATGGATCATATTCCTGAACCGCAGAAATACGCTGAATTAATTGTTCAGCTTAAAGACGGTCTTGCGACTAGCATAGATAACGGATTAGCGGACAAATTTGAAGGCATGCTTGCCGGAGGCGAACATGAGCGTCTCGAATTCAAAACTTCTCTGCGTTGGGATATGAAACAAAATAAAGTTAATAAAAATTTGGAAAAAGCAGTAATGAAAACAATCACCGGATTTCTTAATTCAATGGGAGGTCGCTTGGTTATTGGCGTTGATGATTCGGGCCGAGTCGTTGGCTTAGAAAATGATTATAATTCACTGCCCAAGCCAAATGCCGATGGTTTTCAAAATCATTTTACCAATATTTTTCACTCTATGATTGGTCCAGAATTTAGACAATTTGTAGACTTGTCGCTGAAAAAAATAGATGGCAAGGATTGCTATCTGGTGAGCGTTCTTCCTGCCGATAAGCCGGCTTATTTGCGGACGGAGGAGAACGAAGATTTTTTCATTCGCACTGGCAATGGCACAACTTCGCTCAAATTAAGTGAAGCGGCCTCATACATAGATTCTCATTGGAGAGGGAAACTGTTATAATTTTTTATGTTTTCTCTTCCGCCAACCCCTCCTCAATTTCTCTCCAGTCCTCGTCTGCGTCAATATCCTCAAACTAATTAAGGATTTACTATCAATAATCACAGGTACCCTCGCTTGCCTCTTCACTATCGTTCAGCGCTCGACCTCGTGATTATTAGTAAATCCTTTTTAGTTTTCGTATATCTCCTTGTCTGCGGAAGGAGATAAATTAAAGAGGGGTTGGCTCATGTTGAACGTTAACCCCAACGAAGGGATAGTCTAACTTTCATCAATATGCACGAATGACTAATACTCAATAAATAACTTTGAAATGTTCCTGCCAGGCGAAGGTTTTAGGAGCGTGCTTTAGCCGCTCCTGGAATCGCCTCTGGGAACCAATTAGGGTGACCTGGAACGGGTGAAGGCCGCATGGCCAGGTCGGGTCTCCCTAATTGGTCAGAGAACATGAAAAGTTATTTATATGAGTATTTCATGAGGAATCCTGATGAAATTAGACTGTGCCTGAGTTGATTTATGTTATAATACTCTTATGGCAGAATTCAATGAAGATTCTGATGGTATGCGAGTAACGGAAGTCAGCCAGCGTGAAGAAGGCTGGACTTTTTTAGTGGAAGTTGGTCACGGCGATAATCTTATCGAATATTTTATTGATGTTGATAAAGAATACTGGACAAGGTTGACGGCCAGAAGGATTGAACCGGCAGAATTGGTTAAAGCTACATTCGAATTTCTGCTCGATAAGGAATCAAAAGAAGTTATCCTTAAAAAGTTTAATCTTTCCGATGTTTCCGGTCATTTTCCAAATTATGAGAATGAAATAAGAAGAATATTGTAACGATGCCTCAATATACAAGAAAATTTTTCGGACACATTCTTACCCTTTTTGTTCTATTTGTATTAGCTATTGCTAATTGGTTTTTTCCGCTTACTTTTTGGCTGGGCGATACCCCCATATACAGATTTGTATGGTTGGGAATATTTTTTATTTTTCTTGATATAGCGTTTGAAATTATTCAGCTTTCTAAAAAGCAAGTGCAACTTATGGGGGATATGATGAGCTTTGGCCGTAATATAAAAAAACTTGAAAAAGGGTTTCAGGTTTTATCAAAACCCAAACTACCTAATAATGCAGTTGCTGATTATGTGATTGCCGGACCTTCGGGTGTTTGGCTTATTACCGCAAAGGACAAGGAAGGAAAAGTGGTTTTTAATGGTGATGATCTGGTTCAGAATAACGTAGTTTTAAGGGGTATCATCACTCAATCGTTGGAGAAATCCTATATTTTGAGCGAGTTATTAAAAAGTAAACTGAATCGTGATTTTAAAATAGCCGCAGTTATCACGTTTATTAGCCCTAAAGTTGATTTAGCCGATACGCCGAATATGATAAGGGGTGTTTATATAACTTCGCGTCAAAAAATCAATGATTTAATAGAGAATACCGATGTTCAGATACTAGATACCGGAACTATCGAAGAAATAATAAAAGTGTTAAAAAGTTAAAAGATGAGTAAAATTATATAAAACATGATTAATAAAAACATATTATCTATTGGGGTTATTGTTGTAGGACTGGCAGTTATTTTCTTTATCGGTCGTGATATGCTATTGTCCAAACTTAACCCTTCTCCAACAATAAATCCTACCGCAACTTTTCAGCCGATTCTCAACGATTTGATTCGTCTTGAAAACCCGGAGCCAAACCAATTTATTACCAGTCCTCTTGTAGTAACCGGAGAGGCTAGGGGATATTGGTATTTTGAAGCTTCATTTCCGGTTAGGGTATACGATGCTGATGGTGTTGAATTGAGTGTAATTCCGGCTCAGGCTCAAGGTGATTCCGTCGGTGACGGGGTAAACTGGATGACTGAAGAGTTTGTGCCATTTAGGGCAGTTTTAGAGTTTAAAAAACCAACCACTGAAACCGGAACATTAGTTCTTCAGAAAGATAATCCCTCGGGATTGCCCGAGAATGATGCAGAACTTAGGATTCCTATTCGCTTTGATCTGGCTAATTGGCCGTCAGATTCTGCTTCTGGTGGATGTAAAGTTACCGGATGTTCCGGTCAGATATGTGCCGAGGAGGATGTTATTACAACTTGTGAATATAGAGATGAGTATGCATGTTTCAAAACTGCTAAGTGTGAACGTCAGGAAGACGGTAAGTGTGGCTGGATTCCAACCGAAGAACTCGTTGCTTGTCTCGGAGCAGTATTTCAGGGTGAAGTTCAATAATATATTTTTTTTAATTAAAAAACCCTTATTGTGAGGGTTTTGATTTTGCTTCAAGGGCGGTAAGAATATCGTTGGTGAAATAATCAACCATTTCCTGTTCGTCCATATTGGTTGTGTTTACCAAGCGGATATTAGTATGAAATGACGAGTGGATGTTATGGGCTTGTTGCCATATTTTGGCTTTTTGTTCGATACTGATTGGATTAGTTGTTTCTCTCGGTCTTTTGCTGATAGCAACTCTGAGTTGTCTTTTCATGGCGACTTCAGAGTCGCAAATCATGAAATAGACAAGGTCCAATTTTTCTGTGAATTGTCTAGAAGTGAAAAATGACTGCCAGATAAATCTGTCCCCCGGTGTTAGTTGGTTTTTTTGAGCCCAGTATTCCATCCAGCAGTAGGCATCGTAAAGAGCTCTGTCGAATAGAATAATGTCATATTTGTGACCAAAGCTTTCGTGGATAAGCTTATCAAGAGCATAAAGACCGGTAGCAACATTATATTCTGGAGTTGTTCTGGGGATATTTTGGATATATTCGGCTCCTTCTTGTGGTCTCCAAACTACAAATCCAAGGGGTCGTAGGAAATCATACAATTCTCTTATAGTCGTAGTTTTACCGGACGAAGGAGGTCCGGTAAACTCTATCATAAATGGACGTGGTAAAAATCCATTTCCGTAACGTAGTTGAGTCTTTAAGTATTTAAGTATATTTTTAGCCTTTTCTTCAAAAAGTTGTTCATTATTAATTCTTTCAGCCATCATTCCCTCGTTTGTAAAAAAACTCTATTTTGATTAAGTATAAGCAAAGCTATAAATAAGCTCAATGTTGATAACAATTAAAAAACCCTCACGATGGGGGTTTTGGTTTTAACCGTCTATTCCCAGATATTTAAGATCGCGGAATAAGTTCTTTTGTAATGAGAAATATCTGTCTTCTAGATTTTTGGGCTTATCAACTAGGGGAATTACTTTAATTTCTTCCCAGCCTTGTGTTGCGCAAGGGAAGGGTACTTCTACGTTTTGAACCAAAACGGCATTAATCGTTGAAAGACCGCTTTGACGAGCGATATAATTACGGTGAATACCGTCCATAACAAGAGATCTTGATCCGTGAACTTCGATTATGGGTGGTATGTAGCAAGCCATTGAATAATTTGATGTTCGATTTAATCCGAATACGAAATAAGCTCCTAAGTTTCCTAATCCTGCCCATTGGCCTAAGAAAGGTTCAAATAATTTAGAAATTCCTGATTCTAGGAGAGCTTGATAATTCTCTCGATAAACATATCTTTGCCCAATTTTTAATTGGCGGGTATTGGTGACTACCTGACTTATTTCAGAATTTTGAAATGGTANTCTTCCGTCGAAGGTTCGAATTCGTGTTATTAGATAAGCCAGCAGTTTAGAATCTATTGGNACTATGGATTGAATCACTGCCATATCCCGTAGAGGCACTACTAGTTCAAGATTTACGANGTTGGGNAATTTAAGGTGTNTTTCAAAATTTAATCTATCAAGATCAAGTCGCNTAAGATATTCCTGNGAATCTATCTGCCATTGAGCCATGTCGTATCCTATTTGTAAAAATACTGAAGTTTGATTATTATAATTAATATTATGAATAAGTTCAATATGAATAATAAAATAGCGGTAGGTTTTGATATGGATGGAGTAATTCTGGATAATGCTGATTCTAAGATTAGAATTGCTAAGAGCCTTGGTTTTGATATTAAACTGCATCATACTCCATCTGAAATAATAAGAACTATTCTTCCTCAGGTGGTATTGGAAAAGCTTCAAAGTATTCTTTATGATAATCATGAAGTTGCTCTATCTACACCGCTAATGAGAGGNGTCAGGACGATTATGGCGGATTTAAGTAAAAAGAATATTCCTNTGTTTCTTATTTCTCGCCGTAAAATACCGNAAGTGGCCATAAAAATTTTAAAAAAACATTTGCTTTGGCCGAAGTATTTTAATGACAAAAATTCATTTTTTGTAATGCATCCCGAAGACAAGAATTTTCAAGCCGCTCAACTGGGCGTTACTCACTACATCGACGACGAATTGAAGATTATTAATGCCCTTTCGAGTGTTAAAAATAAATTTTTATTTGACCAATTTAATGTTTTTGATGGCGCTGATAATTATACAAAAATTAATTCGTGGCCAGAGTTTAAAAAACACATATAGATGCCAATATACTAATTGTACTAATGATACGAATGAATATTTATTTTCCTTATTAGTATAATTCGCATGCACTTGTATATTGGTATCGCAAATTATGATTAATTATGATGATTTCAAAAAAATAGATTTGCGGGTAGCAAAAATTTTGAAGGCGGAAAGGGTTGAAGGTTCTGATAAACTAATAAAGCTTCAGATTAGTCTTGGTGATCCGCCTCCGCCAGAAGGGGCGGATGGCGGAGGTCAGCGTCAGCTAGTTGCTGGAATAGGCACCGTTTATACTCCGGAGATTCTAATTGGAAAGCAGATTATTATCGTTGCTAACCTTGAGCCACGCACCTTTACCCTTCGACTGAGCTCAGGGCAAGTGGTTTTAGAAAGTCAAGGTATGCTTTTGGCCGCTTCAGATGAATTGGGGCCGGTGTTGCTCTGTCCCGAATCTGAAGTTGAGCCCGGAACTGGGATTAGATGATAACTGAATTTCAGCAAAAAATATTCGAAGTAGTTAAAAAGATTCCTAATGGCAAGACCATGACATATAAAGAGGTCGCTTTTAAGGTCGGAAGCCCTAAAGCCTATCGGGCGGTGGGAAATATTTTGAATAAGAATTATGATTCAGCTATACCTTGTCATAGAGTAGTGAGAAGCGATGGTGGGGTTGGAGGCTATAATAGGGGAATTAAGAATAAAAAAGAGATTTTAGCTCGAGAGGNATTANTGCTATAATGGTGGAAGTGAATCCCGTTAGAGATACCCCCCCAGCGGGTCTTTATGGGATNCTTTGAGTTAAATAATATTTTATAGTGTTTGCCACCGCGTGATGGTAGTGGGTGCTTGCACTATCTCTAACGGGATGAAAAAGTATCAAATTGTCATTTTATCTTTTGCATTGGGAATTTCTGCTCTTACTATGTTTGTGAGTTGGTTTGTTGGCACAAAGGACATTGTTGAACCTACTCCGGATGTGGTTTTAGAATATTCTAGTATCAAAGTATTTTTTGCCCGGCCAGAGGCTGGTCCGCCTATGGCGGAAAATACAGCACAGGACCCAAATAGTCTGTATTGCGATAGGACTTATCCCATATCAAGAGTGATATCCAGACCGACCAATAATCCAGAAAGCCGTCTTGGAGAATTTGCCTATGTTGCGCTCAGGGAATTGTTAAAGGGACCAACGGAAACAGAGAGGGCTCAAGGTTTTTTTACGTTAATCAATTCGGGTACTAAAATTCAAAAAATTTCAATTGTCGAAGGAATTGCTACGGCAGATTTTAGTGAAGTCTTAAATGAGGGTGTAGCCGGTTCCTGCAGGGTTATGGCGATACGTTCGCAAATAACGGAAACCCTAAAGCAATTTCCAGAGATTAAAGAAGTCATTATTTCAGTCAACGATGATTCCGAAACTATTCTTCAACCATAAAATCAAATTCTAAGCCCTAAATCTTAATCTCTAAATAATGACTAAAATCCAAATTCTAAAATCCAAAACAATTTTTGACATTTGAATTTAGATTTTTTAATTTGTTTAGGATTTAGAAATTAGAATTTAGAGATTTATGAAAGAACTTCGAATCTTACTAGTTGGTGGCGGTTCGGGCGGACATGCTTATCCGCTTGTTGCCGTTGCCCAATCTCTTAGGGAAAAGGCATCAGTTGCGGGAATCAGTTTGAACTTAATGATAATGGGTGAGGGAGGATTTATAAAAAAAGCGGCCGAAGAGAATAAAATACCATTTAAAATTATATTAGCCGGTAAACTTCGAAGATATCCAAGCTTTCAAAGTATTTTTGATTTTTTAAAGATGCCAATCGGTTTTATTCAATCGCTTTGGTATATTTTCTGGTTTATGCCGGACGCGGTCTTTTCTAAGGGCGGATATGATTCGGTTGCTCCGGCAATTGTTTCCAGGCTTTATCTGATCCCAGTATTCATACATGAATCTGATTCTGTTCCTGGATTGGCCAATATCATGATTAGTAAGGTTTCTAAAAAAGTTTTTTTGTCTTTTAAGGCTGCGGAAAAGTTTTTCAATATAAATAAAGTTATATTCACCGGTAATCCCGTCCGAAAAAGTCTAATGTTAGGAGATAAAGATGCCGCTAGGAAGTTTTTTGATCTGAATGAGGCAAGGCCCACGGTGCTTATCATGGGTGGCAGTCAGGGAGCAAAAATTATTAATGAAGTAATTTTAGCAAGTCTTATTGTCTTGACTGAAAAATTTAATGTCATTCATCAGTGCGGAGAAAGCCAGTACCAAGCGGTAAGAGAAGGGGTTGACGCTATAGTTCAAGAGGGAACTCAACAGTATTCAGCTCCGATAAAAAAATACTATCGCTTGTATCCATTTTTGGATGAAAATCAACTTGCTTTGACTTATTCTCTTTCAGATGTGATAGTTTCTCGGGCAGGAGCGGGTAGCTTATTTGAAATTGCCCTGCTGAAAAAACCGTCGGTTATTATTCCTATTTCGCAATCTGCCGGCAACCATCAATATCTTAATGCTTTTGAATTTAGCCTTTATGGCGGATACTTGATTGAAGAATCAAATTTTAATAGAGAAAGTTTAATGCGTGAATTAAATACTTTATTAAATCCTGAACAATGTGCTAAAATCAGCGAAAGAATGAAGACATTTGCTACGCCCAATGCAGCGGATGTAATTGCAGAAGAGCTACTGAAATCATAATCTCTAAGCCCTAAATCCTAATCTCTAAATAATGACTAAAATCCAAATTCTAAAATCCAAAACAATTTTTGACATTTGAATTTAGAATTTTTAATTTGTTTAGGATTTAGAAATTAGAATTTAGAGATTTATTATGATTGGTCACGTAAAACAAAAAAAATATTTTGCAAACCTCATTAAAAACGGTTCTTTGTCGCATGCTTATTTATTGAGCGGACCGGAAATGATTGGTAAAAAACTTTTTGCGCTAAATCTATATCAGATTCTTAATGGACGTGAATCAGAAAATGACCCTGATTTTAGATTGATTACCCCGAAGATAGAGGAGGGTGAGACCAAGCTTTACATAGAAGATATTAGGGATATTAAGAAATTTCTATCATTTAAGGTTTATAATGGTCCGTATAAGGTCGTAGTAATTGATGATGCACATAGGCTTACTACAGAAGCTTCTAATGCTCTATTAAAAACCCTTGAAGAACCATCGCCTTTTTCGGTATTGTTTTTAGTGACCCATATGCCGAAAAGCTTGCCGGGAACTATTTTGTCGCGTTGCGAGGAGGTGGCCTTTTTACCTGCTCAGTCTGCTGAAGTTACAGAATTTTTACGGGACAAGAAACTTAATAAGCTGGACGAGGAATTTTTGATTAAAATTTCTTTTGGTAGATTGGGATTTATTGAGAGATTGCTTCAAGGAGATGAGCTGGATTTTGCTAAAAAAGCAGTTGATGATTTAAGGAAGCTATTGGGTAAGGGAGCATTTGAAAAGATGGATTATGTCAAAAAAATGCACGAGAATAAAGCTTATGGACAAACCGTCGGTTATTGGCTCAACTGGCTTTATGCCAATCTTAACAATTCTCCGAAGAACACGCTTATTGTCAGAAATCTACTCGAATTAAATTCTATCGTCTCCCAGCCCCAATTTAACCACCGTCTGGCGTTGGAGAATTTTTTGCTAAATTTGTAATAAAAAACGAGGCCTACCTGTAGGCCTCGATGTTTATCTTAAGTTCTTCATGGTATTTCTTGGCTGAATAATCTACAGCGCGCCTTAACGATTGCCGTATATTTTCCTGAATGGCATCTGTAAGCTCATCAACTTCTGTTCCCGAATACAGAGCACCATCAATATCAAGGACTGCTCTTGCGGGTTCACGATGTCCCGT
>C687J35174_10002663_pt1 | contig 25098 bp, 26 predicted proteins | sample RifCSPhighO2_01_FD_35174 | JGI IMG/M metagenome (IMG submission 35174) | reverse complement strand
GCATAAACAAAACTTGCCAGTAAAATGGCAAGGTTTACAAACTTCATAAAATAGTATGTAAAATCATTGGCGCCGAACAGCATATAAAACAGTGTATTTTGAGTAATGGGGTAATGGCCAAAATACATGGCAGGATGCCCGCCGCCGACATATTCATTCCATACAGGCAGCTCCAAATGCTTTAGCGTATCTATGAAGTTCGCTATGAAAGACTTGTAAATTTCATACTCTCCCAAAGGATAAATATATTCACCTGTCAGCAATGGATATGTCAGGTATAGGGCGATAGATATTATTAGTAATATAGGGAGAGCGTATTTTAATATATTCTTGGAGTTATTATAAATTGCCATGTATGAATTTGCTTCTGAGTTCAATATGTCTCAGTCAGAACTAACTTCTCTACATTGCCGTCAATTTGCAGGTGTTTTTAAAATAATGTGTATATAAATGGGGCAATAGCGGACCCTTCTGTTAAGAATAACAGAGCGCCTATTAGGAGCAATATTAATATGATAGGAATTAGCCAGAATTTTTTCCTTATCTTGATATATTCCCAAAATTCTTTTAAAAAATACATAGCGCCCTCCCTTTATTTAAAACATTCTTTTCATATCCTCAACAGTATTGTTTGAAGCCCTCTTTATCCAGTAGGAACCTTTGGCAGTTTTATATGCAAACTTCGAACCCTTGCTAAATATTCTTCTGATAAGTCCAATGGGAGTAACCACACAATAAAATATTATAGATAGTATTAAAAATGAGTTTATCCTACCAAGAATCGCTCCTAATCTCATCCATACTTTGTAAATTGGCACCAAAAAACCGGGTACTATCAAAGCCAATAAAAAAAAAATTGAAGCTGGAATTATCAAAGACAGGTTTATGCCTTTATCTTTGAAGGCCGAAAGTAATCCCAGAATTATAAAAATAGAACCCACTATGAATCCAAACTTTCTTGCTTCAACCTTTTCAATCAAGTTCAAACTCTTTCCTCCAATCTTTATCAGTTTCTAACTGCCTCTGGTCTTTTTTATCCAAAATAAAATCCTCCAGCACCAGATATTCAATCTCCGTACGCATAAAACACCTGTATGCATCCTCTGGCGAACAAACAATTGGTTCCCCTCTGACATTAAATGAAGTATTGACTATAATTGCACAGCCTGTTTTTTCTTCAAATTTTTTTATCAATTTATAATATCTTGGATTAGAATCTTTATGCACCGTCTGAATCCTCGCAGAATAATCAATATGCGTTACAGCAGGTATGTCAGAACGAGGAATATTAAGAAGTTCTATTCCCCAAAAGTTTCTTTTCTCGTCAGATATATCAATACATCTTCCCCTTTTGACTGGCGCTACAAGCAACATATAAGGGCTATCATAATTTAAATCAAAATAATCAGTTATCCTTTCTCTTAATACTGAAGGAGCAAATGGCCTAAATGATTCACGATATTTTATCTTAAGATTCATGATAGATTGCATCATCTTATTACGGGCATCCCCAATAATACTCCTTGCCCCTAATGCCCTTGGCCCAAATTCCATTCTCCCGTGAAACCATCCAATAACCTTTCCCTCTGATAGCAAATTAGCAACCCTTTCCATAAGATTCTCCTCGTCTAATCTTACAAAGGGAATATCATTCTTACGCAAAAAACTTTCTATATATTCATTGGAGTAAGATGGTCCCAGATATGTACCTTTCATTGAATCCTCATTCCCATCCGTGTCTCTTGCATTACCAAGATACTGATGCCATACAGAAAGGGCTGCTCCTATTGATCCCCCTGCGTCACCTGCACAAGGCTGAACCCATATATTTTTAAAGATTTTTTCCTTAAATACCTTTCCATTTGCAACACAGTTAAGGGCAACTCCACCTGCAAGGCAGAGATTCCCCTCCCCTGTTTCCCTTTTTAAAAACTTAGCCATCCTGAGAACTACTTCTTCAGTTACGTCTTGTATGGATCTCGCTAAATCCATATCCTTCTGGGTAAGTTTTGTTTCAGGTTTTCGTGGAGGACCTCCAAAAAGTTTATTAAACTTATCATTTGTCATTGTAAGTCCAGTGCAGTAATCAAAATATTCCATGTTTAAGGTAAATGAACCGTCTTCCTTTAAGTCTATAAGATTTTCGTATATTAGTTTAGTATATTTAGGCTCACCATAAGGCGCTAATCCCATAGCCTTATATTCTCCGGAATTAACCTTGAAACCTAAATAGTAAGTAAAGGCAGAATATAAAAGACCCAATGAATGTGGAAAGTGAATTTCGTAGAGAATATCCATAGCGTTATCCCTGCCAATTCCTGCAGATGTTGTAGCCCATTCGCCAACACCATCTATCGTTAATATTGCAGCGCTTTTAAACGGCGAAGGGTAAAAAGCTGATGCCGCATGGGATTGATGATGCTCTGGGTACAGAAGCCTCTGCACCCAATCAATTTTATTCTTTCCAGTCAACCCAAATAATTCATTGAGCTCTTTCTTTAACATCTTGGGGAGAAAAAGTTTTTCTTTAATCCATAAAGGCATAGACATTGAAAAAGACTTAATCCCTTTAGGCGCATAATTTAAATATGTTTCAAGGATTCTTTCAAATTTTAATAATGGTTTGTCATAGAAAGCGACATAATCTATTTCCCTGGGGTCAATACTGCCTTCCTTAACACAATAGGCAATCGCATTCGCCGGGAAGTGCGAATCATGTTTTTTCCTGGTAAATCTTTCCTCCTGAGCAGCAGCTATTATCACCCCATCCCTCACTAAGCAAGCTGCACTGTCATGATAGTATGCTGATATCCCCAAGATGTTCATTGATGCCATTCCTTTTTGACTATATCAACCAAAGAGTGCGCAACAAATTTAGTCCTGTTCCTCTTTAAATGTTTTTTCCATTGCCCAGCGCTTAAAAATTTCAGAAATCCCTGCCGGTGCTCTTGCCCAGCCTAACGCATCAATACCCACATTATCTCTTAAATTTGGTTCGGAACCCTTTTCCAGCAAAAACTTTATAATTTCCGGCCTAGGCTTCCGAGAAGCGGCTGCAAAAAACAGGGCAGTCCATCCTCCTACGGTTTTTTTGTGGATGTCTGCCTTATTTTCAACTAAAAGTTTTACTATCTCAAAATGGCCATACCATGCAGCCTGCATAAGAGCAGTTGTGTCAAAAACCATTTCTGCGTTGATATCAGATTTATGGTCTAATAGAAGTTTTACAACCTTATATTTACCGCTTGCTGCGGCCTTTATTAAAGCGGTATAGCCTAATCCGTCTCTTACATCAACTGGGACCTCATTTTGTAGAATTCTCAATACTTTTTGGCTATTGCCCTGCTGGACCGCTTCAAATAATAGTTGCTGCGGAGTTTTGTATAACAAGACCTTGTAACACAGCACTGCCAAAACAATTAATAAAATTTTAACCCTTAGTGACATGCAAGAATCTCCAATTCTTCAAATTAAGAAATAGCATCTCAACCGATATTAATATTATAGCTATAAACCCTATCTCAGCAGTTTTTGAGTAATATGTTCCTGCTGCAAAAATTCCTTGGGAAAGCGCCAAAAGACAGCCTATTGATAAAGCCAAAAGCATAAAAAAATTATCATTAAACCTGGCCTTTAAAGAAATAAAAATCAAAATCACCATCCCAAATAAAATCTTAAGATAGTTTCCGAAAATCGTTATTTTGCAGAAGTTTGAAGAATTTAGGATGTTTAAAAGCATAGCATAGTAAATATCCAGTATTTCTCTAGGCTTATCAAACAGCATTTTGATATAAAGGGTCCTTAAAATCTTAAAATGTTCATTGCTATAGTGAACAACATTGGGGTCAATATTTTTTTCCATGTTAATCATTGTAGAATCAATCCTAGTCAAACCCCAAGGATTCTGCAAGCTTCCCAAATCCATCACAAGCGAGTAAGAGAATCCGTGTCTGGCTATGACTTTTCCTTTTGGGACATTCCATATCATGTTTCTCAAAGTCAGCAAGGCTGAAGGCGCAAGCGTAATGCTTAAGAGCATCAGTGAAACATATATATATTTTAAAGATTTAGACTTAAAATTAGATTTTTCTTTTATAAAATATATGAACATAACAAAAAAAGAAGTGATTATTCCTATGTATCCGAATGGTTCCCGCATAAGCAAAGACATCATAAAGATTAGAACAGAAACGAGCAAATAAATAAACCTATTTGATGAATGATTTTTTTTGTTAAAGGACATACATAAATATATAATACCGCCCAAAGTAAGGCAAAATATCCCCCAAAAAGTGGAATAGTAATCGGCTGATAATTCCTGTTCCTGCATAAAATAGTGAGTCCCTGCAACAATAATAGGCAATGCAGACCATTTTAATTTTGCCATTATAAGAGCAACCGCTAAAAATAAAAGACCAAACCAGTTTATCCATATGTTTACTTTTACAAGATCTTCTTTGCTAAGAGGCGAATCTTTCAGGCGCAAAAAGGTAATTATATTGGCTAACAACGGATACCCTAAATCGCCGGCGCCTATATCTTCTATAGGCATTAACTTTTCATTTGAATAACATATAGTTAAAAAAATGCCTGTATTATGAGTGCATATTGATGGCATTACAAAAATAGAATTCGCTATGTTTCCTGGATCCTTGTCAGCTATCGGTTTAATCCATCTGTAAGCATAGAAACCTTTATATACAGAAAATACCAGCACTGCCAAAAACAAAATAGTATAAATTATTGGCGGTGTTTTAAATCTGTCGCTCATATACTTACTCCAAATTCAAAGTCAGTACCTCCAGCAAAGATGGAGGCTTGGCATTTGCTGTCCCCTCAAAAGGGACTATTCGCAAACGGTAAAAATCACCCTCCCCTCAATCCCCTCCCATCAAGGGATGGGAAGCTCTTTGGAATACCCTCTCCCCTTGTGGGAGAGGCTAATAAACCTGCCCCTGCATGTCTTAAGCAGGGGGTGAGGGGTGAAAGTGTTTTCAGAAGAAAAAAACATACTCCCGAAACTGTCAAACTCTGGGAGTCCCCCAGCAGAGATGGAGGTTTACTTATGATCATTAATTAATATATTGTCCTTAAGTTAAAATATCCAGCTATGGATTCAATCATTGGTTTCAATTCCTCCTCACCTCCTCCTTTCAAGTTTGAAAAACCAACTTTAATTTCTTTAATCCTGATTTCAGAACATTCATTCAGATTTATTACCATGTCAATCAAAAAAGATTGTATCGCATCAGGATTAGATTTTTCATATGTGCCTTTTATATCAATAAAAGCCTTATCATTATCACCTATTAATACAGCTTCAAATTTATTCATAAGAATGATAGATTTTATGAAACCTTTAAATGGCTTGACCCATATGTATGTATGGATTGCACCCCTCTCATTGGACAAACTATGTTAGAGTAACAGACAGGATCACTTTAACCCCATATTGGGAGAAAGGAGCTTGTCATGAAACAAAGGAGATTCAGCAACGAGTTCAAGCGCCAAGTAGTAGAAGAACTGTTAAGCGGCATCAGCTCCTCAGCCCAGCTTTGCCGCAGACATAACATCTCTTCCGGCCTTTTATACTACTGGAAGAAACAGTATACAAAAGGCGGCTTTGGCAACGAACCCACCCAGGAAGCTGCTCAGGCAGAAAGGATCTGCCAGTTGGAACAAATGGTAGGAAAGCTTGCCCTGGAAAATGAGTTTTTAAAAAAAGCCTTACAGAACAGCCTCAAACTGTCCGACAGAAGAGAGAGTTCATTGCCGACCATACGCACCTCAGCATCAAAAGGAGGTGCGAACTGATGAACCTCTCAAGAAGCACCTATTACCACAAATCAAAGAGCGAAAATATCTCCGATGCCGCCCTAACCTCGCTCATAGAAGAGATAGTCGAGGAATTCAGCGGCTACGGCTACCGTAGGGTTACATTAGAGCTGGGCCGCCGTGGTATCCACGTAAATCACAAGAAGGTCCTTCGCATCATGCAGGAACGCGGACTTCTATGTAAGCCAAAACGCCGTTATGTAAGGACCACTGACAGCAACCACAGCTTTCATATATATCCAAACCTCCTTGAAGAATGTACAGTAACTGACATAAACCAGGTCTGGGTGGCGGATATCACATACATCCGCATCATCTATGGCTTCGTATACCTGGCGGTCGTTCTGGACCTCTATTCCAGAAAGGTCATAGGTTACGCCGTATCCAAAAACGTAGACACGGGCTTAACCATCAACGCATTACATATGACAATTAATAACCGTAATCCACCCCAAGGAGTTATCCATCACTCAGACCGAGGAGTTCAATATGCCTCCCATGAATACGTGAATTTCTTGCAGCAATACGGCCTTCGTATAAGCATGTCCCGCAAAGGGAACCCATATGATAATGCAACGGCCGAGAGTTTTATGAAAACCTTAAAAACTGAGGAAGTCTACCTCTGGGAATACCGGACACTGGCTGATGTAGAGAAGAGACTTCCATATTTTATTGAGCATGTGTATAATCGAAAACGCTTGCACTCATCCATTGGTTACATGCCACCGGATGAGTTTGAAACGCTGTTACTTGAAAAATCAAAACCGTCAAAACCCTGTCTGGCTGCTCTAACCTGATCTGTCCAAGCCAAGGGGTTCAGTCCAGTATAACACAATAACTATACAAAGAATCATCCCTATATACAGAAAAATCCTTTTATCGGGAGCAAGGATAAAAAATATTCCTGGCGATAACGCAATGGAAAGATTATCTAAAAAGGCTTCATAATTCTTGTTATATCTTTTGGCTATCCATTTTATTAATTTAATAATTCCAAAAGCCAGAAGCATTCCAATAGAAAAACTTAGCAAAAACCTTATTCCAATATGCCCAAACTGATTATGCCGCTTTATCCAGTTAATATGGGTATAAAGAAGCAAAGATATGATAAAAATATGAATACCCGTTTTCTCGGCAAGTTGTTTTATTGGTCCCCCTATAAATTGTTTTATCCGGTCCATTCTTCATTCCTCCCTTTCAATGATTTTTAAACTGATAGACTTCACTTATGCCATTCCTTTTTGACTATATCAAACAAAGAGTGCGCAACAACTTCTGTTCCTTCCTTTTTTAAATGTGCCTGGTCAATAAAAAAACCTTTCTTGTATGCGTTTTTATTTATTTCGTTGAGGTTATATGTCCTTATCCCGTAAGCCTCAAGTTTATTTGCCTCTTCCAGAAGATTATCAACGCATCTTGTTTGAAAATCGTATGAAGCAAAATTAAAAGCTTTCCAATTTGTTTCCTTACCAGTTATATACATCATAGGCTGAATTACAGATAAAAAGTGTGCACTAACAGTTTTGGATACCGTATATGCATTAAGAACAGGATCTGTATATACCAGCGGTAAAACCTTCTTGATTACCTTCGGAATGTCAGGATTATCATAATCATATGATTGTAAAAAGCCCAAAGCAGTAATCTTAGGAAATAGACCCCGTAACTTCTCTTTATATTTTCCTTTTATACTCGGTAATGCCGTAGTCTCATGACCTTCGTTCTGGAGTCTCTTCTGTAATTTCTCCACCCTTTGCACCTTGAGATTAAAAAGAAATCTTACAGAAGGTGAATAAATTAGATAAGGATGCTCTATCAGAAAAGCAGCTCTTTTGGCAAGCTCACGCCTCTCATCAAAAATCCTTACTATCAGAGTGGATGGAATCTGCAATGATGCATAAAGATTTATTACAGGAAACTGTACAGGTTCATTGTTCGTCAACATCGCCCCATGGGCGCACTCGTTAAATCCACCAAAAAATATAACCCCGTCCAGAAGGTTCTTGTAATAAAGATATATCTGTGCTGCCTGATACAACGTATGACTGCCAATCCCCATATTTAAAACCCGATACTCCCTGCATTTGCTGTTCCTTAAGTTATCATTAAGCATCTTCTCAAGATGGTAGGATATGCGTTCCTCTCTTTTTTCCACTCCCCAACTCATGGCTGCTGAGCCGCCCATGATTCCATAAACACATAGCCCCTCTCTCCTCTCGATCGGAAACTCCTCATCTATAAAGCCTTCAGAGTTGCTCTGCATATAGACAGGGGTATTTGTCACACCATTGATTTGAGAAACACGGCTGCTGGGCGTATACACATAGCCGAAATACGGATGAGGTATATAGACTGGGTTGGTCGCTTTAGTTTCATCCAATACAATTTTAGATATCGAAACTATCTCATCCCTTAAGGTTAATTTTATCCTGCCGGTCTTGGAAAATAAATACACCGTTGTCTCAATACCCAACAACAGTACAAACAGCATTGCAAGGAGGTAAAGAAACCTAAAAAACCATATTTTCCCTATATTGTTACTGATTTTCATTTGTGTATGTTATATCCCATTTCAATAACATTTTAACCAACTAAATCGGGGGAAGTCCATTTTTTTTATTCTATTAACAGCATACTTTTGCATCATCATTGTGAAGCACCATAAGTAGTAAAATACTATTGAAATTATAATAAAAATCATTATGGTTAGTGTAAAAGCGGGGTCCATAATTGTAGAATAATGAGGATACGCAAATAGGAGCATAATAAAAGCGCTCAAAAACATAGAAAACACAATAAAAAAGTTTTCATACCAGTTGTTAGAATAAGAACTCTTTGCCAAGAAAAAACCAGTTATTACCATAGTTATTAAAAACCATCTCATATTAAACTGCGGGATAAAATTATTATACATTGGGTGAACAGGGCTGATATAACCTCCAATATCATTACATCCATCTAAATAAACTGGATTCGGACATCCGTTTAAATAAACTGTAGGAAAAAGTATAATCTTATAATAAAAACTTGAAATAAAAAACCATGTATCATGTTTCAAGATTCTAATAACTTCTTTTTTAAGAATCTCTCCATAGGAAGGGGAAAAAAATAGTATAAATTCTGCTTCCTCAGGCTTTATACCAACTACCAACTCAGAGTATAATCTATCATAGTCAAAGGTTTTCCCCATTTTTTCTTCTACAAACTTATAAGCAACTGCATCACTAAATCTACAGTTCTTATACTTTATGCAGGCGTCCGGATGCGCAACCAAACTTACATAAATCATGTGCCAGAATGGATAGCCTGATTTGATATTTGAATAATCAGGATAAAGCTTTATCTGTTTATATATATTAATGCCGATAAAGCAGACTAAAAGAATGGCAAGCGGCCAAACACTTATTTTCTGAATAAAAGATTTATTTACTTCGGATTTTATAATATGCCTGATAAACATATAAAGAGGCATTGCTATAAAAAGAAAAATAAACGAATAAATTGCTACATTCCTAACATGGATTATAAAAACCAGTATAAGCGCCTGAATTAGAGCTCCAATAAATTTCCACTTGGTTAAATAATGCTTATCAGCAAAGAGGATAGCAATATACAACGCCGGCATAATTGCAAGGTAGGGCCAGAAACGATGACACACCATGGTCATTGCTACAACTGCCGGCGCATTTATTATTACAATAAATGTCGCAATAATAACCAGACTAAGATAAAGATATTTAGGTTTATGAGAAAAGGTTATAATAAACATTAAAATTGATACTGTTAAAAGCATCATATATAGATAAAATACGCTTTTTGCATTGGAACCAAATACAAAAAAAGCCGCTGTTACAAAATCAGACCATGTGGGCAGATTGGGCATATAATGAAGTCCTTCAGATGCAACATCTGTTAAATTCAAAGACATATTAATTCCTTCATTTACCTGTGAAACTAAAATGCCTGTATCACCGCCACCCTGCATTTGTAATAATGGATTTAACACCTTACGATACCCTACATATCCATTATCAAGTCCGTAGTTAATCTTGGATATGGCTATACTTATAGCTTGCGATGTAACATAATGCGACTGAATACGGTCATCTGAGGAGGGATAAAATTGCCATAGAAGAATGGACAATAAAATTAAGTTCATTACTATAAGGATACTGCATTTTTTAGAATGTGAAAAATTCATTGGAATTAATTTCCTTTATGCTTTCAACTTTTTTGGGAACCCCAATAGTATTTTCCAGATATCAAAAATTCTTGAACCATACAGCAATAAACGCCCATTTAGGTAATAAATGTTATCCCTTTCTCTGACTTGACCAAGGTCTATAAGACGTTTTAATCGCTCTTTTAGCATATGAGACTTGCTATACTGTATTTTAATTGCATCTACAGATAGTTTTTTAGAGATCAATATCATCAACATGATATGCATGTGCAGGGATACCTCGCTGATTGCAAATGTTGCAAAATACATATAAGCGAATCCGGTCAGCGTTAAAAAGACAAAGGCAAGGCAGGCTGAAGCCTCTAATGGAGTTTCCCATAATTTAGCGCCCAATAAAGATATGGCATAAATAATAATTATTATACTGCCGATGATGAGTGAAAAAAAAGTTCCGACGAGGGGGGTAAGACTTATATTGGCAAATCTAAATATCCAACTGATAATTATATGTATGACAAAGAATAATGGGGCGGCAAGCGCAAGGGCTATTGTTAACTTCAAAATCTCAAGTAAACTCTCTTCAGCCATTTTATCCCCTGCCTATTCCAGGCAACCCAAGCATACGACGGTATATATAAAAACTTCTTGCTATAAAAATCCCTTTCGGTGTTAAAATATACGAACCACCTTCTTCCTTAATCATTCCGCTACTCATAAGGTGATTAACCCTCATGCCTACAGTATTGGCTTCGGAAAGCACCGGTAAGTTCATCTCTTCCATAGAAAGTCCACGATCATTTTGTTCAGCCAATAATTTAATGATTTCCAATGATGGGCTAAAAAAAATAATTCCCGGGTACATATGTATGTACATAGCTGAAAGGGCGAGGTGCATGACAAGCGAGCTTCCAATTGTGAGATAAAGGGCTTTATTAATATCTATATCTATTAATCCACTAAAAACCAATATATGTAAACTTATAAAAAGACCTATAGGGGTAAATATAAAAATAACAGGGAGCCAGATTGGATATGCCTTTGGAGAAAAAATACGCCAGATTATAATATGTACTATCTGGCTAACCAGAAATTGAACCAAGCCGTAAATAAGAATTTGTATTATCATCCACGAATTATTTTCTTGCTATTATAAAACAGATACCGCCGCTAAAATTGCTCATAGACCAATCAATCGCCAGATAGAATGGCATAAGATACCGTAAAACGCCAAAGATGCCAGCATATGGCGGCGTGCCATAAGTCAAAAACTCCTTGCCTATAATCATGTTGTTTTCTTCAATGGTGTTATTAAACAAGTGCTTAACGCGCCCATAAAACAGGGGTCTTACCAGTTCCTGAAGTATTGACGACTGAATTAATTTTACCTCACTAAAACCAGAAAACAACTCACGAAGTTCCTTTAAAGAGTAGCGTCTGTAATGTCCTGCAGCATGGTCCCATTTGTTATGAAGCCATTTATGAAGAACTGTTGAACAAGCAAGTATCCCTCCTTCTTCAAGCAGTTCATACGCATGGCCAATGAATACCCTGTCATTGTTTAAATGTTCTATTACTCCATTTGCAATAACGTAGTCCCATTTGCGATTTAAGGACTTTATCTGTTTGGGATCCATGACATCCATGTTAATTAGATGCAGTGAATGCTCCGGAAGCATTTTTTTGTTATAATCCAGCATATCCTGATTGTAATCAATCAGTGTTCCTGTAGTGTATTCATCTGGCTTCAGATATCTAAATATAGTATCTGCCCCTGGACCAAGTTCAAGTAGATTTTTGAAATCGTACTTGCGCTTCACACTTACCTCAATAAGGTGTTCCACATATCTATACAAAGAAACAGGCTCTTTCGGCAAAATAAGTTCTCTTTCGCAGTTAAATAAATCTCTTAGGGTTATATTGATTTTGGAGTGCATGTCCACCTGCTTATTACCTTTCACAGCTATTTGATTTCCTTTATTTATTTATATGCATTAAATATCAATAGCCCTATCAGGTCTGCCAAGCATTCTATTGCCTTCAATACGAATGGCTTTTATGAGCATTTTTAGTCTTATGCTCCAACTACCCTTAAAAGGGTAAATATACCTTGACATAAGATAGCCTTTGACTAAGACATTAATAAGTGAATACATTGCCTTAGGCCTTGTATGCTGAGCTATGAATAACAAAAATCGCCTCAGAAATGAAAGTTTTATTATTGCAGGATACAGTGTAGCCAAGTTCCACTGAATATCTTTTTCTTTTTCGGTAAATCCCTTTAAAAGAGACCTTTGTAATATGGAACCACATTTATTTGCAGCACTTTCTTCCAATAATCCATTGTCATGGCAAAACCGCCAGATGCTGGTTTTTGGAAAAGGAGTAAGTATACTCGCCATTGCAAAATCGACCTTGCTTTCTACATGTAGCTTTACACCAAGTAATTCATCCTCAAAGGTGCTTGTTGGCACACCAATTATACAACTCGAAAACACATTTAATCCCACGGACTTTGCCATGTGTATCTTATTGAGTATTTCGTTATTGGTCAGCCTCATGCGACGTTCTAATATTTGTTCTCTAATTCGCTGACTTCCTGCATCTATCGGAGCTGTTATGGATACGCAATTAGCCTCTTTTAAAAGCATAAGAGACTCCCTATTGATTGTATCCAGCCTCTGAAGACAGTTAAAAGGCAGCCCTACCTCTTTTTTATATAGTTTGGTAAACTTTTCTAACCATATCTTGTTGACGCCAAAGAGGTCATCCTCAAATTTTATAATTTTAAGCGGATACTTTGACCTAACTTCATTTATCTCTGCAATAATCCTCTCCGGACTATGAACCCTCACAATTTTACCTTTACCTTTATATTCAGACTTTACAGCATCATTATAACAATAGCTGCATGAAAATGGACATCCTCTTGAGGTCATAAAGGTTTTGAGGGGATAATATTTTAAATCCGTATTCTCAAAGATTAATGCCCTATCCGGCATTGGAATCGTATCTATATCTGAAATATAGTTTCTAACCGGATTGATTTTACGTTTTGAGCTGAAATTTTCTATGTCATCGCAACCTTCCCCTTTTGCATATCTATTAAGAAACTCTTCAAATGCCAATTCCCCCTCGCCTTTACAAATAAAGTCAATCCCGTCCTCATTAATCACATCAGGGAAAAAAGTAGGATGAGGTCCTCCCATAATAGATATAAATTCATGTTTGGATTTTAAAAACTTATTTATTTTTATATACATATCAGCATCTGTTGACATCGCGCTGTAACATACAAGGCTGGGTCTTATATTTTTAAAAACGCTATCTATGGTATGTTTATTGAAAACCTCAAAATAAACTTCCCACCCGCACTTCTTTGCAACGGCGCTTAAAATACAAATGCCGAAATTATCTATAAAATCCACGTTATATACAATAAATAATACCCTCTTCATATCAATAAATATCTCCTATTTGCCGATAACGTGTTTAAAATTGCGAATTGCAAACTTAAATGTGCTCCAGAAACTTCTATTTTCACTTTTGATATGAACATAAAAATAAATCAACCCAAACCACATCTTAAATAACACATTAGATTTCATCTTTATCAATAACCTCGCCAGAGGCAATGCCTTGGGCCAGAGGACGACAGTCTGAAAAAATTTTTGGAGATTAACTAATTCATTACTATGAGGGTTTTTAAGCGCAGATGAAACAAAAAATGATTTAGGGATGCTATGTAAATATTCCTGATCTATATACCCCTGTTCAACAGCATATTCAGTTAGTTTTGTTTTTGGCAATGGCAGGAAAATAGAACACCATGGGTAATCAGCCTTTATAGCTATGTTTAAATCAACTGTTGAGAAAGCCTCTTCCATTGTCTCCCCTGGCAATCCGAGGATATTAAACGTTTTAAACTTTATACCGGCCCTATGCAGAAAATCTGCAGCCATGGCAATCTGTGAGTTTGTTATCCTTTTCTTAAGCAATACATTACGCAGCCTTTCGCTTCCGCTTTCAATTCCGAAGTCTGCTGTCCTACACCCGCCTTCTGCCAACCTAAAAGCATACTCTTCATCGGAAGCCACAATGTCAGCGCGCACTAGGCAAACAAACTCCAAGCCAATCTCGCGTTTAAAAACAGGCAAAAACTCATAAAGCCACTTTTTATTTAGCCCAAACACATCATCCATAAAAAAGATTGTTTTAACATTTGCTTTTTTTTTAAGCTCCAAGCACTCTTCAATAACCCTATCTATACTTCTGATGCGAACATACCTACCCTTGCCATCATACATCTTTCGTGCAGAGTCATTAAAACAAAACGTGCAATTATACGGACATCCTCTGGACGTTATTACGCTGCGAACCGTTCTGTCTATACGCCCCTCAAGCGCGTCATATAAATGACGATCAGGAAAAGGGTAATCATCAAGGTCTTTTCTTAATCTGCGCAAGGGGTTATGAATGGTCGTCCCGTTCATTGTTTTTATACTCGTGTTAGAAATATTCTCTTTTTCTAAACACCCCTTTGCTTCAATACAGTTAAGTATATCCAGCATTGCATCTTCCCCTTCCCCACGAACAAGCATATCTACATTTGGTTCTTCAATAAATTCGGGGAAAAAAGTGGCATGGGGACCGCCAAAAATATTAAAAATGCCATATTTCTTTTTTATTTCTCCAGCAATCTCTACAGCCCACGAGTGACTGCCGCTCATAATAGAAAATCCAATTATATCAGGGCAATATTCTTCTATTACGCCCGCAAAGTCACCCAAGTGTTTACCCAACGCAAGACTACATTCATGTCCATGTCTCTTAACCATAGATGAAATGTACATTGGACCAAGCAGTTCGTATTCAAGATTTTGTAAAAATAAAAGTTTAGCCATTTATCTGCCATGTGGAGTGAATATTTATTAAGCCAATTTCAAAAAGTTTCATTATCCAATATAATCCGTCTCCCTTTCAAATTATATTTTTGCCGCTCAATTAAACGAATTTTAGCCCAGTGCTTTGCAATATTGCCAAGAACGCTAATAACATTTTTAAACTTAAGCGCCGTGGAACGTCCTGCATGCCTGGGTCTTAAATAAACTCCAACTTCAATAAATGTGCAGCCAGACCTCAGTAACTGGGTTAAAATAAGGCTCTGGTAAGCAAAACCAAAAGTAGATGCTTTGCTTTGCTGCAAAATATCCCTTCGATGTATAACCATACCGTTATAATAGTTCAATTCTAAATTAAAAATAGTATTAATCAAAAGGGTATACAACCTGGATAGTATTCTGCGGATATAGGGTCTGCTCTCCATATTAACTGAAAACGATGTAACAATATCTGCACACCCGGTAAACTTAAACATTTTTTTGATTGATGAACTGAGGTATTCATTATCCCCTGGAATTAAAATTGTATAGTTCATCCTGGCCATCTTAATGCCAGTCAGGTAGTTATAACCTATCCCCATATTGGTTTCATTATGTATTGCTTTAACATGAGGATTTTCATTGGCAAGTTCATTAATAATATCTCCAGTTTTGTCAACACTTCCATCGTTAAAGATCAATATTTCATAATCCTCAAACTGGCCATGGAGAACATTCATTATTTCATGATAAGTATGACGAATATTGGCTTCTTCATTTAGTGCAGGGACTATTATGGTTATTGTCCTTGCAATAGGTTTATTTTCTGCATTTTGGCGCATAACATTTTCATTCATATTCAACTAATTTCCTTTTAAAAACCGACATTTATTATTTCGTAAAAAAGAAATAAATATTTTATCGTGCATAATAATACAATGCCTGAATGAGCGAATAGGCTCTTAAGGATATACATTTGATCCTATAGAGAAAAATAGTGTCAAGAATAAAGTGGAATATCAGTCCGGCTAACAAATAAACCATTAACGGTATATATAAAGATAAGATGCCAACTACTATAAAAAATTCTATTGTATGAAATACAAGCACTCCAAGATATGTAATCCTGTCCTTTTCTCTCATAAGCATATCATAATAGACAAACATCCCTTTTATATCAAACTTCTTGCACTTAACTGCATAAAAAATATAATGGTCTGCATCTATCAAAATACTCCCTATAGCAAACCATAAAATTTGCTGCAAATCCCAAAAAGCCAGCATGACTGTTGAAACGACCGCAGTATATTTTAAGTGGCTGCCTAAACTCATAATTCGGCCTTTGTCTTTCCTTTTGCAACATAAACAAAAAGCGCTATATAAGTTAAAATTGCAAAAATAGAAACAATAAACAATTCTTTAAAATACGGAACATTATATTTCAGTTCTATGACATTTTTGCCGGGCTCTATCCTTGTTCCCCTGAATATCCTGAATGCCTTTTGGAGGTCTCTTTTCTCTTTGTTGACTTTTAATCCCCAGTGACGGTTCCAGCTTTCAAATTCTATCAAGATGCCTTTTTGCTTTGCGTCAATTTCATAATACCTTCGGCTTCTGTAAGATTGGCTCTTTAATAGAGTAAAGTCTATTGTATCCGTATCTAAATAAATTATCCTTTTATAAACTTGCCTTAAAACATCTACATCTCCAGAGTTTATCTTACCCATTACTTCATTAAAATCTTGCTCGCTATCTAGTGGCAAAATCCCCAATCTTGAGTATCTTTTATCTTTGGTAATTTCATATAAATTTAGATCCAGACTCGGATAAGACTCAAGCAACTTATAATTCTCCTTATCAGAAAACACCTCTAAAGCCTTTGAAAACACCGAACCTATGACAAGATACTTTACCTGCATTAAATCCCAGAAAAACTCAATGTTCCGGTTTTTGAGATATGGAGCGTCTCCAGCAGAAAATAAATAGATATCGCTATAAGGAATATCCGCCGGCGAGGTATTGAAACCTTTATGCACATGTTTTGCAAAAACAAAATGAGGAAGAATATCGTTCATGTCCTTGCCATTTGGAGGAGTTTTACCCAATATGGCATAGTCGAAAAAATCCTTGTAATCCCTTGACATGCTTGACTCATATATAGCAGCGTCATAGATTTTGTGGCCTTGCAAATAGCCGGACAAGTGGTGTCTGCTGCCTTCAGGTTCAAAAATCCTATAGAAATAATTTGTTTTATTATTTAAATCCAATAACAGTTCATTAAGCGGCGCAACACTCTTATGGGCCTCTAATGCTCCAACTTCCTGCGGAGTAACAGCCAGTTGCTGACGATTAGGGGAAACATATTTGTGAGATTGCCCCCTATAAAACTTATTATACGAATCTTGAATCAACAGAATAGTAAAAGCCAAAAGCACAACAAGGCCAATCGACTTTGCAACTATAACATTATCATATTTCAAAGATTTGTTTTTCAATATAATGCCAGAAAAATGAGTTGCTAAGTTTTTTAAACCAAACATGAATAGAAATGCAAACAAGGGGCTGAAAATAGACCCGTCTCTCACAGAATACCAAACAATCCCGGTAAAACGCATTAATGGAATTGTTAAATGAGAGCGTATCAGATACAGGATAAACAAAGACAGTATCAAAATTTTTACTTCTTTATTTTTCGGATAATTCTCTATAGAAAATAATACGCAAAAAATAAATACTACACGGGTAGGCGCACTCAATTCCTTAAAGAGATCATAGTCATATCCTGAAATATTTTCTGGAAGATAAAAATAATAAGATAGGAGAGAAATATATGTCGCAAAGATTACAAAATCACTGAAACTTGTTTGTGAAAAAGAACGAAAATGGCTCTTAAAAACAAACTGGGATAATATTATGTATAACAACAGGGCAACTATAAAATCAGATGACTTTAAAAGCTGAACATAATCTGTAAAGATTGCAGCAGATTTTATATTTGCTATGATGATAGAAGCCAATGCCACTATTAATATAATCGGTATAATTTTTGATTTGTTGGCATACTTGCGTACAAAATATACTGTGGTTAAAAATAATCCCATCCAGAAATAGGATGAAGATTGAAATGAACGCCACAACTGCTTCCAAACAATGGGTTCAAAGGTGCTGACTATTAACCCTTCTTTAAGTCTATTGGAACTTTTTATAATATCGTAAACAAAGTAATACTGGTACAAAACTGCCGATATCGGGACAACAAACAATATAAAGTATAATATGGTAAACTTTTTCAAACTCCTTAATTTAAATGGCTCCAAATCTATGACAAACACCCCAACCCAGTAAATAATGGAGAGCACTATCAAATGAGGATATATATAAACTATATGGCCGCCGGTCAACCAAAATATATAAACCAGATTAAAGAGCAAAATGGTTTTCCATTGCCTGTCTTTTATTATTTGAAACAACACGACTATCAGAAGGGGATAGACGAGTACAAGATTGCCTATTGTATCAGCTATTATTATTCTTGATACAAAGTTTATGCTGAAATAAAAAAGCGCTCCAATTAAGGAAGTAAGATAGTCAAATTTAAGGATTCTGCCTGCATAAATAAAGCTTGCCAATAAAATGACAAGGTTTACAACTCTCATAAAATAGTAGGTAAAATCATTGATGCCGAACAGCATATAAACCAGCGTATTTTGAGTAATGGGATAATGGCCAAAATACATGGCAGGATGCCCACCGCCAACATATTCATTCCAGACAAGCAGTTCACCATGCTTTAACGTTTCTATAAAATTCACCAGAAAAGACTTGTAAAGGTCATATTCAGTGTTGAAATAAAAATATTCACCTGTCAGCAATGGATAAATCATATAGAGGGCAATGCTTGCAGGTAATAATAGATATTTAATTATATTAATGATTAGAGGCTTTAACTTTAATATTTGAATGGTAAATTTACTCATGCTTTTCTAAGAGAGCAGACTCATGGAATGGGCATTTTAAGAAGGTTTTATAAGTCAAAATACTTATTCCTGCGCACCATATTGACGTAAAATTCTTACAATTTCAAGATTACCACCAGCCCACATTATTGGAGTCCAACTAATGTAATCTTTCATGTTGGGATTTAGACCTTTTTCTAATAAAAATCGCACTATTTCTGGATTAGATTGAGGTGAGGAAACTGCAAAAAATAAAACATTCCATCCACCTGCTCCCTGCATATGAATATCTGCATTGTTTTCCAATAAAAGTTTTACTACTTTTACATGTCCGTTCCATGCTGCCTGCATAAGAGCTGTAGTGCCAAAGACTGTTATTGCATTGACATTAGCTTTGCGCTCCAGGAGAAGATTCACAATGTCATCTTGACCGTTAGATGCTGCCTTCATCAAAGCGGTATATCCCAGATCATCTTTTGCTTCTACTGAAACCCCTTCTTTTAATAAAAAAACTACCTTTTCTATGTTGCCTTCTGCTGCTGATCTAATCAAAAGATTTTCTGGGGATTTATTGCATGATATGATATTGAAAATCATGAACAAAAATATGAGATACTTAAAACTTGTACGCATACTTACCTGCAATGTTTTGCATAAAAATCTCAAGGGACATCAATATGCTTACTATAAATCCCACTTCTGCAGTTTGTGCATAATACACTCCAGCTAGGACCCCCTGTGCGAGAGCAAGCAAACAACATATTCCAAGCGAAGCAACTATCCAAAAATAGATTTTAGATTGACCTTTCAATCTCACTGCGCCTAAAAGGATCAAAAGCGACAAAAGCAAAATGTAAAAATAATAACTCTTAATTTTAGTTTGTGTTGTCAACACCCTTGATAGCATTGTCCTATAAATATGGAGCATTTCCATTGGTTTCTCTATAATCATTTTCGTATACACGCTCCTGAGAATATCAAAGTGTTTAGTGCTGTAAGTAACAAAATCAGGATCTACATTCCTTGCTATTACCCTTGTAGTCTCATCCGAGCGGGTAATGCCCCACGAATTCGGTATTGTTCCGAAGCCCATAATAAGCGTATAACTTATTCCATGTTTCGGTATCAATTTTCCTTTTGGCACATTCCAGAGCAATGTCCTTGCAGTTGTGAGAGCTAACGGCACTAAGGTTATGCTGTAGATCATTAATCCTAAAATGCAGGCTTTCAAAAATTTGTGCGGCCATTTAGTTTTCTCTTTAATAAAGTTTATCAGCAAAATAAATAAAGCGCCTATCATTCCTATATAACCCATAGGTTCTCTCAACAGCAGTGCTGCTATAAAACTAAGAAATGCCATGGCAAAATATACCTTACAATTTATAGGGTTCTTTTTATGGGCCAAGGCAAAAAGAATCACACCTGCAAGTGCAATACAAAATATACCAAAAAAACTGGAATAATAGTCTGCAGTGAGATTTTCCTTCCGCATAAAATAATGCGCTCCTACAAATACAGTAAGGATTGGTGTCCATTTTAAATCGGCAACTATCAGGGCAAAAGCTAAAAATATCAGGCCTATCCAATTTAACCAGATGTTAATCCTGACGAGATCGGCTTTTGTTAGAGGCAAATTTTTAACCCTCAAGTAAGTAATGATATTTGCCAGCAGCGGATAGCCCAGATCACCACAACCAATATCCTCTATGGGTTTCACATCTGCCTTCGAAGTACATTTTGCCAAAAAAATCCCAGTATTATAGGTACAAAGCGAAGGTAATTCCAAAATCGCATTTGCTATATTTCCATTATCGTTGGCCGCAATTTTTTCAACAGATTGGTATGACAGGTAAACGATGTGCAGTGAAAAAAGCAATCCTGCCAAAAAAAGAAAATGATAAATTCCGAATTTATTCCATAAATATCCTTTACCACATATGATCTGCGCTATTTTAGTCGCATTAGTATGCATTATTGGCCTTTTGTTGAAACCCGATAACATAGGTAGCGCACAACCGGTTTAATAGCGAGCTGCCTTCTACTATTTTTTCTAATTTTTTAAAAAGCGGAAAAAGTGACTGAGGACACATAGAGGGAACAAAGGTAATTTTTCGAATATCGACAGGTTGGTAGCAGTTTTCTTTAAAAATATGTATTAATTCCTGTAAACGAAAGCTGTCTTCACCGGCGCTTTTATGGGAAGGCAGCAATTCCAGCCCTTTGCGTATTATGTTATCCCCATTAGGCTCTAATATAACCACTTTTGGAGCAACTTTAGCCAGTCGTGCTATAATGGCAGGTACAGATGCCTTGACATGGTGCAAAAATGCTATGCAAAAGGCCCCATCCCAGCGGCTATTCTGGTTAAAATCATAAGTGGTCAGGTCAGAAACATTGTATTGAATATTATTACCTTTTGAACGTAAACGTGCCTGCTCGACAGCAGAAGCCGATTGTTCAAAGGCATCGATGTGCTGAAATCGCGGCGACAACACATTTTCAGCAAATTCTCCATCTCCGCATCCCAGTTCAAGAACCCGCGATTTTTCACCCAACCCCAGGCTTTTAGCCACACTTAAGGCAGCAGAGTTTTGCTTTTCTACAATATGGTTAGCTACCACTGAATTAGAAAATATGACATTGTTATACCCTGTTTTTCCGGCTTGCTCCCAAAATTGCTGCTGGTTCTCATATTTCCTATCGGCTTTCACTTCTCCCCCTAATCTTATAAATTAAAAATATCAAGCTTCATTACTTATATCCATCACTACTTATTCACCTGCCCCTTGTTTTAGTCTTTAGTTAGATGTATGACTGCTTGATTAGATTTATATGCCAGAAATCACTTTTTTTGTTCGGGTATAAACTTTGTTAACAAATTAATAATCCAGAAATAAACATGGTCCGGCACAAAAATAAGGAGGCGGCGATAGAGGAAATTATATAAAAACGGATAATTAATTTCATCTGGAATATTTGTGCGTCCAAGGACTTGTGCAATTTTTCGAGCAGTCTGTGCATAATTCGGCACGAACCAATATCTCTTCCCATCTCCTAAAGAATCGAGATGCCCCAGATGAACAGTAACGATTTTAACCTTATTTCCCCATGCAAATCTTAAACAGCGTAGCGCCATATCTAAATAGGCTTTTGTAGCTGGATAGGCCAAACGGAGTTCCTGAACAGGTGGAAATATTGCACTAAATGCAGAGATTCCGACAAAAACTCCTCCAAAACTTAACATATGATCTTCTATTCCCTCTAATACTCTTCTTAATCCCCCTATTGCGATACTATTAATCTCATCAAAAATTGGATAATTTATTCGTTTATCTATTGAAGAATCGCTTTTAACAAGGGCTGCATTATGGATAACCATAATGGGTTTGCCAGACAACCCGGAACAAATTGATTTCAATATTTCTGTGCATTCTGGACTGGTTATATCTATCTTGACATGTTGATACCTTTTAGAAGCAAGCCATTGTTCGGCATTTTGTATGTTTGTTATATCCGACCGAGCAAACCCGATAAGGTATATATCTTCTTTTTTAAGAAGTTCTTCTACCAAAGCTGCTCCAAGGCCTCGCGAAGAGCCTATAATAAAACAATATTTCATTCTAATGTACCCGCCTCCCCTGCATACTGGCAACATTTTGGCCGACATGCAGAACACCCGATTTCTTTGGATTGCTATTTTTGTAAAAAATTCCCCCTATAGAAATAGAGCATAAAGCACTCTCAGTATCAGATTCAAAAGAAATACTTGCTGAAAATAGTATCATGGTTTTTCCATGTGTTGACGCCTTGGTTGAATAATATACTTGGCAATAAAGCGATCAGGGATCATACAAAGGAATTTATAAATTACTGAACTTATTAGAGGATACCTATATACTTCTTTCCACTTACTTTTTTTAATGATTGAAATTATTTTTTTGGTAATCTGTGAGTATGAACTGCTGAATGGTTGATCCTTCTGCTCCAATGGACCCAAAATTACTGTAATAAATCGTATATCGGGATAAGAATACCCCATTTGCAGCCTCAGCGATTCAAACGTCATATTTAATGCTGCTTTACTGGCAGCATAAGCAATCTTATTTGTAAGTAACGCTCTGATAGAGGCAATGGAAGAAATGCCCACTATAATTCCTTTTTTTCGCTGTTGGAAAGAAGGCAACAATTTTGCAGTCAGGTTGGCTGCTCCGATTAAATTGACCTCTATAATCTCTTTAAATTTCAGAAAATCCCACTGGTCATTTATATAATCATTTTCCATCAAAGCAGCATTCAAAATCAATACCTCTGCATAAAAATTATGTCGTGTAATCTCATCAATAAATTTGATAACTTGGTCTTCTTGAGTCAGGTCACACGAACTATAAGTAAAGTTGGGATATTGATGGAGATCCCTTATAGTTTGATGCTCCGATCCTTTACGAGAAATTCCCCATACCTCATGCCCTTGCTTTAACAACTCCTTCGCTAAAAACCAACCCAGACCTTGAGAAACTCCTGTAATTAAAACTCTCATTATGACTCCTGGTATCTTATTATTTAAGTAGTTTCTATGGCAATTTTGACAAAGCTCATGCCCACCAATAAGTTTTTTAGTATTCAAACCATAGTTATAAGTTTTAGATAATGTTTATAATAGTTCCAGACAATATCCGGTTTGAGAGAATACAGGTCATCTATATCAAGAAATGAACTGATGCACCCTCCGCAGTTCACTTCAGGCATATCCATAAATGCCTTTCTGAACCCAACCTCGTTTCCGTTAAGCCATCTCATATCCCTTACAAGTAGATTACAAGGCGTCACCCTGCCATCAGGTGATATTGTGCAAAACAGAGAACCGGCGTTACGGCATCTAATTTTTGTTCCGCTGGCAATTGATTTTTTTACATTCATATAATACCTTTTAGACAGCATGACAGACTGGTCGCCCTCCTCCTTCAACTTTATAAGATAATCCAAGGTCTCTATGATTGCTTTATCATCATATCTTGCATTTGCATATCCCTCTAAATTGTTTGCGTGAGATTGCTCGGAAAAAAATACAGGCTGGATAAGCGCCTTAATATTCAACGACCTTGCAAGTTCCAGTATCTCCTGAATCATCATACAGTTTTTTCTTGTTATTACTGAAACTGTATAAACAGGGATTTCGGCATGTTTAAGCAGTTCTATGGCATTTAACACATCCCTGAAATTACCCTTTCCCCTCTGTTCGTCATGAATAGATTCAGGACCATCAAGCGTCATGTTCACGCTGTTAACATACTTTAAGTCATCTATCCTCTTAGCAACCAGCGAACCATTAGTTGCCAACGATACAAATATTCCACGCTTGCGGGCATATTGAACAACTTGAGGAAAATCCTTCCTTACAAGCGGTTCTCCTCCTGTAATTGATAATCTGGCTGTGCCGAGTTCAGCAAACTCGTCTATCATTTTATAAATCTGCCCGGTAGTCATCTCATGCCTATCATCATTGTAAATCCCGCAATACAGGCACCGCTGATTGCACTTAAATGTGATATTAAACTGGATTGCATGCGGAAATTTAACATTAAAAAATCTTGCCTTAATGAGATGATAAAGTCCTACAGGTATCTTTGATTTTAATTTATTCAATATGGTATTCACAATATCCTGTTTCAACTGCAATATTTTTCAAAATAAGAATGAACAAGAGATGCAGTAAATCGTATGTCAGCTTCGCTCAAATCTTCATTGACTTCCAGCACAAGCACGTCGGTTTTGAGCCTTTCGGCATTTGGCGCTGACACATGATAGGGTTCAAAACCAGGCTCCCTGCTGCACAAGGTAAGGTAGGTTGGGGCAGAATCTATCCCATGCTCAAGGAGAAACCTCTTTAAGCCCTCCATATCACTGCTTATTATGGGGAATCTCCAGTACACATTTATAGCACCGTCCAATTTGACAGGAATCTTTATATCCTTAATATCTTGCAGCAAACCCCTGAACAGTTCTCCGTTTTTAATTCTGACAGATGTAGTCTCTTGTGCCCGCACCAGAGAGGCAAGACCAACATCAGCCTGAATATCCGAATAGTCAGCCATGTAATCTGCTGGAAATTCTGACAATAATTTATTTCCGTGTTGTCCAAGCAGAACCTTAATATTTCCGGAATAAAGGCGGTATGTAAGTTTAGTATCTATGTTTTCCAGAACCAAGATTACGAAATATGTAAAATAAGAAAACATCCATTTTGAAA
>C687J35174_10002659_pt1 | contig 25112 bp, 25 predicted proteins | sample RifCSPhighO2_01_FD_35174 | JGI IMG/M metagenome (IMG submission 35174) | reverse complement strand
CGCCCGCCTCGACTCGACGTCTTCGGCGAGGCGGGCCGCCGCCTGCCGGCCGGCAGGCAGGCGCTTTCCTTCGACCCATTCGACGATGCTTAGGGTGGTGAGTGAAATCGAACCCGCAGCGAGCTCAGGACGTCGAACCGCGGGCGGCTCCACAAAGCTCTGTTGGTGGATATATGATAGGCAACATCCAATAAACTCTTTACTTATAATGTGTAAAAAAGTTATCAACACGTAATCCCCAAAAATCTCTTTTTACTTTTTGACTAAAGCTGAATTTGAAATACAATGAGATGTACAAATGCCGCGGGGATAGAATACTCGCCAAAAATTTTGCGAATGCGTAAAATGTTTTAGAATATTGGATACTGCTCTCGAGAATATTTTGCCACTAGAGGCACACAACATAATGGAACTTGATCAACTTTGGCAATTAACGCTCGGCGAAATGGAAATTCAGCTTTCGCGGGCTAACTTTGCAACATGGCTTAAAAATAGCCACTTGGTTGAAAAAAAAGATGGAACGTTTTTGGTCTCCTTGCCTAATAATTTCGCTAAGGAGTGGGTTGAGAATAAATATAATAAAAATATTTTAGGAATTATACGAAATTTTGATGACTCGGCGAAAAAAATTGAATTTATTGTAAGCCAAGGGGAAGCTCTCCAAAAAGAGGCGGCTCCGGAAATTTCGAAGCTCGAAAACACAATCGATCTTGAGTTTAAAGTAAATCCGGAAACAAACCTTAATCCAAAATATAGCCTAAAGTCTTTTGTGGTGGGGCCGTCGAATGAGCTTGCGTTCGCAGCCGCGTCCGCAATCGCTCAAGAAATTGGAAGTAAGTACAACCCGTTTTTTGTATACGGGGGCGTTGGCTTGGGAAAAACTCATCTCATACAGGCTCTTGGGAATGAAATTTGGGCGCGATCCAATGAAAAGATAAAACCTAAATACGTGCCGTCAGAAAAATTTACGAGTGACATAGTGTGGGGGATTCGAAATAAGCGGATGGAAGATATGAAGAAAAAATATCGCGATGTCGATGTGCTTATTATTGATGATATTCAATTTATCGGTGGCAAGGAAAAAACAGAAGAAGAGTTTTTCCATACCTTTAACACACTTTATGAGGCTAATAAGCAAATTATTATATCTTCCGATAGACCGCCCCAATCAATACCGACACTTGAGGAACGTTTGCGGTCGCGGTTTGAAGGGGGATTGATTGTTGATATTGGATATCCGGAGTACGAAATGCGCGTTGCGATAATAAAAAGCAAGCTTGAGGGAATGAATAGGGGGTTAAGTGACGCGGTTGTTGATCTTATAGCGAAGAAGGTGAAGAGAAATATCCGGGAACTTGAAGGGGTATTGAAGAAGATTCTTTTTACTCAAGAGAAGAGGCAGGTTGATATAACGGAAAAACTAGCAGAAGAGATAATTGAAAAATCCGTCCAAAACCTTTCAAAGCGAGTTAATGATAACCAAATACTAAAGGCGGTTGCTGGATTCTTTAATATTTCAATTGAAGATATTGTGAGCCACAATAGGAGAAAAGAAGTTGTGGAGCCGCGGCAAATCGCTATGTATCTTCTTCGGGATATCTCGGACTTATCTTATCCATATATTGGGGAAAAGTTGGGGAGGGACCATACAACAGCAATACACTCATATGAGAAAATTAATCGAGAAATAAATAGAGACCAGGGGTTGAACCAAAAAATATTAATGATTAAAGAGTTGATTTTTAAGAGTTGATCACCACGCTATCAACAAGTTTTTGTTTTTATTTCTTTTTATTTAACTACAAAAAACGGTTTATCCCCACTTTTTTCTCCTATAATAAAAGCAGTAATAAATTATTTAATTAAAGACTATAGATATTATTATGAAGTTCGTAATTATAAAAGATAATTTGCAGGACGCGTTGGGGGTTGTTGAAAAAATAGAAAGTGAAAATGTTAATCTTCCGATTCTTAAAAATTGTTTACTGTCTGCGGAGAATAATGGAATAAAAATAACAGCGACTAATTTAGAGATTGCGGTTAGTTGCGCGACTACGGGCAGGGTGATCCAAGAAGGAAAATACACAGCACCAATAAAACTACTTTCGAGTATTATCAACAATATTCAAAGCGATAGGTTAAATATTGAGCAGAAAGAAACTAAAATAGAAATCAAAACAGATAACTATGAAGCAGTCATCCAGGGTATTTCTCCAGACGAGTTTCCTCCAACTCCAAAAATTAAAAATCAAGAATTTTTTATAGAAATAAAAGCGTCGACACTAAAAGACGCAGTAGGGCAGATCCTTGTTTCTTCCCAACAAAACGATTTACGCCCGGAGCTTAACAGTATACTTCTTGATTTTTCTATTACTGCTCTAAAATTCGTCGCAACCGACAGTTTCCGGTTGTCCGAAAAAACAATAACTCCAGAGCAATTTGAATCAAACCATAATGAAAACTTTAAACTCCTCATTCCACTAAAAACCGTCGGATATCTCCTGCGCGCGTTTAAAGACGAAGAGGTTGTGCGCATATACCACGACGAGAATCAAATTCTTTTTAAAACAACCGGAGTAGAAATACTCTCCCGCCTTATTGAAGGAAATTTTCCCGATTACGCTGGAATAATACCTAAAAAATTCACCACAGAAATAATAGTAAAGAAAAACGATTTTTTAAACGCGTTAAAACTTATAAGCGTGTTCAGTAATAAAAGTAATGAGGTAAAGCTTCTGGTTCAGGAAAATAAAAAAATAGTTGAGATTTCATCCCAAAGCGATGCGCTCGGGGAGAATAAATATATTCTCTCAGGAAAAATAAAAGGCGGGGCGCAGGAGATTGTGTTTAATTGGAGGTATGTAGGCGATGCTCTTAAGGCACTAAAAACAGAAGAGGTTTTTATGGGAATAAACGGGGAGGGTGATCCAGCTGAGATTAAATCCGCGGGCGACGGATCATATTTTTACATCCTTAAACCGATAGCCGGAGCGTAGAGTGAAAAATTATTCGCCGTATAGTATAACACCCGTTTTCCAAACAGAATTATTTTTGTCTACTGCCTCAATCTCCAGTAAGTTTTGCGGCGATGTATTTATCGGGCGGGGATAACTCTTTAAAAATAAGTAGTTGGTTTCTTGGGTCGGTACTTCGTCCATAACCACCCCATTCCAATATATTTTTATGCGAGCGAGAGGGAGTTGGCTTGTAATAATTGCTCGAACCTCAATGTTGTTCACGACAAACTGGCCAGCGGTCGGCTTTTGGATTTCTATTTCCAAAAAAGAAGCCGTTGGATTTGTCTCGGTTTGAGGAAGCGCCTGATTATAATCTTTAAAATCCGGGATGTTATTTTGTGCCCACCGAAGAACTCCCGGTTCCCAATTGGTGAATTGCGGATCTGTTTCTGGATGAGAAGGCGGGGGACCCAACAGGCTATCTTTATCAATGTAATACAATATTGTGTGTATTTGTTTATTACGGAGGTAATCACCGGCGAGAATCGGCTTTGCTTGCGCAACCGATTCCGGCTTAATAAATGTGTCTTGCGGTATATTCTTGATCGCTTCAGCCATAAAGTCGTGCCAGATGGGAACAGCGGCAAGGATACTCGATCCCTGGCGGTGCATGGGCGAATTATCATTGTTTCCTGCCCATACTCCAACCACAATCGAGGGCGTGTACCCAATTGACCATGCATCGCGATAATCATTGCTTGTGCCGGTCTTGAGCGCGACGTCGTGTCCAGGGAATGTTGTAAGCGTAACTCCCGCGCCAAAGAGTCCACGACGCGCTTCCACATCGGATAAAATATTGTTTATAACGCGGACTGGTTGAGAATCCGTGATTTGTACACCCTCGTCCTTATAGGATTCCAATATCTTGCCGCCCGAATCTTTTACATCGAGGATCATGGTTTGTTTATGTTTCATTCCGTCTTGGGAGAGAACAGAATACGCTTCAACTAAATTAATTAACCGCACCGCACCACCTCCCAAAACAAGAGAGAGCCCGTAGGTATTAGGGCTTGTTAGTGTCGCGAGGCCGAAACTTGTTGCTTTTTTAATCACGTCACGCACGCCCGCAATGTATAGAGTTTTTACCGCCGGAATGTTGATAGATTGAGCAAGTGCCAGGCGAATAGAAATAGGCCCTTTGAACTCCCCGCTGTAGTTTTGGGGATGGAAGCACTCTTTGTTTTCATTTTTAAAATCAGGATCTGTCGGGCACAAAGGATTGTTCGCCGCGAATTCAGTCGGAACGTCGAAGAGTACGGTGTCCGGCGTAAGCCCTTTTTCAAATGCGGTAAGATAGACAAAAGGTTTTAACGCGGATCCGGGTTGCCGCAATCCTTGTGTTGCGACGTCAAAATTGCCATCACTTGCTATGTCAAAGTAATCTCTTGAGCCGACGAGCGCTAAAATTTCTCCCGTTTTTGGATTTTCCGCGACCAGCGCGGCGTTTGTACCTCCATACAGGTTTTCGTTTCGCCGTGCTCCGTCAAGAACCACCTTTTGGGCAACTTGTTGGAGGTTCCAATCCAGCGTTGTTATAACGCGGAGGCCGCCTTTTCGCACAAGATCTTCGCCATACTTTTGAACCAAGTATTCTTGAATGCTCATCACAAAATGGGGAGCTTTTATTCCTTTTCCCTGCGGTGAGAACGAAATCTGAAATTTCAGCGCCTCGTCATATTCTTTTTTCGTTATCTTTCCGAGATCAAGCATTTTTTTAAGAACTATGCGTTGCCGGCTCAGTAATTCTTTTACATGATTTCCCCACGGGGAATAATAACTCGGCGCTTTTGGGAGCGCCGCGATGGTCGCGCTTTGGGCAAGATTTAGTTCGTCCACGCGTTTATCGAAAAACGCTTCGCTTGCCGCCTCAACGCCATACGTTGTTGCGCCATAAGGGATCTCGTTGAGATATAGAGCGAGTATTTGGTCTTTTGTGTAGTATTGGTTAATTCTTGTGGCGAGAATCACTTCTTTTATTTTTCTCCCAATAGTTTGTTCGGCGGTTAGGAACGCGTTCCTTGCCAGCTGTTGGGTGATAGTCGACGCTCCTTGGCGTGTTTGTCCATGGCGCACATTTACGATGAGCGCCCGGACGATTCCTTTCCAATCAAACGCAGGTTCCTCATAAAATCTTTCATCTTCAATAGAGATCGTCGCATCTTTTAAATATTTAGGCATGTTTTCAAGCGGGACCACGGTTCGTTCCTGACCGCTGCTTATTTCGTAGAGGAGTATTTTGCCCGTCCTGTCGAAAATTTTCGTTGATTGACTCACTTGCCTACTTGAGATTTGTTCAATGGTCGGCAGATCCTTCGAGAAATAAAACAAAAGAAATATACCCACAAGTACTCCCACGCATAAAAACCCGCAGCATAACAAAAAAATTCTTTTTATATTTTTTCTATTTTTTTGCTTCATATTTCATGAAAGAAGCGATTTCTTATTACCATCCGCCCAGAACCTTATTATTGCAAATTCTTTCTAAAGAAGCACCTGTTTGGCGTTGTGGACAAAAATATTTTCGTTTCCACTCCTTAATGCTTTACGACGCGGCCGTTATTTATACTAGTCCTATGAAACCACCAGTGGGAGGCCCCGGTGGTTGAATGATAGGCGGCTTTCTAAGACTCCGAGGATTTCACTCCATGTTTGTACGTCGTAACGCATTTCGACGCGCGCGCGGAATCCAATATACAAAAAAAGGCCACGGTTATAAAGTGGCGGAGTTTCACGATTAAACAAAAACAGCCCTTCGCCGAATCCGAGATATAGGTTAAAAGAGCCGTTTTTGAATTTAAGGCCGAATGCGCCGCGCTAAAACTCCTCTTCTTCATCGTCGGTCGAGTCGTTTTCTGTTTTATCCTCGTCGAGACTTTCGTCGAGCGGCAACTCTTCGTTTTTTCCATCGTCGTCTTCGTCGCCGAAACCCCTAAAAGCGGATTCGATGAACTCACCGTGCGCAGATTTTAATTTTATTAATTCTTCAACCATGGTGTCTAGCTCCCATCTCAAGAATAAACTTTTTGCTAAAAACGGCCATTTTCGGTTACAAACCGCTTATCCCCGCCCGAACGACTGACGTCGTTCAGTCGGGCGGGCCTCCTCGGAGTAGAGTCTACACTTTCGTCGGGCTTCCCGCCTTCGCAAAGTTACGGACGGGCAGGCGCGGTTTTCGCTCGAAAATATCTCGTTTTTCATCAAAAATTATTTTTGAGATGGGGGCTATTTTTCCCTCGACCTTTCATAGGATATAATTGCGATTTCAGAAAGTATATTTTAACGAACAAATATGTCAATCCACCGAATGGTGGGAGTTTTGCTCTCGCATTACAGGGTTTCCACAGGATTATATACCACTGTCTAGTTTTCCACGATACGGCGTTGGCAGGCAATAATCGCGACAGCCAGAGCGTCACTCGCATCGTCTATGACATCAAGTTTCGGTTCGTTCAGTATAAGACGCACCATTTTCAAAACCCCTTTTTTATCCGTAAACCCATAACCCGTCACCCCAAGTTTTATTTCATTCGGCGCAAATTCTCTGACTTCAAGCCCATATTCCGTTGCCGCAGAGATAATTACTCCCCGCGCCTGCGCAACCTGGATGGCCGTTTTTTGGTTTTTCATAAAATACAGTTTTTCTATCGAGAGTATTGATGGCGCGAATTTTTTAAACACGTTATTTATTTGTTCCTTGGTTTCGCGGAGAGCCTGCGGGTCATTATCCGCCTCGATTTTAAGGAGTCCTGTGCCAATAAAAGAGATTTTTCCGCCGGTGTATTCAACTACACCATACCCTATCCTTCTTGTTCCCGGGTCAATTCCAAGAATAATCATGCGTTAGTTGAGTTGATTTGTGTTGGTATATATATTTTGAACATCGTCGTGATCGCCCAGTTTTTCCACCAGAGTTTTGAGTTTCGTCTTGTCCGCTTCAGCAATGTCTATGGAAAATATTGCTTCCCAGCCGGCGCTTTCCTCCCTCGGTAATTCTTTGAACGCCCACCGAACGCTTCCTGTCTCCGCCCATTTTCCACCGAAATCCCCGATTATTTTTTTTATATCGGAGACGGAACGGTTTTTGTTGTCGCTTATGGCTTCAATAAGTATTGCCGTTCCGCCCGGGCCATACGCCTCAAAAAGAAGCTCTTCCAATTTTTGCCCGGCTTCCGAGGCTCGTTTGATCGCGTTCTCAATTTTGTCGTTTGGCACGCCCACCTCTTTTGCCTTTAAGACTGCGGTGCGGAGCCGAGGATTGAAATCCGGATTCGGTTCAGATTTTGCCGCGGCGGATATCGCCGAAATAAGTTTCGCAAAAATTTTGCCCTTCTTATGGTCGGTAATTTCTTTTTTGTGTTTAATTCCCGCCCAATGGGAGTGCCCAGACATCGCAGTTTAATGTAAAATTAAAAAATCAAAGTGTAAGCGGTAATCTTAAATACAAAATGCCAAAAATTTATTCTAAAATTATCTCATTTTTTTCGCAGGAGGCGGATCCGCCTCCTGCGAAAGTTTTGATATTTATGTTTGAATTTATAAAATACCCTCAAGGAGGCTTCTCCCAGTCATTTCGGGCGGTTTTCTGATTTCCATGAGTTCGAGAATGGTTGGGGCAACATCGGCGATGGAGCCCATAGTTTCGCTCGAAAGATTTTTCCAATTCGCAAATTTTTTTCCTTCGAATTCCGGCGCTATAAGGTAAAACGGGACAGGGTTTGGGTCGTGTTGGCTTTCAGAGACTCCGGTTGTGGGATTGATCATTTCCTCTATATTCCCATGATCCGAGGTAATCACAAGAACAGTTTCCGGATTTATTGCGACTTTAAGGATTCGCCCGAGTTCTTTGTCTATCGTCTCCACCGTGCGTAATCCCGCCTCATAGTTTGCCGAATGCGCGATTGTGTCTGGGTTTGCATAGTTTACGAGTATAAAGTCGAATCCGTGGCTTTGTATGGCATCGATTAGCCGGTCGGTTATTGGTCCCGCCATCATTTCCGGATGATCCTCAGCGTGCGCGGTTGAGATAGAGGGAATGACGATTCTGTATTCATTCGGGAAGGGAGCTTCTTGATAGCCGTTAAAGAAAAAAGTTACGTGCGCGTATTTGTATGTTTCCGCGAGGCGAAGCTGGTTTTTGCCCGCGTCGCTTAATACTTTTCCTAGCGGACTTAGAACGTTTTCCATTCGGCAGATCACCGGTACCGCGAAACGTTCTTCGTACTGGGTCATTGTGGCGATGTACACGTTTTTAAAATCTTTTGTCGGAAATTCCTCGAACCCGGGCATAATAAAAGACTCTGCGAGTTGGCGGATACTGTCCTCTCTGAAGTTAAAAAAGACAATCGCGTCGTTTTCTCGTATAATTTTGTCTTTTCCGAAACGAAGAGGGGGAAGATATTCTTCCGTGAGGCCGCGTTTATATGTTTCCTCGATCGTAGGGTGAGCATCTGTAACGATCATTCCGGATTGCCCTGTAAGATTTTCGTATGCGATTTGAGTAAGCGCCCAATTCCTATTTCGGTCCATCCCGTAATAACGGCCGGCAAGCGTCGCGATTTTTTCTTTTGGGATATCCCGCAAGAATGTTTCGAGCGTGTGTGGCGGGGTATCTTTGCCGTCGGCAAAGAGATGAAGTTGCGCATTGCCGATTTTTTCCAACTCCGCCATTTTGAGGAGCGCTTGGACGTGCTCAACGGACGCATGGACGTTACCCTTGCTTAATAAGCCTACGAAATTGATCGCCGAGTTATTTTTTCGAGCATGAGCAAACGCGTCTTTAAGGGTAGGGTTCGAAAAAAAAGTTTTATCCTGGATCATCATTGTGATCTTTGGGTAGTACTGGTAGAGAATTTTCCCGGCGCCCAACGTAAGATGTCCCACTTCGCTGTTTCCGACTTCTCCCCAAGGGAGGCCAACCGCTATGCCCGAAGCCTGCAAGCTTGTTACCGGAAAATTTTCGTTTAACCATGCAAAATTTTTCGGGTTTGTGATATAGACAGGATTTGTTTCGTCGTTTCTCCCGATTCCCCAGCCATCGAGCACCACAAGAATAAGCGTTTTCTTCATTAGTCTGATTTTAAATGATTTTTGCCAATAAAGCCGTACCTGTTCCAAAAAGTTGTAATTGTCGGGCCGCCGAGAATCGAACTCGGTCTACCTGCTCCCAAAGCAGGCGTACTACCGGTATACTACGGCCCGTTGCGCCAAAACGATTGAGTCTTTAAATTATAGTACTTTTGAATTAGAATCAACCTAAGTTTTGTTTTTTTGACGGTTCAGGTATATGTTTTACATCCCCCTGTAGCTCAATGGATAGAGCAGCGCTCTTCTAAGGCGAGGATGCGGGTTCGATTCCTGCCGGGGGGACATGGACCGAAGCGCGCTTAGCTCAGTGGCAGAGCGACTCGTTTACACCGAGTAGGTCGGGGGTTCGATCCCCTCAGCGCGCACTAGTCAGCGTATAAAAATTCTCAAACAATTTTGCCACGAGAATTGGTCCGGTGCCGCCCGGGGTGGGGGTGTAACTAACTTCCAACTTCAAACCTCCAACTTCTAACATTGAGTCGAAATCGCCGACGATTTTTCCGTCAAGTTTGTTCCAGCCAAAGTCAATTACAAGCCCGCCGTTTTTGAGATCTGCCGGACTAAAGAGGCGAGGAACTCCCGCTCCGCTTATCACAATATCCGCGTCCGCGAGCTTGCCGCGGAGTTTTTTTGAGTGTTCGTCGATGATGGTGAGCTCCGCGACTTGGTCCTGAAGCCAGAACCCTATCGGTTTTCCGGTAAGAAATCCTGTGCCCATAAGGACAACGGAACATTCGCGCAGATTTTTCTCGTTGCGCTTTAGAATTTCCTCAACGGTGCCGACTGAAGGCGGAACGATATCGCTTCGTCCCGTATAGAATGAGCCGAGCGACGTTTCGCCCAACACATCGGCGTCTTTTTCCTTTGGGATGGCGTTCAGCGCATAGTGCTTATTAATGTGTTTGGGGATCGGCAGTTGCACAATGAACCCGCCGCAGTTTTTCACGCGCGCGAGGCGGCCGATTTCCTCGCGGAGCGCGTCTGTTGAGATATCTTCCGGGAGTTTATACAGGCGAAACTCGATTCCCAGTTCTTTCGCGACCTTCGCCTTTTGTTTCAAAAACCCTTCGGAAGCCGGATCGTTCCCGATAAGCGCGGCGCCGAAAAATTTCTCGGGTTTCGGCAATGTTTTTAGCTTCCCTAAAATTTCCGCGGCGATTTTTTTTCCGTCGATTATTACCATGTGTCAGGTATCAAGTATTAGGCGTCAAGTAAGAACGGGTTATGATTTGTACCATAGTGGAAATTTTTTACACAGACTTTTTACCTCGCGAGACGCATTTTTCTTTTCGGCGAGGATCGCGTGTATGAGTTGCGCGACTAGTTTCATTTCCCTTTCGTTCATGCCGCGCGAAGTTAATGCCGCTGTTCCAAGGCGAATACCCGATGGATCAAACGCGGACCGGGTTTCTCCCGGAATCGTGTTTTTGTTTACAATAATGCCCATAGTTTCAAGTTTGCCGCTCGCTTCCGCGCCGCTCATTCCGGTTCCATTCATCCATGTATCCATAAGGATCAAATGGCTATCAGTACCTCCGGAAATTATTTTCCAGCCTAGGGCGTGGAGTTCGCTTGCGAGAACGCGCGCATTTCTAATTATCTGCGCCGCATATTTCTTGAACGCGGGGGTTGCCGCTTCTTTAAGTGCCACGGCGACCGCGGCAATTTGATTCATGTGCGGCCCTCCCTGAAGTCCCGGAAATATCGCTTTATCAATACATTCGGGGAATGTTTGCTCTTTGCCGTTTTGTGCAATTCGTTTTTTGTCGAGCCTCGAAAAGATAAGCGCCGCTCTCGGCCCGCGAAGAGTTTTGTGAGTCGTGGTTGTTACAACATCGGCGTACGGAAATGGAGACGGATATGCTTTTCCCGCAACGAGCCCCGCGAAGTGGGACATGTCGACCATGAGTATCGCTCCGCAGGCGTCGGCAACCTCCCGAAACTTTTTGAAATCAACGATTCTGGGATACGCGGTAAATCCCGCGACAATAAGGGCGGGTTTTTCTTGGATCGCGATTTTTTTAACTTCGGTGTAATCAATCACTTCGGTTTTTTCATCCACACCGAAGGGAACTTGGGTCCACGCCTTTCCGCTCATAGACACTTTTTGTCCGTGCGTGAGGTGGCCGCCATGCGGCAATGACATGCCCATGATTTTTTCTCCGATGGGCACAAGCCCCAGGTACACCGCCACATTCGCGGGAGATCCGGAAAGCGCCTGCGCGTTCACTGCCCAGATATTATTTTTTAATCCGAACAGGGTCAGCGCCCTTTTTTTGCACTCATCTTCGATTTGGTCTGTATATGTTTGCCCGCCGTAATAGCGCTTGTGGGGATATCCTTCCGAATATTTATTCGTAAGTTCCGATCCGAGCGCCGTGAGCACGTCGTTTGAAACATAATTTTCTGAAGCGATGAGGTTGATCGTTTCTCCCTGGCGGCGAACCTCGTCTTTAATGAGTTTTTGGATCAGTTTGTCTTTCATTTATACAAGCATATCACCACTTTCCGAATGTTTCTAGAAAGATGTTCAGTGGTTATGCACGTGCTTTGTTGTGCCCGTCTTGTTCGCACGGTACAATGTTCCCATTATGATTTTGTCCGACAAGGATATTAAAAAAGCTTTAAAAGAGGGGCGTATTTCGATTGATCCGTTGTTTCCGAATTCCATTCAGCCCGCGTCGGTTGATGTCCATCTCGGTCCCGATTTTTTAATTTTCCGCACAGATTCGCATGTGTGCATTGATCCGCAGGAACCGATTGACGACATGATGGAAGAAGTACGGATCAATGAAGGCCGGCAGTTTATAATTCATCCGGGCCAGTTCGCGCTCGGAATGACCTACGAAATAATTGGCGTCGCGGATGATATGGTAGGGCGACTCGAGGGAAAGTCTTCCCTTGGCCGGATCGGGCTTATCATTCACGCGACGGCCGGGTATCTGGATCCGGGCAATCGTCTCAAGATGACGCTTGAGCTCCACAACGTTTCAAATTTACCCATTAAGCTCTATTATAAAATGCCGATTGCGCAGATGTCCTTTACCCCGCTCTCGTCTAAGGCAGAGCATCCGTACAACAAGGAAGGATTGAACAGCAAGTACTATGGCGCGATGAAACCGCAGGCGAGCCATTATTGGAAAAATTTCAAAAAGAATAATGAGTGGATTACGTTTAAGTAAGTGTCATGTATCAAGTATCAAGTATTAGGTGTCATGTATGAGATTATAAAACCTTTAATTTTTCTTAACATGCGACACCCGATACAGTTTTATTGTTATGAAGATTAAAATCACGCGCGTTGAGCGAGATTTGCCGCTCCCCGATTATCACACCGAAGGCGCTGTTGCGTTTGATTTTTATTCGCGCGTGGACACAACGCTCGCGCCGCGGGAGAAAAAAATTTTGCCGTCGAATTTTATTATCGAAGTGCCCGTGGGGCATGTTTTGATAGTCGCCGCGCGTTCCGGCACGCCAAAAAAAGGGATTATGCTTGCGAATAATATCGGTTTGATTGATCAGGATTATCATGGGCCCGCGGACGAGATCGGAATTTGGGTATGGAATTTCACTGACGCGCCGATTGAAATAAAACGCGGCGATCGCATCGCGCAGGGGCTTATCGTGCCGATCGTCCGCGCCGAGTTTGAAGAAGTAGCGCAGATAAAAGAGTCCTCACGTGGAGGATTCGGGAGTACGGGGTAGGGGTTAGGGTTTAGCCACTAGGGTTTAGGAATTGGGCATATAAAATAAATAAAAATAAAAAGAGCCATCGCCAGGGGCGTAGGTTGTTATTTTCAGGGCAAGGCGGTAGGCTGGTCGGTAGCAACCTTTAGCAAAAGGAAATTATATGGCTACACAGACTGAAGACACGAATGTTACGACGCAGTTCCAACAAGTTCTCCAGATCCTTAATTGCGAATACGAAAGGGTTTCAGGCGAACTTTCGAAGAAAGAGGCCGAGACCGAACGCTTGCGACAAGCGGTAAATACGGTAGCAGCCATCCATAATGCGTATCTCGGCTTGACTAGTGTGTGGAAGGAAGAAGATCCCGGAAAATATCGCCCCTCGTATTTTCTTATGAACCATAAAGGCGATCCTCTCATACCTCGGGAAGTTGTTCCTTCCGAAAAGCGGGGCAGCTGGGGACTTTGCAGCCGTTTGGTGGAAATCGAAAACGCATGGCATCTCGAGTGCCCTGGTTGTAAGGAAAAACGTCCGGTAATTCTGCGATACCACCAAACATTCGACAGCCCCGATGGGGACACGTGGGAAAAGAGATGGAATATATACTGCCAGAAATGCTTTCTCATCACGCAAGTCGAGAGGCCCGCGTACAGCCCTCATCGCTTTTAGGGCTTGGTGCCGAGTTTAAACAGGGAGCCGTCCGCGTTCGCGCGACGGCTCCTTTTTTTGAACGTATAAAAAAAGACCTACGGCTCATGCGAGTTTTCGGTCTTGATGATTTTTCCCGCCAATCTGGCGGCTAAGCAACAAACGCTGGCGAGCGGATCGCGGTCTCCAGCCTGGCTTTGCACTTTTTGAGGTGTCTGGATATGAAGAGGGGCAAACATGCCTCCGAGCATAAGCAATCAGCAATTTCTTCGGCAGATGGATCGGCCTTGCCGGTTCCCATAAAACGGTAATCAACAGAATGNGATGATATCTTACCGAGCGGATCGCAGAAGTGTATCAAGAAACTGGGGCCTGGCACGGGAGAACCAGGGAATTTGGCCCACGTTACACGAAAGACCTCGATCATGCCTCCGAGGTTCCCGAGGCGTACCAAGGTATTGAGGCAACCGCTGGTTATTGANGCTAATTGTTCCGGCGTCACAAGTTCGTCTTTTTCCGCGTCTGGGCGCAGGTCGATGCTTAGTTTTATCACGTTAATCACAATGAACTCCTTCCTGGTGCACAGCACCTGTTATATCCATGACAACATGCCATGGATACNGTTTTGTATATCATATTTGGAATCAGCNGTCTAAATATTTAAATTACCGGGGTAGGCAACTCGGTTATTTTCTAGCAGTGNGGCCAAATTTTATTGGGAGACATACGGGGTTTGCACCCGTGCTGGCAGTGCCACAGACTGCAGTGCTACTACTACACCAATGTCTCCATACAAGAATTCTAACTTAAAACTATTTTTCGGAAATAATCAAACGGCGGACATATCCAAAGTCCGTGCCCAGTTCTTTTGCTATTTTTCTGTATGACCATTTCATTTGTCTCAATGTTTTTGCCCTTTTGATCCGATCCTTCTTGAGATTTTTTATTTCTTCAGTTTCTTGAAGTCTTAATTTCAATTCGTGAAGTACGCGGATGGCTAAATCTCTTTTTACGATCAGTTTATTCGCCACGTTTTCTAGAATGTAATATGTGTTTTTTCCACCTCCGGCGTTGTACAGCCACGCGTCTTTCCAATGGCTTTTACGCCTGCCTAGGGCATGTACAAGCCCGCAGCCAATGAATTTTCTGATTTCTTCCAGTACTTCAAATTGCGTTTGGCTTATAAGGAGATTGTATACTCGTTTTCTTTTTACGATTGATCCTTCTCCATCAATAAACCCAGCAATGTAATCCCATGTCATTGTTTTATTTTACCACGGCGCGTGGTTAACGCAATTGTTGATATACACAGCTGACCACTTCCGTCCTTAAAACTTCGAAACGATAAGAATATAAGCAAAATGTGTAAGTTTAGGCAGTTCCGGAAGATAGCATAGTGGGGAATTTGTAATACTAGTATTCGCAACGCGTTAATTGTTTTATTGACCCTGCGCAGAACTTCGATTAAACTTACTACGTATTTTAAGAAACTAAATTTTCTAAACTTTTATGTCTAATTTTTTGAAAAATTTTTTCTGGGCGATCGTGACCCTTATGGTTATCGCGTATGTTTTTTCTCTTTTCATCGAGCCGCAGAAAGAGCCGGCGAAGTTTAGTTTGAGCCAGCTCGCGGCAAAGATAAATACTCGCGAAGTTTCCGCGATCAGTGTGAATGGGGACGAGCTTGAGATCAAACTGAAAGATGGTACAAGCGCTACGTCCAAAAAGGAAGTGGAGTCGGGGCTGACCGAGACGCTTAAAAACGTGGGTGTTTTGCCGTCTGCGCTTGAAGGCGTGGAGATTACCGTTAAAAGCCCCGCCGCGTGGGAAATGTGGGCCGGAATTCTGATCCCGACGCTTCTTCCNCTCATCATCATCGGATTCATGTTTTTTGNCATGTTCAAACAGGCGAAGGGGGGCGTTAATCAAGCTTTCAATTTCGGCCGCTCCAATTTGAAACTATCGACATTCAAAGACCGAGTCATGTTCAAGGACGTCGCGGGGCTCAAGGAAGCAAAAGAAGAGCTTTTTGAGGTAGTTGATTTTTTGAAAAATCCGAAGAAGTTTTTGGACTTGGGCGCGCGGATACCGAGGGGAATTCTCCTTATGGGCCCGCCGGGGACGGGGAAGACGCTCATTGCGCGGGCGGTTGCCGGCGAGAGTGATGTTCCCTTCTTCTTTATTTCCGCGTCCGAATTCGTGGAAATGTTTGTTGGCGTTGGAGCGAGCCGCACGCGCGACGCGTTCCTCACGGCAAAAAAAGCGGCGCCCGCGATTTTGTTTATTGATGAAATAGACGCCGTTGGCCGCCAGCGCGGCGCGGGCATGGGCGGAGGAAACGATGAACGCGAACAGACGTTAAACCAAATTTTGGTTGAACTCGACGGATTTGACCGCGAGACGCGCGTGATTGTGCTCGCGGCCACAAACCGGCCGGACATTTTGGATCCGGCGCTTCTTCGGCCCGGGCGATTCGACAGACGGGTGATACTCGACCTTCCCGATTTGAATGACCGCGAAGCGATACTAAAAATTCACTGCCAAACCAAGGTGATGGCGAAAGGAGTTGATTTGCGGAAAGTCGCGACTCGTACGCCCGGGTTTTCCGGCGCGGATCTCGCGAACCTTGCGAACGAAGGCGCCTTGCTCGCGGCGCGGCGCGGCCAAAAAACGATTGGGCAGGACGATCTTTTCGAATCCATCGAAAAAGTTATGCTGGGGCCGGAGCGGAAGAGCAGAGTTATTTCAAAGAACGAAAAAGAGATTACCGCATACCACGAGGGCGGGCACGCGCTTGTGGCGGCGGCGCTTCCGGGGGCGGATCCAGTGCATAAGGTTTCGATTGTGAGCCGCGGGTTTGCCGGCGGGTATACGATGAAGCTCCCAATTGAAGACAGGCATTTGCGGACACGCGCGCAGTTTCTGACGGACTTAGCTTCGCTTCTTGGAGGATTTGTATCGGAAAAGCTTACGTTTGGCGATGTTTCAACCGGCGCGTCGAGCGATTTGAAGCAGGCGTCCGAGCTTGCGCGGAAACTCGTTACAAAGTATGGCATGAGTTCATTGGGGCCCATCACGTTTGGGAATACGGAGGAGATGGTATTTCTGGGGCGCGAAATGACAACCGAGAAAAATTATTCCGAAAAAGTCGCGGCGGCGATAGACAAGGAAGTGCANGCGTTTATAGACAACGCGTATAAAACCGCGCAAAAGGTTTTAACGAGCCAAAAAAGCGTGCTCAAAAAAATCGCACAGACGCTTATAGAAAAAGAAACGCTTGAACAGGAGGATTTCTACGCGATTTTGAAACAGGCGGATTTCAAGCCGATGGCGGCGTAGGTTTTTGGGTCAGGGGTCATGTGGGGAAAGAGATTCTGAAAAAGGAATTTTCCGTGGGGCAACCTCATCTCTATCCAGCTGTGTCTTTTGGTTACTCTCATGTTTGACGATCGTCCGGTACGAGAGTGCGAGAGTGTTGGGTTTGGAATAAAAAAATCCGACGGTCACTACTATTGTTGACGTGGTAGAGGTTTTTTTCTTATCTAGATGGGCCTTCAAGGCTTTCACGCTGCCACCCGCAATCCCCACGATGGTAGCGCTTATGTACCATGCAGACACTAGATAGAATGCACCGAAGCCGGAAGGGTCAATGACCCCCAAATGAATTCCGAATCCAAATCCCAGCATGTATGGCACAATCGCCCAAAACAGAAAGCCCCCACCGAGAAGTTGGAAATAACCACAGAACTACTTCTACTCGNAGATAGAATNCACCNAGCAGAACAGGGATTATTGGCAGGAATGGGATAATGAGTGGAAAATATTTACTGAGGTCGATTCTCAGGAGCCCGAAAATGTCTGTCAATATGTCATCCGCCCAATAAGCGAGAGCGATCCAGGCAATTACAAGTGCCCAGCTCTTTTTCATATTACTATCATGCCATAATTATTAATTGCTACGTTTTTGAGCGCATTATCCCCTCCGTTTTCCGTGAAACGCTTTATGAATTTCGCGGAGCTCTTTGTTGGTGAGGTGGGTGTAGATTTGCGTAGTTGAAACGTTTGCGTGGCCCAAGAGGACTTGAACGGAGCGAAGGGTCGGCGCCGTTTATCAATAAGTCGGTCGCGAAGCTGTGGCGCAGTTGGTGCGCGTGGATTTTTTTTGGGATGCCCGCTTCGGTGGCGCGGCGGTCAACCATTCTTTGCACCGAGCGGGGAGTGATTTTACCCATCGCCTTGCCTGACTTATCAACGCTTATAAAAAGCGCTTCGTCCGCGTCGGTACGTTTATCGAGGTATTTTTTTATCGCGGCTTTAGCGCCGGCAGAGAGGAATACGACGCGGATTTTCCCGCCCTTTCCTTGGATGGAGAGCTCGCCGCGCTCAAGATCAATATATCGCTTCAGATTACAGAGTTCCGAAAGACGAAGGCCGGTTGAGAAAAAAAGTTCAAGTATCGCTTTGTCGCGGAGATCGCGGAGACTATTTCCTTTCGGGGATTCGAGAAGGCGGGCAAGATCGTCGTATTCCAATACTTCTATTTGTCGCTCGGGGATTTTGGGCAGCTCGATTTTTTCTGCGGAGAGCGTTTCGATATCCCGCTTCGAAAGATATTTCAAAAAATTCCGCAGGGCGATGACGTAGTAGCTTTGGGTAACTTTTTTGAGATTTTTTTGTGCGCGGCCGCCTTCGCTAGTGTTTCGGCGAGCCAGGGCAAGTCGAAAATCCCGAACGACAGATTCGGTAATATCTTTCGCCGCGCGGATTTTTCCGAACGCAATAAACTCGTTTAAATAATGTTCATAATTCTCGCGCGTTTTTGTCGTCCGGTTTTTTTCTATTTCGAGATAAGCGAGATAGTCATTTAAGAGCTTTTGAATCGGGTCCATTTATTAGATTATAACTCGGTTTTATCTGTCACAAAAGGAATTGGTCTATGTTTTTTGTAGCGGAGGTGATTTATATAAAATGAAAACTCCTCTGATCACGATCAGAGGAGTTTCTTTGATTGTTTGCGTGGCATGGCTTAGAGGCCACCCGCTTTCATTCCGGCGCTTACTGCGCCGCCGGCTTCGCCAATCAGGTCAATGGGTCCGCCAAGAATCCTTTTCCGTTGCTCGACGGTATCGTTAAAGAGCAAATTTTTTTTGCTGTATACCACGAGTTCGTCGCGGACGATGATTGTGAACATCGAGTCCGGCCCCTTAACCGTAGTTTTTTGTCGGTTCATGTATATGCGATCGGATACGGTTGTAACGTCTTTGTACGGGATTTTGTATAGCGTAAAAAGACCGAGTTCACGAAGAATGTCGACGGATTTCTCGAGGTCCAGATTTCTGAACCCTTCCTTGCCGAACAGTTCTTCAAAAGCAGGGACGCCTTCGAGCACTTTCATATTTGGAACGTTTTTGAGCGTAAATCCCATCTTCTCCAGTTCCGTGCGGGTCGTTTTTCGTTCTTTGATTCGGGAGAAGTTCGTTGTGAGAACATCAAGCTGATTGTCGTATAGTCCGGTGACCACTCTTTGGTGGACGGTTTTTTTTCGGACACTTGCGCATCCCGAGCTCAAAAAAACGGTAGCTACGATTACCGGCGTCCAGCATGCAATTTTTCTTGTTTTCATTCTGTACTGCCTTTCTGGCGGATTGTTGTTGTTGTGCCCCTTGTCCCGGGGCATGTTAAAAAACTGGAAAGACTATACCGAATATAAGGCGGAGACGTCAAGAAAACAAAAAAATTGTACGTGTCCGCGGAAAAAGCTGTCCATGCTCTCCGCTCATTTTTCCTTCAAGCCTTGCCATTTTTCGGGCTTTAAATTATGATTGTTTTTAATGCTCACGAAGCGAGTAAAAACAAAGATAGTTGCGGAACACCAGGTGAACGAAAAGGACACCGGTTCTGCGCAGGTCCAGATAGCCATTACGTCCCGGCAAGTTGATGAGCTTGCGGCGCATCTTCGGAAAAATCCGAAAGATCATCATTCCCGGCGCGGGCTTCTTAAGATGGTAAGCCACCGGAGGAAGCTCTTGGCATATTTGAAAAAGAAACAGCCATCCCAGTATGAGAAGCTGATTAAGAAATTGGATCTAAAAAAATAAATGAGGCCAAGTGAAAGTTTTGCGAACCAGCGAGTAGGCATTTTTGTCGACGCTCAAAATTTATACCACTCCGCGAAGAATTTATATCGCGGGCGTGTTAACTATGCCGAACTTATCCGGCATCTTGTTGCGGGGCGGCAGTTGATTCGGGCAATGGCTTATGTGGTGAAAAGCGAAGGAGTTGAGGCACCGAAGCAGAGTGCTTTGCGACACGCCGGGCGGGCATGGGACGGTGGGGTAGACGATTTTGGCGGACCAACCGAGCGTCCTGACCGAGGGCTATCTTCCGAGGCGGCATTTTTTGACGCTCTTACCAAGGCGGGACTGGAGCTTCGCATGAAGGATCTGCAGATTTTCGGCGACGGGCTCAAAAAAGCAGATTGGGACGTCGGCATGGCAGTGGACGCGATACGCATGTCGTCGTTTCTCGACGTTGTGATTATCGTGACGGGAGACGGAGATTTCATTCCCCTCGTGGACTACCTCAAGTGGGGGGCGGGGAGACTCGTGGAAGTCGCCGCGTTCAAGCGGAGCGCTTCCGCAAAAATTCAGGAGGCGGCGGATCGGTTTATAAATATAGAAGAAATTCCTCGGGCGGTAATTAAAAGATAAAAATAGGAAAGTAAGAAATAGGAAATAGAATGTAGTTGTTGGCGGTGCTCCAAGTTCTAGATTCCAACTTCCGGATTCAAACAAAAACATGGCGTTTAAAAAGAAACAATTTTCACTGTCAGTCGGGGGCAAAACCCTTTCGTACGAAATTTCGGATTTGGCGGGCCAGGCGAATGCCGCAGTGCTCGCGCGCTACGGGGACACCGTCGTGCTCGCAACGGTTGTGATGGCGAAACGAGACGCTCCTTTGGATTATCTTCCTTTGAAGGTTGATTACGAAGAACGTTTTTACGCGGCAGGAAAAATCATTGGTAGCAGGTTTATCCGCCGCGAGGGCCGGCCGTCCGATGAAGCGATTTTGGCTGGCAGATTAATCGACAGGGCGATGCGCCCGCTTTTTAATGATCGCTTCCGGCGGGAAGTGCAGGTGGTAGTCACGGTGCTTGAAATCGATGAGGAGAATGAGCCGGAGTTTGTTGGTTTTATGGCTGCTTCGCTCGCGCTCGGCATCTCCGATGTGCCGTGGGGCGGGCCGGTTGCCGGCGTCGGCATCGCGGAGATAAACGGAAAATTCGTGATAAACCCAACGAATTCTGAAGTGAAAAATGGGCATACGTTTGACGCGTTTGTCGCGGGCGTCACGGATCGTATCAATATGATCGAGCTTGCGGGGGACGACGCGCCCGAAAAGCACATCATCGAAGGGTTTGGCGAGGCGCAGAAGGAAATAAACCGCCTCGTTGAGTTTCAAGAGTCCATAATCAAAGAAATCGGGAAGCCGAAGGCGCAGGTAAAACTTTCGGAGCCGGATTCAGCGCTTGCCGCCGCCGTTTCAGAATTTTTATCGGGCAAGCTCGAAGCGGCGGTGTATCATCCGATAAAACTTGAACACGCGAGCAGGCTTGGCCAACTCAAGGACGATATGTTTAATCACTTGAGAGAAGCGTTTGAGGAATTTGACGGGAAGGCGGCCGATTTTTTGTTTGAGGATGAGATAAATAAACTTGTTCATATAAATGTGTTGGAGAAGGAACGGAGACCGGATGGGCGGCGGTTAAATGAGCTTCGTGGGTTGAACGGTGAGGTGGCTCTTTTCCCCCGCACGCATGGGTCGGCGCTTTTTGTGCGCGGCAACACGCAGGCATTGGGCGTGACAACGCTCGCGCCCACGTCCGCCGAGCAGCTTATCGAGACGATGGAGACAAACGAAAAGCGGCGATTTTTGCTTCACTATAATTTTCCGCAATTTTCCGTTGGTGAAACCGGGTCCTCCCGCGGCCCCGGCAGGCGCGAGATAGGACACGGAAACCTTGCGCGAAAAGCGGTGGAGCCTCTTATTCCGCCCAAGGACAAGTTTCCCTATACCATCAGAATCGTGTCCGAAATTCTCTCGTCAAACGGATCATCCTCGATGGCGACTGTGTGCGCCTCCGTTCTCTCTCTTATGGACGCGGGCGTGCCGATTACAAAGCCGGCCGCCGGTATTGCCATGGGGTTGATGATGGAGCAAGAGACAAGTGACAAGAAACAAGAGATAAGCAAGGAAAAAGCGTACAAAGTTTTGACTGATATTCAAGGGCCGGAAGATCACCACGGGGATATGGATTTGAAGGCTGCCGGCACCGACGACGGAGTAAACGCTCTTCAGATGGATGTGAAGGTATACGGGATTACTCTTCAGATGCTGGAGCAGGCGCTTTCTCAAGCTCGAGATGCGCGCCTCGAGATTTTGAAGTTTATGAAAACGCTGATTCCATCGCCTCGCGCGAAAATTTCTCCGTTCGCGCCGAAAATCAGAACGCTCAAAATCAATCCCGAGAAGATCGGCGCGCTTATCGGTCCCGGCGGCAAAGTGATTAACGGACTTATCGCGAAATATGCCTTGACCAGTATTGACGTTGAAGAGAACGGAGATGTGTTTGTTTTTTCAGACAAGGAAGAATCCGCCGATGCCGCGATGAGGGAGATTTTGGCCATCACCAAAGAATTCAAAGTCGGAGAAATTGTCGAAGGGACGGTTGTGCGGATTCTCGACTTTGGTGCGATTGTGGATTTGGGCGGCGGAAAAGACGGCATGGTTCATGTTTCCGAGCTGAAAGAAGGATTTGTTAAGCAGGTTTCAGAAGTCTTAAAGGAAGGAGATTTTGTGAAAGCCAAAATTATTCGCGCCGATGCCGACGGGCGCATCGGGCTTTCGATAAAGCAATTGAAGTAGAAAAGCGTTCCTTATCTGCAACCCGCTTCGGCTCGAGAAATATAACTCGCTCATTACGTAAAAATGCCGCCCTGGTCGAAGCTCCCGGGCACCCGGCATTTTTTCTATTCGCTCGTTAATTTTCCTCCAGAGGAGGACCCGCCTCCGGCGGGCTATCTCGCCTCTCGCTTAGGTTTGCACATAAGGAATGCTTTTCTTTGAGCGGATGATGCTACGGAGGGATTCGGCTTTAAAATTATATATTCATGTTAAAATAATCCAATGGATATTCCCCAAGCAGGAAATACCGGGTCTGCTGTTCCTCCCGCTTCGCCGGAGGTTAGGGTGCGGACGTTTCAGTCGGATCTTTTGTCTATGAAAGAGAGCGGGAGCGGTCTGCCGCAGTTTCAGACGGTTAAAGCCCCGCGGTTACCTGTCGGAGGAGTTCAGAGTAGCGCAATTCCCGCTGCCGTGTTCCTGAAAGTGCTGCCATTTTTTGTTGCGATTGTTTTGGTTATGCTTGTGTTCATTGGCTATCTTGTGTACACCTTGTTTTTCGGAGGGGTAGAACAAAAACAAAGTTCTCAAGTCGCGACGTCTACCGTAAACGGCGAGCAGGAAGTAAAACCAGCCCCTTTTGAGCCCGTAGCTTTAATACACCAAACTGCTTTCAAAAAGCCCGTTGATCAGAAAATCCCGTTTGTTTTAAGCGGAGTTGCCTCGAGCGCGACTGATCTCCAGACATATGGCCAGAAATTCCAAGCCGCTTTGGGTCGGGCGAGTCTCACCGCAAAATTTGTCGAAGTTGAAGCGCGTGGCGATGGCGGCGAGAGCCTTGGAGTTGCCGATGTATTTTCCGCGGCGGGTACGTTCGTGATCGACGGACAGTTTCTCGCCGAGCATTTCAGTCCGGATGTCACAATTTTTGCATATCGAGAAGGAAAAGCATTCTGGCCGGGATATGTTTTAACTCTCAAGTCCGACGAGAATTGGCTATTTTTAAAATCCGAAGTTGAAAAGCTCGAAGTGTCGAGCAAAATTCTGAATTTCTTTTTGAATCCGCCGGAGAGCCACGGAGAATTTTATGGAGGGGAGATAGGGGGGCAATCCGTGCGCATCGCCGATTTTTCGCCCGGCGCGCGATTTGTCTATGGCTGGGTGAGGGGGTATTTGGTGTTTAGTACGTCCTACGCGGGATTTGTGGAGGCGGTGGGAAGACTTTGATGAGTTCTGCGAAAATCGCAATCTGCTTTGTTGCGCCTCCGGTACTCGCTCACAATATTGATATCATATTGCTCACTTCGTTCCTCGGCGCGCCTCGCATCTTGGCGGATTTTGGCAGAACTCATTTTTTCGCATCCTAGCATCCCTGCCGGCCGGCAGGCAGGTCATCGATCTCGATCAAACTCAAATGGGGTAGGTGTTTGGAAAATAATAAATAGAAGGAGATTAAAAGTTTTCGTTTACGAAATCAAATCTATAAAGCAGGAAATTGTTTTTCTTGACGCGTAGCTCGATCACGGAGTACATTGGCAGTAGCAAACCTTGACAAGATGAATAAACAATCAGAACGAAAGGAAAGCCGATATGAAAATCGAACACGCCATGTACCCATTTGCCCGCGGGGAACGTGGACTCTTTGTGGAAGTGTATTTCCCGAAGAAAGTGGAGTTTCAGGCAAGGATATTCAATACCTTGAAAAATGGCCGAGACGCGAAGTTAGTCAAAGCATATTTCAAAAAACATGCCCGTAAACTTCTCACGGAACTCGCCCTTTATCCGAATCTTTTTGACCCCGATTGGTATAATACCCATCCTACGGAACGGGTCGAAATTCGAAAACCGACCGTTGCCCGCGCCCGCAGGCGCTTCGACGCATACGTCTCGCAATTTCAGGGTTGGTCCATGAACGAAGTGGACGGTATGTTCTTCAAGGGCGAAAAGGTATACGAAGAGCGAACGCAAGTCATTCGTCTCATATTCCGCTTCAAGAGCAGATATTCGAAGGCGGCGGAACGGGAGAGTTGCAATGATGTCCTTCGCTCAATCCTCTACTATGCCATTACCGCCCGAGGGCTTATTTCCGGCGAGGCAGTATGGGATGATGCGCACAAAGCCCAGTATATGGCGAATCATGCCCCGTGGGTTGACGACGCAAAACGAGAGTTCGCCGAAAAGCACTTCGCAGCCATTGCTCGCGAGACCATCAAATGGACGGACAATTGCGCCTTGTTCATCTTCGCGTATCTCGTAAGAGAGTTCTCGCAAGAAGTGCTCAAAACAGGTAAACTGGAAGAAGAAATCTGGGTGATGAGCTTATTTGGCGTTACGCTCAACGTCATCAAAAAATCAAAAACGAAAGTAGCAATAACCGAAAGGAAAGAAATACTATGATTCCGAAACCAATAGAAAAGCTGGCCCGTGAAATATCGCGGGAGTCCGCGCGCCGACAGCAGGAGAAAGTTCCCAATCCGGAGGAGTGGCTGGTTGTCCTCTTGTCTAACATCAAGAAAGATATGACTGAGAACAACCGAGGGTCCGCCATGCTGGCACGGGTTGTTGATTGGGCCACTTTCGAAGACGAATTACAGGAGGCACGCAAACTCCTCAAACGGAGCAAACGCCGGAAGCTGAACAGCGTACGTAAAAATTCCTGACATCAGCACGGAACACAACAACGCAAGGCCAGAAAAGGTAAAGAAGTGGCTACCTGAAAACGCCACTCAAAATTTTCCGGCGACCAAGCAATTGGCCGCCGGATTTTTTTACTC
>C687J35174_10002637_pt1 | contig 25216 bp, 31 predicted proteins | sample RifCSPhighO2_01_FD_35174 | JGI IMG/M metagenome (IMG submission 35174) | reverse complement strand
AAATATTATTACGAGAAGGAGGTGGATTTGAAAGCCGGAGCGCGACGGCGCGAGGCGGGGTCGCGGAAAATTTTAGCAGAAATTTATCTGTGACCTAATCTCACCTCCTCCATAAATAAAATGTATTATATCTATCTTTTGAAGTGTGGCGACCATTCAATTTACACCGGAATAACTACTGACGTTAAAAGGAGATTTAATGAACACAAAAAAGGAAAGGGTGGGCACTACACAAGTTCACGAAAAGTTATTAAATTGCTTTACACGGAAAGAAAAAAGAATAGAAGTAGCGCTCTTAAACGAGAAGCGGAAATTAAAAAATTAACCCGAGAGCAAAAATTGAAGTTAGCAAAAACCGGGGAATAATGGTATCATCAAAAAGTGAAAAAATACGGGAAAGAACTGAAAGAAAGCCAATTACAGATAACACTGTCTGATTTTCTGGAATCTTTTAATAAAAATATGCCCAAAAATTTCCCGCGCGCGTCTTCAGCCCTATTGCAAAAATTCAAAGAAACACACTCCCTCCTTTTTACACACGGCGACATGTGGTCGCTTGACCAGCATAGAAAGAAAATTATTGACTGGCTTCCCAGAAACACGGGAACCTTATAGTTTTTTTCACGTTTTTCACACCTTGCATAATACATCGTATTTTGGTGTATAATTAAGTGTATTAATATTTATATATAAAAGCTTTATCTTATGTCTTCAAAAACAACAATGTGGATTGTAGTGGCGATTATTGCAATCGCCTTGGGGTATTATTTTTACTCAGGGGGCAATATAACAAGTGAAATGAAATTTGGCGCCCAGGATAACGTAGTGCTGACGCCGGTTCCTGGAGAAACAAGCTCAAGTGACGAAATTATTGACTATGTCGTAGACGGTCTTTCAAATGACGAGAAAGCCACGACAAACGCAAGCATTGACGGCGCTTCCGTTCCATCACAGGTTGAAGTGGTAGACAGCCTTAATACTAATTTTTAATCTTTATTATGAACAAATTAATTTCATCACTTGTTATCAGCGGACTTCTCGTTCCGGCACTTGTCTTGGCGCAAACAGAAACCAGCGTTCCTGCCCCAACCCCCGTTAATACAGGGATTCGCCAGACAATAAAAGATATTCGCACAAACGCGCAAAGAGAAATAGATGCCAAAAGAGCTGAAGCGCGTAATACTATTCAATTAAATAGAAACGATACGCGCGCAAAAGCAACGAGTACGAAACAAAATATGTTTTGTACGCAAATAGATAAGACTTTGAACGGTCTTGACACCAGGGGAATAAAAATGGAAGACAAACGCGAAGAAACAAAAGGCAAGGCGGGAGAAAAACGCGACGAAATGCGCGAGAAAGTTGGTGAAAGAAGGAAGGAAAATGATTCAAAAATGAAGGAACAACTAGCAAGACTTTCCGGACGCTCCGCGACAGACGCGCAAAAGGTGGCTGTAACCGACTTCATCGTCGCCATGAACCTGGCTTTGTCTATCCGCGATGCCGCTATTGACGCAATTCTCAAAGCTCACCGTGACGCTATAGATACTGCCGTTGCTTCACGCAAGACAGCAATGGAAGGCGCATTTGCCACATTTAGAGCGGATATAGAGGCGGTAAAAGCACAAGCAAAAGCGGATTGTGAAAGCGGGATAACTCCGGAGATAGTTCGCACGACGCTCCGCACTTCAGTTCAGGCCGCCCAAGACAAGTTTAAAACAACCGTAAAGTCTATTGAAAAAGCGAAAGATGTTTCAGAAAGCGAAAAAGAAGCGAGAAAAACTGAAGTGGAAAAAGTTCATGCCGATTTCAAGGTAGCAATCGAAAAGGCCCGCCTTGATTTGAAAACCGCCTTCAGGTTAAAAGCGACAGCAACGACAACTCAAACGCAATAGACTTTACCTGGGAACTCTTAGTGAGGGTAAGAACACTTGACAATTTCTTGTTTTTAGTATATTATCGCAAGCAGTGTAGAAGGCACGGAAGCTTAGTCGAATTTCTCAGAAAATAATTAAAATTGTAAATATGACAGGAACAATCAAGACTCTTACTCCGAAAGGATTTGGATTCATTTCTCGCGATGGCGAAGCAAAGGATCTATTCTTTCATTCAACAGAGTTGAATGGCGTTACCTATGATGAACTCAAAGTTGGCGATACGGTCTCTTTTGAGGTTACTCAAGGGGACAAAGGTCCAGCAGCTACTGGTGTATCTCGCGTTTAATAATACGTATACAAAAAAGCCCCTTAATTGGGGCTTTTTTGCTTAGTGTTCAATATGGTAAAGTTGTTTTAAATGAAAGATATAAAATTCGCCAATTTAACAGTATTTATAATATTTTTCGGCATAGCGTTGATAGAGGCAATTCAAAAAGGGAATTGGCTTGAAGCCCTTCTCTTCTTTATTTTAGGATTAATGTTTCTTCAAGCTGATTTTCAGAAAAATTGAAGCTATTTTTCAAATGTATAACAACGAGCCACTTAGCAGTTTAACGCACTTCATAGGGTTTCTTCTTTCAATCGCCGGATTGGTGCTCCTCGTTGTTTACGCTTCTCTCTACGGGGAAATCGCGCAAGTCGTCGGTTTTTCAATTTTCGGCTCGGGGTTGATACTTTTATATCTTTCAAGCGCTATTTACCACCTTATTTCAAGGGAACATAGCGCCAAAGGAATATTTCGTGTCATTGATTACTCGATGATTTATGTTCTTATCGCGGCGACCTACACACCGATTATGCTTTCAATTCCGGAGCGGGGATGGGGATGGAGCATATTCGGCATATTGTGGGGCTTGGCATTCATCGGCATCGTATTGGAAATAAAAAGAAAAGGAAATATTAAATGGTTGCCGCCCGTACTCTTTCTTACTATGGGCTGGCTTTCGGTGATAGTTCTACCGGTTTTAATGGAATATCTTCCATCGGGCGGTATTTGGTGGCTTGCGCTGGGCGGAGTTTTTTATACCGCAGGGGTTATATTTTTTATTCTTGAAAAAAAGTTTCCGCGAAATGGATGGTTTGGTATGCACGAAATATTCCATCTTTTTGTTATGGCGGGTAGTCTCTCTCACTTTTGGTTTATGTTTAAATATGTATTGTATATATAATGAATTTTAAAGAAAAAATCTGGATAATCGTGCGGAAAATTCCACGCGGTAAAACTTTGACCTATAAAGAAGTTGCTAGGCGGGCGGGGAGACCAATGGCTTATCGCGCTGTTGGAAATATTTTGAGTACAAATCACGATCCCAAAATTCCCTGCCATAGAGTTATCCGCTCCGACGGGAAGATAGGAAATTATAATAGAGGCATAAGGCTTAAGCTAGAAATGTTAAAAAATGAGGGGGCTTTATAAAAAAATTGGCGATTATAATTGGCAGCGAAAGAGAAATAGAAAAAATGTTTTATATTTCGACCGAGCGAACCAATTATATTGTACCCAGTTATATAATCGCGGGATAAGATTAAAATACGAAATTCTCAAAAAAGAAGGCGCAATATAGATTCACTCCGTCTATTCTCTAATTGTAGCGCGACCTAAATTTCTTACTCGCGAAGCGAGTGTAGAAATTAAAAGTACTCTTGTGGTGAATAGGGGGATAGTTAAATTATGAAAACAAAGGAGAAATATTGGCTAATAAAATCTGAAGAGTCGGATTATTCGATTGACGATTTAAAACGCGACGGTAAAACACCGTGGGCTGGAGTGCGTAATTTTCAATCTAGAAATTCCATGCGCGACGACATGAAAATTGGCAATAGAGTTATTTTCTGGCATTCGGGCGGGAAGCCAATTGGTGCCGCGGGAATTGGAAAAGTTGTGAGCAAGGCATATCCCGACCCGACGCAGTTTGATAAGAAAAGCAGGTATTACGAGCCGAGGGCCAAAAAAGAAAAACCTGTTTGGTTTTTGGTAGATGTCGGGTTTGTCAAAAAATTCAAGCGTACAGTTGCAATAGAAGAAATAAGAAAAAACCATAAACTTAAAGGGATGATAACTTTGTGTCCTGGGAGTAGACTTTCTATAACACCACTTACCAAAAAAGAATTTGAAACTATGCAAAAACTAGGTGTGTAAGTGCAAATACAAATCTTCAACTGCGCGGACGGCGTCGCCAGCGGCGATATTGTTTTGGTGGTAAAGCACATCAGTAGCGTCTCCAGCCGCCCAAATTCCTGTTAGGGAAGTCGCCTGTGTGCGAGGGTCAACTTTAATGCGTCCGTAATTATCTAGCAGAACCAGCTCTTTTATAAAATCAGTATTGGGAATTTGGCCTATTTCAACAAAAATACCTGCCACAGGAAGCTCCGCCATGGCGCCAGTTTTATTATTTTTATACGCAAGAGAACTTACAAATTTTTCTCCCTTTATTTCTACAACATCCACATTATCAAAAGCTTTCATTTTTGGATGTCTCAAAACTTTTTCAATAGTAATTGGGTCGGCTTTATATCCAACGCTATGATTTAAAAGAGTGACGCTTTTGGTATATGCGAGAAGCTGAGCAGCAGTTTCAAATCCAGCATTTCCGCCGCCTATTACCGCCACATCTTGTCCGTCAAAAAGCGGACCATCGCAGGAAGCGCAATAGGTTATTCCTTTGTGTTCCAATCTGTCCGCGCCCGGGACTTCAAGTTTTCTCCGTCCAGAACCGGAAGCGATAAATATAGTTTTAGCCCCATAAATATTACCTCTATCTGTTTTTATAGAAAACCCGCTATTCTCTTTTGAAACTCCTAACACTTTCTCTCCCTCTTTTATAGTTAGTGTGTTACCGGCGTACGCCGTTAGGTGCGCTTTAAAACTTGCGGCTAAGTTGACCCCAGAAATAGAAGGAGTACCAACCCAATTTTGAATATCTTCTGAAACAACAGACTGGCCGCCGAATTCGGGGGTTATTAAGAGTGATTTTAATTTTTTCCGAGAAGCATAAATGCCCGCGGCTGTGCCAGCGGGACCGGCACCAATAATAATGAGATCAAAGAGTTCCATTAATTTTTTTAGTTTATTTTTTACCCCTTCTTAGAAATGCTGGAATTGCATTCCAGTCGTCACCATCACCATCTAATCCTTCATCAATAATTACTTCTTTTTTGTCCTTTTCATTTTTCTTCAAAATTTCTCCTGGGTGAGTGTGTTCCCTTTTTTCTTCTTTCTTTTCTTCCCGCTCCTTTCCTATATTAAAAAGCGTAGTTTTTTTAGGCATATTTTCTGGGAATCCAGAGGCGATAACCGTAACCTTTAGTTCTCCTTTTTTCAAGTGTTCATCTCGGATGGCGCCGAAGATTACTCTGGCGTCCTTGTCTATTGATTCGGTAATAACCTTGGCCGCTTCTTGCACCTCGTGCATGGTCATATTTTCGTCTCCAGCAATGGCAAATAGAACCCCCCTGGCTCCGTGAATTGAAACCTCAAGAAGAGGGGAATTGATGGCAAGGGTTGCTGCTTCTACAGCACGATTTTCTCCAGTTGCTTTTCCGATGCCCATAAGAGCTGAGCCAGCATTTACCATTACCGCTCGTATATCTGCGAAATCAACATTAATAATTCCCGGAGAGGTAATTAATTCCGAAATTCCTTCAACGGCCTGTCGGAGGATTTCATCGCAAGCCGCAAAAGCATTTTTGAGTGTGGTATTTTTATCAACTACTGAAAAGATGCGGTCATTGGGGATGACAATAAGGGCATCAACTTCTTTTTCCAGTTCATCCAATCCTTTTTCTGCCAAGCGCATTCTTTGCTGGCCCTCAAAGAAAAACGGCTTAGTGACAACGGCCACAACCAAAATCCCTTGCTCTTTAGCAATGCGGGCGATAACGGGAGATGCTCCTGTACCAGTACCGCCACCCATTCCGCCAGCTATGAAAACCATGTCTGCCCCCTTCAAAATTTCTCCTATCTCTTCTTTCGTTTCTTCCGCCGAGTGCTTACCCATTTCCGGATCCATTCCCGAACCGAGCCCCCTGGTTGAACTTTTGCCGAGGTGAATTTTTTTCTGAGCGAGGGAACTGTGCAAATCCTGAGTGTCAGTATTCATGGCAATGAATTCAATTCCACGTACTTTGGAATTAATCATGTGATTGAGAGCGTTTTTTCCTGAACCGCCTACACCAATTACTTTAATTCTGGCAAAGCTTGCAATTTCGGGATTTAATTTTGGCATATTTTAATAAGAATTTATTATGAAGTTATTGAGTGCATAATAGCAGAAAACCGGAGATAGCAAAACTATTTTTTACTTGCCCAAACGGGCAATTTATGGCAAAAGTTCTTTTAGGGAACTATTTAAAACTGTCTTAACTTTTCTCAAAAAACTGTTTAAAAACTTATCTTTATCTTGCGAAAGAGTATTTGACAAGAGAAGAAGTCCATAAGCCACAGACCAAGTTGAATCTTTTATTTTTCCCTTAGAGTTTTGAAATAAGTCTGGGGTGGTAATGCGTGAAGGCAGTTTCAGTGTTTCTTTGGCGAGCTCTCCAATAAGAGAAAGCTGCGCGCCTCCGCCAGTGAGTACAATGCCAGCAGGTAAAAGTCCGCTTCGCCCTATTTTTTTTAAATAATTTTCAACAAGCTCAAAAATGTCTGTCAGACGCGCTTCAATTATTTCATCCAACTTTCTTCGTGAATAATTTGTGGCGAGCATTCCCCCTAATTTTATTTCTTCAGCCTCCTCTATCGGAATTTTTAAACCAAGGGCGATGTCGTTGGTAATATCAGTTCCACCAATTGGAAAAACATGAAGAAATGTTGGTGTATCATTTTCAAAAACAACCATAGAAACCGTTTCTGCTCCTATATTTACAAGAACAGACCCAGCCGTTTTTTGGCGTTTGTTGAGTGTCACCAAAGAAGCGGCTATAGGCGAGGCTACAACATCAATTACTTCAACCCCTGCTTCTTCAATCACCTCTACCAAATCATTTAGGTGCTGTTCTAAGCATGTAATAAAAATAGTTTTTACTTCGAGTTTTACGCCGTGCATTCCAACTGGTCTACCCAAAATTTCTTTGCCGTCCAGCTTCCATTTGATGGGGATAGTGTGGAGAATTCGCCTATTTTGAAGCGTCCCCAAAGATTCTTCGCTTTCCGCTATGGCTTTTTTTACATCAAGTTCGGTTACCTCGCCATCCGCTTTTGAGATAATGGCTGTACCAGTTCCCAAAATAGAATCTAGACTAAGTCCTCCAACAGAAGCGAAAGCGCGCCTAATTTTTATCTTTGAAGCGCGTTCAGCTTCGACCAGAGCTTTCCTAGTAGATTTTTCCGCCTCTATTTTATTTGTTACATAACCATGGCGAAGTCCCCGCGATTCTGAAACGCCCATGCCTATCACGCTGGGGAGAGATTCTCCGTCGTTGTATTCTCCAACAATAACGCGACTTCCATGCGTACCGATATCAATTCCAACAGTAATGCTTCTCATTTTACCCTCCTAAATTTTTAAATTACTAATAAAGCTTACACTAAACCTTAAGATTCTACTATCTAGTTTAATTAATTTTAAATTCATATATTTGTAAAAAATTTCTTGCCCGCCTACGTTTCCTTTGGAAATGTTGGCGGGTGAAGCGGGTGAATTAAATGCGAAAAGCCTTTTGAATACGCTCTTCTATGCGCTCCATTGTACTACCGTGGAGGTGTCCTTTCAAATGAACCATTGCGTGTACAAGGAAAAGACCAACTAGGGCGCTCCCCTTTCGATTGAATATTTTGGATGATTTCTCTATTTCTTTTATAGAAAGAAAAATTTCTCCGTGGTTTTTGGATAGCGGGAAGGAAAGTACATTAGCCGGTTTATTTTTACCTCTGTAAGCGAGGTTTAATTTTTTGGTTGTTTTATTGTCCGTAAAAACGATGGAAAGATTATATGCTTTGCCCAAAACGGCTTTTTTCATATTTAAAAAAGGCAAGCGTGGGAGCTTGTCTTTCGTAGTTATTTTGATGTCTAGATTTTTGTAATTCTTTGTCATTTTACCCTCCTAAATTTTTTAAACAACACGGAATATTACCTAAATTTATTTATTTCTGCTTTTGCCCACTATGTTATACAAATCTAAGAGAGTGAAAAATTTTGGCGGGCGAGCTATCGGCGCCTCTTTCTTGATGGAGGAAGTTTCCCCAATTTTTTTAGCCGTTCGTAAATTTTTCTTTTTGCCAGAACTTTAAGAGCGCCTTTTCTGCGTTTAAATTGGGAAAGTGGACGGTTGGCGTATCTATTGCCACGGACGCGCGGAAGGACACCAGACTCTTGTACGCGCTTGGTAAAGCGACGCAGAAGCCCCAAGCTGTTTTCGGTCCCTGTCTTTTTTACTTCCACGTTAGTTGCCATCCCAGTTAGAAAATTACTTATATTCTTAATTATGTATTAATCCTGTTTATCTAATCCCCTCCTTCTTGGCGGTTAAATAGATTGCCCCTAATTTCTAACGGGACAAGTGCCTGCAAAGGTTATCACAGGGAACTTGGTTTTGCAAATAAAAGGTCACTCTAGAGTAAGTGACCTATAAGGGGAATAATTCAGAAAAAATTTCGTCTGGAACTTGTATGATGTCTCTGCCAGTTTTTACTTTCTGCTTTTCATCTAGTTCCTTAAAGAAACAGAAAATCTCAACACGCAACTTTTTGTTGACAATCCACGCGTCAGAGAAATTATCGCAAGTAAATTCTATTTTCCTGTGCCATCTATTCCAGGCTTTCGCATGTCTGGCGCTTTCTTCTGGGGTAAACTCTGCAAATCTATCAGATGGTAATAAATGAAATCTTGGCTCTTTTATCCCAAGGATATCTTCGCAAAGAATATGTCCCAATTCATGACCTAACGTTCTAGCTTGTTCGTTCTTGTGGTTTTTCCCGATTGTAATCCTGTAGACTTTGATAAACAGAGATGGTTCCTTCCTTTTGTTAAGTAAGGTTACCCCTGCAGTACTCAATCCTCCAAAAAGTCGCCCCGTATCTTTTAACCGAACTTCCAAAACGGAAAGAAAGCTAAATTGTTCTAGAAGGCTTAAGCCGTCGACTAAGTCGAGCATGGTCGGAACTAATGTTGGGTTGTCAGGCTCATATTTCAAAAGAACCTCCCGTGTAGGTTACCTTCTTTATATCATAAATAGCCTTATTTAAAAGCCCCAGCTACTTTTTTCTTAGTCAGATAAAGATATGAAATTTTCGGGTCGCAATAGTGCCGTCCTTTTCTGATTTTTCCGCCCTTCATTTCTAGGACAAGGACAAGTGGCGTCCTGTAAACTTTTTTGGTTTTTGGATCGGGATAGCTTTCAACTAGTTCCACCATAACGAGATTGTTTCCTTCGGCCACATTTTTTATATCGTATTTTTTTCCCTTAATAGCATAAGTTTCTTTCATTTCTGCTTTTATGCTATTTTTGGTTTTTGGAAAAAGTTTTCCGGACGCGGATTTATACACCCAAGTCATTGAGTAAGTAGAAGCCATCTTTTTGAGGGCGGATTTTATATCGCCCTTAATTTCGTCTTTCAAAATATCCAAAACTGCCTGAATATTTTTACTTTTCTTCATATTATTTAAGCTCTTTTAGATATTCCGCGAGTTTGTCAATCTCAACCGTGTCTTGCGAGCGGCTTTGCATATTGCGCACGATAACCGTCTGNTCCATAGCTTCTTTTTGGCCGAATATTATTGAATAGGGAACTTGAAGCGNTTCGGCATTTCCGAGCTGGGCGGAGAGCCCGTCTTTAGAAAGAGATTGTGTGATGGGNATACGCGCCTTGCGCAGAATTTCTATAATTGCCAGACTTTTTAGTTTTGCTTCAAAGCCGAGTTGGATGAAGCAGATTTTTGGTTTCTTAATAATGCGCGGAGCGAGTGGTTTGTGCTTGGAAGATAAAATTACGCGGTCAACGCCGATAGAAACACCCACGGCAGGAACATCTTTTTTACTGCCAAGTGCCTTACCTAAATAGTCGTAACGACCGCCGCTTGCAACAGAGAGAGGTAATTTATTTTCCTCGCCCTCTATTTCGCTAAAGTTTTGCAGGAATTCAAATACTGTTCGCGTGTAATAGTTGAGCCCGCGCACTAGCGTTTTGTCTAAATTATATGGAATTTTCATTTCCTCCAGATATTCCAAAACTTCTTTAAAGTGGTCTTTGCAGTCGCTACAGAGATATGCGAGAGAGTCTGGCGCGCCAGCTTTTAACGCGGCGCACTTTTCTTCTTTGCAATCAAGTATACGAAGAGGATTTTCTCTGATTCTTTCTTTGCAGTGTTCACAAAGTTCTTTGTCGTGCTTTCTGTAATACGCTTGAAGTTCTTTTATGTAACGCGGTCGGCATTCTTTATCGCCGATACTGTTTATAGTAACGGAGATATCTTTGAATCCACTTTCTTCAAGAATTGTTGCAACAGTACGGATAATGATGGCATCAGCGACACTTTGCGGGGCGCCGAGCATTTCTAATCCAAATTGATAAAATTGTCGGTATCTCCCGCGTTGTGGCTTATCATGACGGAAAAATGGCCCGTAATAGTAAAGCATTACCGGCTGGGGAAGTGACTGCATGCCGTGTTCAATATATGCCCTCATAACGCCTGCTGTGCCCTCTGGACGCATTGCCAGATGGTCGCCACCCTTAGTTTTAAGCACATACATTTCTTTGTCCACGATATCGGTGCCGATACCAATACCAGAAGTAAAAACATCTTCTTTTTCTAAAATTGGAAGTTCAATTGGCTTGAATCCATAATAAATGGCGACCTCTTGGGCTTTTTCAAAAAGTCCTTGGTATTTATAATATTCTTCGTTTTGTATGTCACGCATGCCTTTGGGCGCTTGTAATGGTTCTTTGTTTGTCATCCTATTAGAAGTTAAATTTCAAACATACTATATTTGAAAATATATTTTTGTGGGTAATTTCTTTTTGTAAACTTATATAAATCATTTTAGTGAACTTCTAACAGGACAAGTATATTTTCTTAAATTGAATATGCTTCCGTTTTACCGGGGAATAAAGACACCTCGGTTATTGGTAATAATCTCAAAAGCGCGCGTCCGACGATATATTTTTTATCTAATGCTCCCCAAACGCGAGAATCAGAACTTGAAATGCGATTGTCGCCCATAACAAAATATTCCTCATNCCCCAAAACATAATCTCCACTATCAGTAGATTTATTTTTTATATAATCTTCAATGAGTGTTGTTAATTTTTTCTCACCTGCTTTTTCAATAGAAACAATACCATTTCTAATCCCCACTTTTTCACCAGGGAGTCCTAATATGCGTTTTATAAAAAACTTAGAAGTATCTTTGGGATAGTGAAAAATAACCACATCTCCACGCTCTGGCGCGTTAAAGCGATAAGTGAGTTGATCTATTATTAAATATTCTCCGTTATGAAATGTCGGTACCATTGAAGAACCGGAGACAATAAACGGATTTACAATGAATAGTCGAATAGGGAGGACTATAACGAGGGCAAGGATGATAAGTTCAACTATTTCTCTAAACCAATGTTTTTCACCCTGATTTCTAGTTTGGATTGACACTGATTTCTCTATTTCATCCGGCATGGTGCGTATATATTAAAGGAAAGCAGGCGGCAATGCAAATTATTATTGGGGTACAAATTAACTAACAGAGAAAAGTTTGTCGAGTTCATCTTTTATGCCTAAAAACACCCTGTCTTTCACAAGCTTTCCTAAGGTGATATCTTTTTTATTAGCAATAATCCTTCTTATTATTGCTAAATCTTTAGTATATATAACGGCTATGTCGTTTTTTCCCTGAGACTCAGCATATTTTTTAAATGCTTCAAGTTGCCTCTTTGTTTCTTCAAGTATGACAGCCTGAATTGGATGATTGGCAAGTTCTTTATTGCGCCTGTTCATCCACAAAAGTCCGACTTCCCTGAGCGTTTCCACTTCCACTCCTATTACAACTTGGGGCAGTTCCAGCGGGCCAACTTTTTTCTGGAGCTCCGAGTCAAAGTATTTTATTTCACCGAGTTTTCCTTTATCTATGCGTTTTTTTATTTTTTCTAGCTTTTGTGACAGAATTTTGCTTCCGAAGGTTACATCAACACCAAGAGCAAGATTAGAAAAATTGTCCTTCCCTTGTTTAAATCCCACCACCATATCAACACCGTTTTTTATATCGTCAAAATCTGATGTTTTTATAAGGTCTGCGCCTGGACCGAACCACTCTGAAAGTTCTCCGTGCTCGAAAATAACCGCCTCAAGTAATTCGGCATAGTTTTTACTTGGCTGTTCTCCGAATTTTTCTTTCAGTCTCCTGACCTCGTAGTTGTCTCCCGCTATCTCTTCCTCGCTATATACCCCGGACAAGTTTTCCGGTTTTATTTTGTAATTTTCCAGGACTTTAACAGCCCTATTATGGGCTTCTTCTAGAACCAAATCTGTTCTTTCATACGCCCTCTCGTCTTCGGTATTTCTATATATAAATCCCTCTGGGTTTCCCATATAATTTCCTTTTATAGTATATTAGTTTAATCTATATGCAATATATTATCGCCGGCCTTGGGAACCCAGGGGAAGAATACAAAAATACACGCCACAATTCGGGGCGGATTATTCTTGAGCAATTTAGAAAAAAAAATTATTTTTCGGACTGGAAAAATAATAATAAATTAAAAACCTTAGTTTCGGAAGGAAAAATAAAAAAGAAAAAAGTTTTACTTGTGGAACCTGAGACTTTTATGAATAAGTCTGGCGCAAGTATTGCACTGCTCGTGGAATCAAAAAAGGGAGCAGAGTCTCTTATCGTAATTCACGACGATTTGGATTTGCCACTTGGCTCATACAAAATTTCTTTCAACCGCGGTTCGGGAGGGCATAGGGGAGTAGAGTCCATAATAAGAGCCATAAAGACGGAAGGCTTCGTGCGTATACGCGTGGGAATCAGTCCGACGACGCCAAGCGGAAAACTGAAAAAACCCAAGGGAGAAAAATTGATTGACGATTTTATAGTGAATGAATTTAAAGATAAGGAAATGGAAATAATGAAGAAGGTTAGTAAAAAATTAAGTGAGGCATTAGAAATACTTGTTACAGAAGGTCGCGAAAAAGCGATGAGTGTGTTTAATTAAGACAAAATAAAAGGCCCCTTGATGTTATCGCAGAGCCTTCTTCAACCTCGGTCGGACCCCGTAAATCCGTATTAGTAACTGTTGAACCCGGGAAAGAAACGTGCTGGTAGTGTAGCAGATCGTAGAAATTTGTCAAGCACCAAAAACCCACCTAAATTTAGGTGGGTTTTTGGTGCTGTATTTACCGCTTGAGCGAGGTCTTTATTTATTGAAAAACATCGCGGAGTTGTGTAAACGAGCGTAGTAAAAATCAAGCATGATTTTATGCGTGTTTTTCAAAAATAATACCGAGCGACCTCTATTTCTTCTCTACGTAAGACAGGGTCATCCTTTGGTCCTTCGGTTCAAATAGTGTGATTTGGAAATTATAAGTTTTGCCGAGCTCTAGCNTACTGCGTAATTTTTCTTCCGAGCCGAACTCGGAAACATGNACCAAGCCNGCCACNCCTTCTTCGATAGAAATGAGCGCGCCGTGTTTATTAAATTTAATTACAACGCCGGACACGAAATCATCTTTTTTATATTTCTTTTCTGCTTCTTTCCATGGGTTTTCACGAAGCGCCTTAATGGAGAGGGAAATTTTGCCGTCCTTTATTTCTATTATTTTGGCATGAACTTTTTCACCAACCTTAAACAGCGCTTTAGGGTCTTCCACCAAACCCCAATCAATTTCGGAAATATGAACGAGCCCCTCAAGACCCTCCTCAACCTTCAGAAAGATGCCGAAATCAACGATTCCCGTGACAGTACCGTCAATTTCGTCGCCCAATGCGTACTTCTCAATAATTTCTTGCTTATCTTTTTGGTCTAAATCTTTCTCGGAGAAAATAAGTTTCCCTTCTTTGGGAGATGCGGAAATAATAGAAACGGAGATTCTGGTGCCCACTAATTTTTTCAGTTCGCGGAGAATTTTTTCTTTATCGCCGTCTTCTACGCGCGGATAGTGTTCAGCTTTAAGTTGTGAAGCAGGCAAAAATCCGGCAATGCCTTGCCACTCCATAATAAGTCCGCCTTTATTGGCTTCTTTAACTTGAACTTCAATACCGCGTTTCTCGCGGATAGCTATCTCGGCTTCATTCCAAATGAGAGCTTGACGCGCTTCTTTGAGTGATAGTTCTATATAACCGTCGTCATTTTCTTTTTCTACGACCTTTGCTTTAATAATGTCGCCAAGATTTATTTTCTTGATAACATCACGGGCGTTCATGTATTCAATCCCGTAAATGACACCAATGCCGAACGGTTTTAAATCAACATAAACAAACCCGCCCTCAACGGCTATCACTGGACCCTCTACTAAATCGTCAACCTCTGGTGTATGTCCAGATTTTTCGAGAAAGTCTTTCATAGGACCTTCTGCAGTTATTTCTTTTTCTTCAGTCGTGTTTACCATAAAAAATACCGCTAAGAGCGGAGTTTTTAGTTTAGGGTTTTCCAGCACTTATTTTCAGAAGAAATAAGTGCTGGAAAGGTTATCCTAAATCCGCTGATAATGTATTGGAAAGAGTATATGGGGGATTTAGTTGGTAGTCAATGGTGTTACTAATATACTATTCCCCCGTGAGGTTTAACCTCACGGGAAATAAATGTGCAACATCGGATGTTGCACAGTAGTATTCAAAACTACTTCTAACGGGACTAGTCCATTTTTAAATTATTTGTTATTAGTTATTCGTTATTGGTATACTCTTTAAACGTGGTCCTGTTAGAAGTTTGAGTTTGAGGTTAAAATACTACCTAATGAAGCCGTAAGGCGCTACGCTAACAAAATTTATTTAAAAATTATAATTAATAAGAACTTCTAATAGGATGGTTATCACATATTTCGGCAAAGAATTTTTCAAAATCCAAATGGGTGACACGACGGTCGCCTTTAACCCCATCAGCAAGGATTCCAAATTAAAGACATCTCGTTTTGGCGCCGACATTGCGCTTGTCACAATAAATCATCCCGACTACAACGGCGTGGAAAATCTTTCTTTCGGCGACAGAGAGCCTTTTGTGGCGCGCGGTCCGGGAGAATACGAAACGAAAAATATTTTCATAAAAGGAATTCCTTCGGAATCTAAGATTGATGGAAAAATTTTTGTGAATACTATTTACACCCTATCTATTGATAGAATGAACGTCTGCTTTTTGGGAGCGCTTTCTTCAAAAACCCTTCCTGCAAATTCACGCGAAGAGATTGATGGTATAGATATTTTATTTGTGCCAATTGGAGGGGGGGATGTTTTATCGCCAGCAGATGCTTATAGTGTTGCGGTATCGTTTGAGCCGAAAATAATTATTCCGATGGATTACGAAGAGGCCAGTCTTAAGAAATTTCTGAAAGAGGCTGGGGAGGAAAAGACAGAGCCGGTAGACAAACTAACAATTAAAACAAAAGATATAGAAGGGAAAGAAGGAGAGGTGATAGTGCTTACTTCTTCGGCTTAAAATATATGCTTCGCCACATAGAAAATTTAAGAAAAAAGCCAAAACATATACGAAAAGGAATTCTTTATATTAGCGCGCCACTCATCACACTAATTATTGTTTCACTTTGGTTTTTTTCTGGCAATATCGGTGAAAATAAAATTCCAACAGCTACAGAACGCGCCTCCGTTCAAGAAATAGCGCCAAGAGAACTTTTTAGCCAAGATTTGTTAAAAATTTTTAGTGGTATAAGTTTGAGCGGGATGATAGGTGGCATAAAATCGGCCGTGGGAGGACTTTTTGTGGAAGAATATAAACAAAAAGAATCCATTCAATAAAAACACCTTTTTACCTGAACTTAAGGGCTTCCAATTACACCTTTTTTATGCTAAAATGAACTTGGTTCACCCGCCAAAATTTTTAAATTTTGTGGTTTGGAAATTTGGTAAAACGACAATAACTTCTAAATTAAAATACTTAAATTACCTCTTTAAATTAAAAGTTTAGGAGGGTAAATATGGCTAAAAAAGAAGCTTCTGGGGTTCCCGCAGGCGATTTAGGGGCACTCTCAAAAAACATACTTCCAGTCAATATAAGCTCCGAGATGAAGGAGTCTTATTTAGACTATGCCATGTCGGTTATTACCTCGCGTGCCCTTCCCGATATTAGGGATGGTTTAAAACCGGTTCATCGCCGAATTCTTTATTCTATGTCCGAGCTTGGTCTCACATCGTCTGCCAAGGCGCGCAAATCAGCTGCGGTTGTCGGGGATGTTCTTGGAAAATATCATCCACACGGCGATACGGCCGTTTATGAAGCGATGGTAAAAATGGCGCAAGATTTTTCTCATCGTTACCCGCTTGTTATAGGACAGGGAAATTTTGGTTCAATCGATGGAGATAATGCGGCGGCCATGCGTTACACCGAAGCTAAAATGTCTAAAATTTCCGGAGAACTTTTACGTGACCTTGAAAAAGAAACAGTGGAATGGCGTCCCAACTATGATTCAACACGCAAAGAGCCAACAGTTCTTCCTGCGGCAGTTCCAAATTTAATTTTGAACGGCACGCTTGGCATTGCCGTCGGTATGGCAACATCTATTCCGCCGCACAATTTAGGGGAAGTGATTGATGCGACTATTTACTTGATTGATAACGAGGATGCTTCCACCGAAGATTTAATTCAATTTGTCACGGGCCCCGATTTTCCAACCGGGGGAATTGTCTTTGGCCAAAAAGATTTACAGCACGCCTATGCATCTGGACGTGGTGGAGTTGTTTGTAGAGGTGATGCGGAAATTGTAGAAAAAAAGGGCGGACACGAAATTGTTATAACCTCCATTCCCTATAGAGTAAATAAATCTGATTTGATTGTTCACATTGCGGACTTGGTACGCGAGAAAAAATTGGAAGGAATTCGCGACTTGCGCGACGAATCCACAAAAGATATTCGCGTGGTGGTGGAATTAAAAAACGGCGCGGCGCCGCAGAAAGTTCTTAATTTTTTATATAAACACACTGAACTTGAAACGGCGTTTCATTTTAATATGTTGGCGCTTGTTGACGGTATCCCAGAGACTCTTTCCTTGAAAAGAATTCTGACTGAATTTATAAAACACCGGATTATTGTTGTGCGCCGTCGTACAGAATATGATCTCAAAAAAGCGCAAGATCGGGAACATATTTTACTCGGCCTAAAGAAGGCTCTAGACCAAATAGACAAAGTTATAAAGACGATTAAGGCCTCTAAAGACACGGTTATAGCTCATGCCAACCTGATGAAGGAATTCAAGTTCTCGGCTTTGCAGGCAACGGCAATTCTAGAAATGAAGCTTCAAAAACTGGCTGGGCTTGAGCGCAAGAAGATAGAAGACGAACTTTTGGAAATAGAAAAGATGATTGCAATTTTTAAAGAGCTTTTGGGAAGCCCCAAGAAAATTTTGAAAGTTATCAAAGACGAACTTCTTGAAATAAAAGAAAAGTACGGNGACCCNCGAAGAACNANGGTCGTGAAAGGCGGAGTGAAAATTCTTTCTGACGAGGATTTGGTGGCCGAAAAAGAATCGGTATTGGTATTTACTGAGGGCGGGTATGTAAAGCGAACGGACCCAGGTGAATATAAATCTCAGAAACGCGGAGGTGTCGGAGTTGTTGATCTTGATACTAAAGAAGAGGATTTTGTGCGCACTCTTTTCCATACCAGCACTCATTCCGACCTCCTTTTCTTCACCGACAAAGGCAAGGCCTATCAAATGAAAATGTATGAAATAGCCGAAGGCAAACGCGCCACGCGCGGAAAATCTATCATGAATTTTCTTTCTCTTGCCGACACCGAAAAAGTGACTTCAATTTTGCCGATGACGAAAGAAATAAAGCAGTCAAAAAGTTCTTTGGTAATGATTACTAAACGTGGAATTATAAAAAAAGTTGTTGGGGATGCCTTCAAAGATGTGCGAAAAAGCGGGCTTATTGCCATAAAACTTAAAGCTTTAGACGAGCTTTTGGCTACCCTCTTTGTTAATAAGGGAGATGAGATAATTTTAGCTACAAAAAATGGGCAGGCCATCCGATTTAAAGAGTCTGATGCCCGAGAGATGGGACGAAGCGCATCCGGGGTGAAAGCCATGACTCTTAAAAAGGGAGATGAATTGGTTGGGGCGGATGTTGTCGGGGCAAACGGAAAACTCGGGGACTTTTTAGTAATGTCTACGAATGGCTACGGCAAGAAAACCGCGCTCAAGGAATATAAAGTGCAGAAGCGTGGTGGTTCGGGAATTAAAACGATGAAGATAACGCCGAAGACCGGTAAATTGGTGGTTGGGCGTGTTGTTGGAGAAGAAATGAGGGAAGTTATTTCAATGTCTAAAAAAAGCCAAGTTGTGCGAGTGTCGTTTGGAAGTGTGCCAAAGCTTGGTCGCCAGACGCAGGGCGTGCGCATTATGAAACTTCGCGAGGGCGATAACATCGCCTCCCTTACTTGTTTATAGTTTTCCCTGACGCCGTTTCTGTCTTTCATATATAATTAATAAATGGCATTTGCACTTCCAGAAGACATAATTAGTAATTTCTCGATAGACGAGGGGATGCATGTCGCTGATTTTGGCGCTGGTTCTGGCGCGTATTCAATCATGGCTGGCAGGCTTGCTGGGAGTTCTGGGCGCGTGTATGCGATTGATGTAAATAAAGACATACTTTCCAAGGTGAAAGCCGACGGGGTGAAGCAAAAAGTTTTTAATATTGAAATTGTCTGGGGAGATATTGAAGTTCTGGGCGGAACGAAGCTCGCCTCAAAAATTCTTGACCGTGTGATAATTTCTAATGTTTTGTTCCAAGTTGGAGACAAAGAAGGTGTAGTAAAAGAAGCGGGGAGACTCCTAAAGCCCGGCGGGCTAGCACTTGTTGTGGATTGGTCGGGTTCTTATGGTGGTCTCGGTCCCAAAGAAGGTTCGGTCTTATCAAAAGACGCGGCTCTCAAACTTTTTTTGAATAATGGGTTTGTTTTAGTCCGCGAAATATCTGCGGGGGATTATCATTTTGGATTTATCGTAAGGCGGATATAATTAAGAAAATCGACCATGCCCAAGAGCTCAACTTTTCAAATAATAATGATTCTCGTCTTTGGTTTTTTTGCCGTTGTGGCGGTTATGGTTTTTGCTGGAGTTTTTCCCTCGCTTAATGGCGGGAATACTGGGGCCATTGGGGAAGTGGTTGTTTGGGGCACGGTGCCAGAAGATGCAGTTTCTGTTCCTTTTTCAGAAATAATGTCGAATAACAAGAATTTTAAAATTACTTATGTAAAAAAGAATGTCGATTCTTTTGACAATGACTTTATTGAGGCTTTGGCATCTGGCAGGGGACCAGACCTTATTTTTTTGCCACAGGACCTGATTCTTAAATATGAAGACAAGATATCGCCAATTCCTTATAGCTCAATTTCCGAGCGCAATTTCAAGAGTACTTATATTGAGGAAGGGGAACTTTATTTGGGGGCAAATGGGATTTTGGCTCTGCCTCTCTACGTTGACCCCATGGTGATGTATTGGAACAGAAATATGTTTTCTGCCGCTGGAATTCCCAATCCGCCCTTATTTTGGGATGAATTTTATGTTATAGCTCCTAGGCTTATAAAGAAAGATAGTTCAGAAAATATTTTAGAGAGCGCGATTGCATTTGGGGAGTTTAAAAATGTTTTTTACGCAAAAGATATTTTGTCTATGCTTATGATGCAATTAGGTAATACTCTTGTTACAAGAGACGCCCAAAAGATGCCAATAGTGACAATATTAGACCGTATCGGGAGTGGCAATCGTTCTGCCGATACGGCACTTCGTTTTTTTACTGAATTTTCAGATCCAGCAAAAAATGTTTATTCTTGGAATAAATCACTCGTAAATTCCAGAGACAGCTTTTTAAGTGAACGATTAGCGGTATATTTTGGCTACGCTTCCGAAATTGGGAGTCTTCGCAATAAAAATTCACACCTTAACTTTGACGTAACTAATGTGCCAACACCACGCACAAGTAAGACTAAGGTTAATTTTGGGCGCATAAATGGAGTAGCGATAGTTAAAGTCTCAAAAAATATAGGGAGCGCCTTATTTTTGGCGGGCGAAATGGGGAAAGGTGCTTTCGTCGGGGCATTAGCGGAAAATCTATATTTACCGCCGGTAAGAAGAGACCTTTTAGCCGTTCGTCCAAAAGATTCTTACCTTCAGTTTTTTTACGACAATGCTCTTATTTCGCGCGCTTGGCTTGACCCAGACCCGAATGCCACTAATCAAGCTTTTTCGGAAATGGTTGATAATGTTGTTTCTGGTAGATATCGTGTCGGCGATGTAACTTCAATAGTTGAACAAGAACTTAGAAAGTTGCTTGGACAATAGAAACATAATGACTAAATTAATTTACAGCAGAACAGAGAAAATAACCATAATAACCGTTATAGTTTTGTTATTAATCATTCCGGCTTTTTCTTTTGTGTTGGCGCAAGATGGCAGAATTGTGCCGTGCAATGGTCCTGACTGCAATTTCAGTTCGTTCATTGAACTCGGCAACCGCATTATCAATTTTTTTATTGTGATTGGCGCCTCTTTGGGAGCAATATCGTTTGCCTGGGCTGGATGGCTTTATGTTACAAGCGGGGGCAACCCAGGAACGCTTGATAAGGCAAAAAGTATTTTTCGGAAGGTAATTGTAGGTTTTATAATAATGCTTTCCGCCTGGCTGATAATAAAGCTTGTTCTCGCCTCATTGGGGTACGGCGATTTAAGTCTGGGTTTTATAAGTGACCTTGTGAGATAATAAAAGTATGAAAAAAAGTATTTTATTACCGAGAATTCTAGCGCTAAGTATCACGTTTTTTTTGATGGCAATTCCGTTTTTCTTTGCCAATGCACAATTTCAACAAACCCAAGGGGGAGGGTTTCAGCAAACCGATTCAATACCACTAAGAAACCCCCTCACAGGCGTAAATAGTCTGGGAGAACTTGCCATAAAAATTCTTGACGCAGTGGTGGAGGTTGGCGCATATGTTGCTGTTATTTTCATAATCTATTCCGGATTTCTTTTTGTTAAAGCTCAAGGCAATCCAACTGAAATTGAGACCGCTAAAAAAACCTTTTTTTATACAATAATTGGTGTTATGATTCTTTTGGGAGCTAGCGCCATAGCCAAAGCCGTGGGCAATACTATTAGAGCAATAACAGTATGATAAAAAAAATATTTAAATTAGTGCTTTCTTTTGGACTTTTGACCCCGATAATTGTTTTTGCGGCACGATACAACAACGTCTCTGACCTTTTCGAATTTTTTACAAACTTAATTAACACGGCTATTATTCCAGTCCTAGTTGGTCTTGCTTTAGTTTATTTTTTGTGGGGGGCGGGCCTATTTATAAAAAATGCCGATGACACCAGTAAACGTTCGGAAGGAAGGATGTTTATGCTTTACGGAGTAATTGGTTTATTTGTGATTATTGCTATCTGGGGGTTAGTACAAGTACTTCTTGGAACTTTCGGTATTCCTTTAGTTTCGCCAAGATTCCCTGTGTAGGTCGTGCAGTTGGCGTAATTTAGTATTCCACAACCCCCTATTCCCATAGGTTTTTGGCGGGGTATAATGTAAAGAGTCATTATCAAGTATTATTAGTAAAGTTATTTAATTAGTCTTTAGTCACAAAATATGAAAAAAGCAATTTCATTGGCAGGACCGTTTCTCTTGCCACTTGTTGTGTTGGCGCAATCTGGGGCAACCGCGAAAACCGCGGAAAATGCAGGCACTTTTCTTGGCAGGGTTTCTTCAATATTTAGTCTTTTAGTTCCGATTTTTATTACCCTAGCCGTTCTTTATTTCTTCTGGGGTCTTATAGAGTACCTCATGGGCGGAGCGGACAAGAAGGAAGAAGGAAGAAGCATTATGATCTGGGGTATTGTTGTAATCTTTATAATGGTTTCTGTGTTTGGTATAGTTCAACTTCTTGCTAATACCTTTGGCCTTGGTCTTGGCACTACTATCCAGACGCCCGTTGTCCCTTCCGTTCCTTTCTAGTCTGGCAGATTGGGTTCTTTAAATCATGCCTACTACTAGCGTAGACGCGTATTTAGTAGCAACGCCCGCGACTCTTAATGAGTTTTTGGGACGAGTGAGCCAGCACATACTAAATCCTCTTATTGGGTTTGTGTTTGCTCTTGCGCTTTTGTATTTTGTTTGGGGGGTTGTGAATTTTGTTAGGGATTCCGACGACCCGACAGAAAGAGAGAAAGGAAAGCAAAACATGATTTGGGGGATTGTCGGTATGTTCATAATGGTCGCGGTTTACGGAATTACCACTCTCATAATCGGAACATTCGGACTCAACGTAACTATACCGAAAGGCTGAAGGTCATATAAATGCTGAAATAAAAAAGAAAGCTCCGCTCTGCGGGGTTTTCTTTTTTATTATAAAAATTGACCCGTCTCGCCAAGGCGGAGTCGAGGTGGACAAAAAAAGAAGCGAACTTGCGTTCGCCTCTATTACAATCCAATCGCCTAAACTGGATTGTAAACTACCTTTCTTACCACTTCCTCTTCCGGGCTGTCGTCCGGCAGGCGAAATTCAACTTTGTCAAACGACACGTTAAGCTTTTTCCCTGACGATGGATTGTAGAGAAACGGCTTGCCGTCGTCGAGCTTCACCATTACCGGTCGTCCAAAATCTATGAACATCAGATACCCATCTCTTTTTTTGTTTTCGACAAGCACATAAGCGACTTTCGTCAACTTGACAGGTTTCTCGAACGCTGTCCCGACCGCCACCGCGGGGGTCTGGCCCTTCTCTTTGGATATTGCCTTTACCAAGGCAATATCCTCAGCCCTTTTATTTTCTTCCACCTTTTTCTTAAGGGAAAGGTAAAGATGACTGGCGTTAATAAGCGGGCCGATAAATAACGCCAAAATGAGTCCGACGAAGAAAACCCGCCAACCCCATTTTTTTGTAACAACCCTTGCTTGTTGCTTGTCGGTACCGCTACTGCCTTTGTCGGTCTTATCAGCCATGTCGTCACTCCTTATTGTTTTGTTTGTTCACGGGCCTGGCGAAGTGCTTCAGCGGTAGTGAAATCGCCGGCGATACCGCCGTCAATGATGACGCGTGTCGCCTTACCGCGTTCCGCCTGGATGTAGTCGGCCGCTTTCTCGGCGGAAATCCCATCTCTTCCGAGCCCGTCTCTAACCTTATTTACCAAGGCGATAAAGTTATCCGCCTCGACTGCTTCCGCCCGGAGATCAAGTTTTTCTTTTTTGATCCGTTCGTACTGTCGGGTCATTTTTTCGTCAAACGGGACGATTTTTGTGACAAGTACCCTTACTACTTCGATACCAAGACGAGTCGCGTAGGGATCTCCCTTATCTTTTGTCGGGTTAGTTAGTTTTGCTAACAAGGCCTTCGCAATTTCTTCATAACCCATCGAGAGAAGCTCCTCATCATCCTTTTTCGCAGCCTCCTCGCGGACAACGCTACGGATGATGTCAAGAATGGTCTCGGTGAATTTTGCCCTCGCCTCCAAGTACCTGTTCAGTTTTTTCTTATCAATATAGAACAGAATTCCCGCCTGGATTTTGAAGGCGACGCGGTTAATATTCTTCTCCGCCCTTTTTGCACCTTCATCTTTTACACCTTCGTCTTTTGATTGTTCTCCACCGCTCAATACCTCCATGGGGTTTTCGAGTTCGAAAGTATTGAGTTCGAGGCTAATTTCCTCGCAACCCATGATGGGCCAAGGCAAGACCCAGTTATATCCCTCACTGAGAACAGGGATTTTCCCGTCTTTATCCGTTTCCGTTGGTCGCTTGCCCAAAAATAATGGCACGGCGCAGTGGACGATACGGATCTTTACGAGACCACCCGCAAAGAAGTAGGCCTGACTGATCAAGAACGCCCCAACCAGTAGTACCCAGTTGGTTTCGAAATTTCGGCCATCGATGCCAAAAATCGTTTCGATAATCCAGAAGAGTGCTTGTAAGAGGACCCAAATGAGGCCTGTTGCGAGTGTTGCGAAGAAAAACCCCGCGGAAATTGCTTTTCCACCGGCAATCTGTTTTTCCTTGTCGATTGCCCTCAAACCGAACCATTTCAAAATGAATTCATAAAGTCGTTGCATTTTGTGCTCCTGTCAATGTACGTTTTAGCCAAGCGAAATGCCTGGCCAATCTGTTGCGGATTTAATCATAAAAATTTGAAAAAGTCAAGGTAAATATGGTAAGCTATTTTTAGGCGAATAAAATCAATAATTTAATATGATAGGATAAAATGACTGTTACAAAAGGCGTAGTGGCCAAGTGGATAAAAAAGAAATTACTTTCTTTTTTATCGGATTCGCGAAGCGAACGCGCCGTTGCGTAGCAGGCGCGACGAGGGAAGGTTTACCTTATCACTTGGCACGAAACAGTCAGTAGTTTAGTGTTAACGATAGTGTTTATATCGGCGTAGTGGCCAAGTGGATAAAAAAGAAACTACTTTCTTTTTTATCGGATTCGCGAAGCGAACGCGCCGTTGCGTAGCAGGCGCGACGAGGGAAGGTTTACCTTATCACTTGGCACGAAACAGTCAGTGGTTTAGTGTTAACGATAGTGTTTATATCGGCGTAGTGGCCAAGTGGTAAGGCGAAGCTCTGCAAAAGCTTTATACGCGGGTTCGATTCCCGCCTACGCCTCAAGGCGAGGAACAAGCAAATTGTTTTACTTGTGTCGGGAAACGAAAGCCGGAATATGTTTCGCACAAGCGAAACTATGAGGCGGGGTCGCGACATTGCTAGGCAATAGTTGTGACCGATTCCCGCCTACGCCTTCAGTATTTTGAAAAAAATAAGGGCCAGTGGCGGAATGGTATACGCGCAACACTTAAAATGTTGTCCGCTTAGCGGATGAGGGTTCGACTCCCTCCTGGCCCACTAGTATGACCCCATTGTCCGCCCATAGCTCAGTTGGTAGAGCAGTTGCCTCTTAAGCAAACGGTCGTAGGTTCGACTCCTACTGGGCGGACAATGGGGTTATATAAAATTTAATGCTGGGGTGGTGAAATAGCAGACACGCTAGCCTTAGGAGCTAGTGCCGCAAGGCGTGGGGGTGCAAGTCCTCTCCCCAGCACAAGTAGAGACATTTTCAGGATTAGGAAAGAGGTGTGGATTTTGCTTTGCAAAATCCGCGCACTGACCCCCGCTTCCGCCGCAGGCGGAAAGGGTTTTGGC
>C687J35174_10002623_pt1 | contig 25289 bp, 24 predicted proteins | sample RifCSPhighO2_01_FD_35174 | JGI IMG/M metagenome (IMG submission 35174) | reverse complement strand
CACAACTCTCCAAACCTATTCTTAACTTCTACTTTCCTTTCTACCTCTACCTTTCCAACTTCATGTTCTTTCAATAAATCACCTAAACTTGTTCTTTTCATGGTCTGTAGACCTCTTCTGTTCCGTCGGGACGGATGAGGAATAGTTTGTTACTTTTATCAAAATCTAATTTTGTTTTCAATTGCTCATATAATAATTCATTCCTAACTTTGAAGGTAGAATCGGTTGAATTCAATCCACACCAATTTCCAGCATTTCCCCCTATAATTATTGTAGAATCGGTTGAATACCTTCCACACTCATATCCAGCATTTCCCCCTATGGTTATTATTAAATTGTTGGAATCATATCCACAATAATCTCCAACATCACCCCTTATAGTTATTGTTGAATTGTTGGAATCCCTTCCAAACCAATCTCCAAGATTTCCCCCTATGGTTATTATTGAATTTTTTGAATACCATCCACACCCATTTCCAGCATCGCCCTCAATCTTCAGTTTTATTTTTCTTTTTTTAGTCCCTTGTATTTGATGACCTAAATTATGTAACCCTTTAACTTTCTGAGTATTCAGCACAAAATAATTATTCCCAGCATCATAACTTTTCTGGATTAATTGTGATATAAACATACCAGTACGCCAGTCATAGTTCTGATGTTGTTGGCATGTAATTGTGGTCTGCAAGAAGGTGTTTATATCGGATGGGGCTAGAATATCATCTATTGTTTTTATTTCTCCTTCATAATCATTAGCTTCAAGCACCTCTTCATACTTCCTCCCCAACTCTCCAAACCTATTCTTAACTTCTACTTTCCTTTCTACTTCTACCCTCCCAACTTCATGCCCTTCCAATAATCCTTCAAATCCTGTTCTTTTCATGTGGGTGCAAAGAATTATTTTTCTCTCTTTATCCTATGGGCATAATCTCGGATTAGAGGGTGATCGGTCGAATGTGTATTTTCTAACATATCCTTAATCCTTTGCTGCAGTGTAAGTTCTAAAGAAGCATGCTTATTATCAATCCTTAATTTCAACAGATCAAGATCATCTTTTACTTGAGCATAATTTTTTTCCACTTCCTTTACCAATTGCCGGGCTAGGAACATATCCAAAGACTCCCCATAAAATCCAGGCCGAATTTTATCCTGATGCTCGGCCGTAAAATCAGCCGTAAATTTAATTCGATGCCCAATGACGTGCGGCGCAAGAGCATTAATGTGCTCCTTCTTCACTTGTTTACATCCGGAGAGGTAAGCCACCGCTTGGGAATACAATTCTAACCTATCAACACCTCGGTTGGAAAAGGCGTTCTCAGTCTTTGAACTTGCCAGATTTTTAGCATGATTGGAAGTATCTACCTTGTCGCTGCTGCGTTTGCGTCCAAAGGTGGGAGAATAATTAAGCTCTGAATCTATGCACTCTAATAAAACATTGGCTTCCGTCGCCAAAGGTATTTTAGTTATCAACTGTTTAAATTTAGTTTTCATTTCAGAAGTGAAGACCATTACATCCCCTGTTGTATAAATCTCAGCCGATTTAAATTTTTCAGCTAATTCTAAAATTTTAGCTAGCTTATCTTGGGTAGATAGTTTCTTATTGTTTATCACTCCAATGATGTCATTAGTTAGATCTGTATTGCAAAGATAAGATCTAATGTTATCCCTGGCATCTGTAATATCCCTTCTATAACTGGCACCAAGATGCCCCAATTCAACTTGGATCGCAAACCGGTCTTTTAAAGCTGGGATTAAGTCATGAGTCCCATTATCAGGGTGATTAGCAGTGGCAAAAAACGGATTTACCCCGGTGAAAAAAGTAGAATTTAAATAATTAAATCTTCCCGTTTCTAAACAGTTCAACAATTCATCCTGATTGCCGGCTGGCAATCGGTTTAGTTCATCAATAATTCGTACAGGAAGATAAGCGCTGGATAGCCAGATCACTCGTTCTTCTTCATGTAATTTGGAAAAATCTAACCTGGCCAGCATGGTTTCAAAAGTTTGATCAGGGTGCCCTTGAATTTGTGCGGCTTCATATAGATCAAACGGATAGCCGCTCATAACGCTGCTTATAACTTTAGCAGCGGTAGTTTTAGCGAACCCGGGATCACCAGTAATTAAGGCATTTTCATTTAAAGCATAACTTATTACCAGAAGAGAAGTATTCCAGTGTTCAATTTCCTGGCCGGCGATGGTTCTATAATCGGGATCGATGAAAAAACTGGTGCTTATCTTATTAATATTTTGTTGTAGTGATTCCCGTGTTTTATCCAATTTTATCCCCCCTAATACTTTAAGAACATCCAACACCACTATTGCAACAATTATTTTAGAAAATATTCATATTTATTTATAAATGTGTTTATTAATTTGTAATTATATGGTTTTTTTGTCACTAAATGGATACAATTTATTATGTTATCTCCTTAATCATCCTTTCAATTACATCAAATCCTTTCTGCCAGAATTTTTCGGAGGCGATATCTACTCCAACTAATTTAGTTATTTCTACCGGGGAAGCACTTCCTCCTAAAGATAACAGTTTAATAAATTTAGGAACAAACTTATTTCCTTGTTCTTTATACACTTCATATAAGGCTAAAGTTAATAAATTACCAAAGGCGTAAGCATAACAATAAAAGGGGGTGTGAAAAATATGGGGGATGTAAGTCCATTCATTAGCAAAGATTTCATTCACTTCCACTTTAGGTCCTAATTGGGATCTAAGATCGGCCAAATAGACTGCGGAAATTTCATCGACCGTTTTTCCTTCCTGCAGCATTTGGTGGGCTTTAATTTCAAATTCCACAAACCCCGCTTGACGGATTATGGAAGCATACAAGTCATCCAATTTAGTAAAAATTATTGATTCAGCGGCCTTAGGATTTTGCTGTAATATTTTTTCCGATAACAACATTTCGCTGAATATGGACGCGGTTTCAGCTAAGGGCAAGCAGGCGCTATTGGTAAATTCAGTCTGCACCGAAGATAGTAAATAATGGATGCCGTGCCCTAATTCATGGGCTAAGGTGGATACATCTCGATATTTCCCGGTATAACTTAGCAGTACATAAGGGGTTATCTTAGCGCCAGCGGAACAGCAGAAAGCTCCGCTGACTTTTCCAGCTTGAACTGTGGAATGAACATGATTGCTCTGTATTATCAACTCGGCTAATTTTTTTAATTCGGGAGAAAAGTTTTCTAAAGTATCTAAAACCATTCTTACTGCTTTATCATAAGCAATGTGCTCTTTTTCTTCCTTTAATGGAGCATAGATATCGTAACGGCGCATTTTTTTCAATCCCATTTTTTTCCGCTTAATTTCAAAAAAGCGGTGGAATAAAGCCTGATTTTTTTTGCAAACTTTCAACAACACTTCTACTGCTTTATCGGGAAGATCATTAGCTGTGTTTCTTACATTCAGCGGGTTTTTATAACCTCGTAAATCTACATTTTCAATTTTCCAATCATTAACTATATTTTTATAAACTTCTCCCAAAACTTGCTTATTTTTAACGAAGGGACGGAATAAAGTTTGGTAGGCTTCTTCCCGGACTGCGGCAAAAGAAGATCTAACATAGGTTACCATCTCTTCTTGAGTTCTTTTTTTACCTTGGAAAGTGAATTCAAATTGTGATGTAAGCAGATTGTAAATATTGTTAAGAGCTGAAACACCGGTAATTTCTTTGAGGTTGATAATTTTTTCTTCATTTTCTTTTAAGGTGTAAGGCTTATTTTTTTTAAACACCTCTAAGAAATAACTATATTTACCGCTTTGAGCAATTAGTTCGTTTACTTTAGCAGCAGGGAGTGATTTAAACCAGATACTAAAGAATAACAAGCGGTTGGTTATCCTGGTTAAAAAATTTTCAACTAGGGACATTTCGGCTACCGCTTTCTGATTGAGGGTGTTTTCGCAGAATTTAAGGTGGGTGTATACTCCAACTTTGCCAATCTGAATTTTTAATTGTTCAAATTCCTGTAATAATTTTAAAAAATTGGTTGGAAAAATACTACTCTTGAGCTGGGTTCTTTTTTGTTCTAATTTAGAAGTTTTTAACTCAATTTCTTTTAATTCGTGGTCAAGAGATTTAGGTTTTATTTTATCTAGATCCCAACAGTTGGAATTATAATTCATAACTGGGATATTTTTTGGAGGTTTATAAAAGTTGTTGGAATGGGGTTGGGCACATATACTTGTTATTATTTTAAGCTATACTTAAATATTTTAATTCTTAACTTAGTGATTTGTTTTTAGTTATTAGTTTAGTGTTGGTTATTTACGGGAGTTAATATTTAATAAACGCTTGTATTATTTAAAATAATAAATTATAATTTCTGCTTAAATATTTTATTTCAGAGTCAGTTAAATAATAATTTAATCAAAGGATTCAACTTAATAAAGTTTTGGGGGGTTAATCTTCAATCTAAACTGGTGTGGTCACGAGCATTGATTCTTAGGTAAGGTGATCCTAATCCGGCTTCTTTCTTTAATTTCTGCTACTAAAATTTCCTAACCTTAAAAATTTAACCAATAATTGAGTAGTTACTTTTTATTTTACTTACCCCTCTGGGCATTTTTACTCCAAACTTACCTTCCGACGCATTAGGTAACACTTTATACAAAACGTGACTAAAAAGGTAATAAAAAATACCTAAAACGTCAGATTTAAATAGATTGTTACCTTTTATAACAAATTATGGAAAAAATGGTGAAGAGGGGGCATTCTAGGAGTCAGTTTCATTTGACCGAGGAGCAAATTAAATTATTAGTCCGGCATACTAATAAATTGCGAGACAAGTTAATTATTAAATTATTGGCCTATTGCGGGTTGCGGCGATTTGAATTGGCTAAGATCAAAATTGAGGATTTAGATTTAGTTACTAATAAAATAGTTATCCAGGGTAAAAAGAATATAACTCGCTTGGCGACTATCTTTTCAGATCAATTGCAGGAGGATTTGAAGATTTATCTTCAGTATGTATTAAATAACCCTAAAAAAGGCTATCTTTTTCCTGCGGTTTCAACTTTAAATCATAATGGGCACATTACTCCTACCCAAATTAATCGGATTGTGGCTAAAGCGGGTAAAGGAGCTCAATTACATAATCCTATTCCAGAATTAAAAAACATTAATCCCCACATCTTGCGCCACAGCTGTGCGCGTATTTTAAAGGATAGGGGTTTAAGTTTAGAGGTAGTTCAGAAAGTTTTAGGGCATTTATCCTATAAAACTACTATGGATTTGTACGGGACCAAGAGTATATCAGAGATGGATAAAGAATTGAAAGAAAAAGTGGGGGATATATTTGGTTAGTCCCTAAATATACTAGTTTTGATTAAAAGTTATCGTTTTAAATTATTTGGTTTTCTGGCACATTCTTTGTAGTGTCACTATAAATTCTATTTAAATAAAGTGATTTAATATAATAAGTTATAGTTCTAAAACTTTTAGTTTTAGATTAAATTATTAACTCAAAGAATATTACACCAACTAAAAATCATAATTAACTACATCCTAACCCACATAACTCAGCTTTTTTTCGTCCTGGAGTACATCGGCATCCTTACTTTTTTCTAGAATTCCTTTTAGTTTGTCTTCAAACAGTTGAGCTTGTTTTAATAATGGTTTAGGATCTATTTTTAGGCCAGTATACAAATCTAAGGCTCGAATAATATTAGCGGCAGCTTTACTGTCGGGTAATCCACTTTTGGCTTCAGCAAATAAGGCAACTAAGGGCGAATCTAATTTTTTGGCCAATAAGGCACCAGTTACGCCCACAATTATCCCTTCCATTAATGGACTGGCACAGCTTGTAAGCCGTTTGGAGGTTTCTTTACCATCAGTTGCATAAAAGAATACTCTTTCTGATCCTGGTGCAGGGGAGCCAACACCTTCTAAGGAAATTATTTCTTTAGCAGTTAATTGTTTAGCTAAATCAGCAATGGTATCTGCCAGCTTCCAGCTTAGGTTTTTACCGACGTTAATAGCATGTATTAAGACCAAATTATGCTTTTTGTTATAATGAATTGATACCGGTTCAATAACTTTATTCTGATGGATGGCAATCATGGCGGGTACTTCATCCATTTCGATTAATCCAATTTTTTCGGTTTCTAGATGTTCCAGCAGGAATTCAGTAGCAATCGTACCAATTAGACCAAACCCAGGAAATCCTTCAATTATAGTTACGTTTTTAGGTTTTTTAGTAAGAACTAATTTCACTTTACACCTCTATTTTTTAGGTAAATTTTTAGATATATAAATGTTTTGATTTAGCGGTTCTGCTGTCAAAGTACTACTTCGCAGACCACAACTAAGGCCTAAATTTTTTACTTTCCCGTGGTTATCAATATACTGTATATGCGGAACAATTATATCAAAATTATACTTCCAAGATTATATAAATTTAAAAGTTACTCTTATGCGATCTCCGTTAAGAAATAGGGTCTGTGGGAAGTGTGAAAATAGATTTAAAGCCTTGAGTAAATATTCTAAGATTTGTCCTACTTGTAAGGGGCATAGTTGTTTCTCCCTAGCTCATTGCCCCAAATGTAATCATTTGCAAATAAGCACGGCAGTCAGCCGATTCGTTTGTAAAAAGTGCAAGCATAGTCCGCTTCCCAAAAGTGTGGAAGTAATTTATACTGCCACCAGAATGGAAGATATGGTGGATAGAATAAGCCAAATGGATCAGTGGAAATTTTATTAGAGAAGTTTGAAAAATAGTATTTTTGGCAAATATATCGTTTATTTAATGCCAAAATTAGGTTTATTTCAAATTCTCTTTAGAAGTTTGCGGATAAATAATTTAATTATGCAAACTTTTCATAAATAAATTTAATTTTACTTAAATTTATTTAAATCAATCTTGTATTCTCTGATTCTACGATCTATAGTCCAGCGGCTTACTCCTAAATGCTTAGCCGTAGTGATAATATGACCCCGGGTAAGGTGAAGATATTTTTCAATAGTCTCTTTATCCGCCAATTCTTTTTTAGGCGCAGCTTGATTTTGATAATGACTGTCCTTAACTAAAGGGATATATTTTTCCACAATCATTTGCTGAGTCCAAGTTTCTTCGTCTAAGAAATGTTCTTGTAAATAACCTAGCGGGGCAAAGGTAGCTTCTTGATAACCTTGGTATAAATCTGGATTACGGCTGAATTCTACATTCATCGCTCCCCTAAATCCGCACATCTCTCCAATAGTATCTACATATTTGGTTTTAGACTGTCCGCCTGGACTCATTATAAAATGTTTACCATCAGCATAACCTACTCCAGCAGTGTGCAGGTGATTACCTTGTATAATATGGGCAGTTAATCCCATTCCCACTACTTTTTCCATCATTCCGAACAAGGGATCAGATTTGTTTGGGAAACTATGGGCGGCAAACATGGTCCCAAATTCTTTAGGAGTCATTAGATCCATTTTGGTTGCCAAAATACTTAAATCAACATCTCCCCGCCCATCTCTTTCTCCGATACCATCTAGGATTTTTAGCCGTCCACTAGTACGATATTTACGATCAAAGGCCAAAGAAATCATCAAAGCTTCATCATGGGTAAGATTGTTGCTGCTGTTATAATGATTTCCGGAAATAGCCACCGCTAAACCACCATTATCAATTACTTGTTCTGCTAGTTGAACTGCCCCATTATCTGCGTAATCTAATAATTGTTTAGAGCTGGAATTTATAGGCTGAGTTCCCCGCATCATGTAAGCTAGCTGGGCTAGGAGGGATTCTTTTTGCTCAGCGGCGGTGCTTTTATCCTCTCTAATTAAGGTGGTCAGTTTTTTAATTTCATGGGGTAGAAGGCCCAAATCAATGGTTGCGGTACGCATGCTTTTAGCGTTGTGGTCGCCATGGATATTATCCCCACCAAAAACAATCATAGATAATTTTCTCTCTTCCTCATATTTAACCACCGCTTCTACCAGCTGGGTATTAAAAGTGTTGCCTAATGGATTTTGGGAGCCATGATGGCTTTCCGGCATTAACAGCAAATCTATTTTTTTCAAGAAATCCGGGCCGATATTGGGTTCAATCCGGAATGAATTCTCTAAAAATGATTTTGTTCTTTCCAGATCTATTTTTTCTAAATTAGTCAAATCTTTTTGTTTTAATTTTTGTTCTATCAATTCATATTGCTCCGCCAATAATCCCATCCGTTTCAATGATTCTTCAAATACTCCAATGGGTTGGCGTATACCATTAGGTGATAAATTAAGAATAACAATTCCCGAAGCCCAATTTTTAGCCATAAAATTTTTGACGTCGGGAAGTTTGTCCAGCTTATTTCGCTGGCAATATTCCAAGCTTTCAGAAGCCTGCAGCGTCGGCATTTTAACATAACAGATCGATTCAGAGGAATCAGCAAATTCTCCTTCTAAAGTTTTTTCCCGTTGTTGGGGCATGATAAAAAATCTGTATCCTCCTTTGTCCATGGAGGAAATGTAAAGGTCTGGTACGGGCCGATCATCGGTCTGATGAGCTCTTATTTTTCGCTGTTGAAGCTTAACAGTTTTGTTTCCAGGGGTAGTGCTGGCCCGGTTCATCTGCGGATCAATTCTTATAAGGTAGCCGCCAATTTCCAGATCGGTTTCATCGGGGTGAATGAAGCGTTTTCTCTTCCATTTTTTCCACAGGCTCATAAGCTGATCTTGATACTCAGTCATGGCTCGGTGATGGTGGATTTTGAACTGCTGGGCGTTGGTGGGCATATAACCAGTAAATTTGTATAAACTAAAACTACGTTTAGCTTGTTCGATATCCGCTCCCTGTTGAATTTCAGCGTCATATTTCTCTTTAAGAGCCTTGATTTTATTATTCAATTCATCACGTTTGGCAATCTTAGAATTTAAATAACTAGTAAGTTCATCTTGGCTGCTGACCTTGCTTAAAAATTCAGCTAATTCTTTATGGATTTCTGGTGAATCTTTTTCCAGCTGAGCAAATTCCTCTTCTCGTCGGCCTTTGAAATCGGTAATTCTAGATTCTAAGGAACCGGACGTTCTTTTAGTTATCGAAGAATGCAGTTCACGTACTAATTTAGTGCCATCTTTAAATTGCTGGTAAATTTTCTGCTGCTTTTTCTTTTCTTCATCTATTTTTTCAGCATTTAATTTATGCTTTTCTTGCTCCTTCTGCAGTTGATTAAAGTCAGCTCTAAATCTGCGGATGCTAGTCTGCAGGTGTTTTTGATCCTTATAGCCGAAGAAATAATGCACTTCTCCTTTATATTTATCGCCAAGCATGGTTTCCAAACTTTCAGCCGCATTCTCAACAGCTTCGGGAATGGTAGTAATTATGTGTTTAACGTGTTTTCGTTCGTATTCCGGATCATTTTCTATTAAGGTCTTATCTTCCTCAATTATATCATCTTTCCCATCAGCCTGTTTCTGATTTTTCCTCTCTTCCGCTTCCCTAAGGATGACTTTAAGAGATTTCTTTCTTAGGACCGCCAGATACTGATCATTCACTCCACCTCCCCGATCGGGAATAAAGGGCATTCCGGTAATAAGCAGAGTAGCATCTATTTTTTTTATCAAATTATTCTTTTCCAAGAAGTAGCGTATTCCTTTATCTATTACTGGACTATGGTATATATGTGCAAAAGCAGCATCACCAATTAAAAGCAGGGTGGTGTTTTTTTTCTCACTAATTAACAGTTGATCCAATCGGGCTTTTTTCAATTGCTTCCTTTGAATGGCATAAACGGTTTCTCCTTCCAGCAGCTCGGACTTTCGGGAATTTACATTAACTCCGTACTCTAATAGTTTTTCTGTTAAGGTGCTTAGCATCCCGCCAATTCTTTTAACGCCTTCCAAAGGTGCATCCGGGGCCATCTTTTCACCTAAACTTTGGATTGTACCCCATCTATCAGGGTCTCGATCGCTGTAGTCGGCTAAATGTTTTATTAATTTCAATTCATCAGAAGTAAAATCATCCGGTTTAGGTATTACTCTATTATTTATTTCTTGGATAATTCCTCGTTCTAGTTTACTAATTTGGGGTTTGGTTTCAGTTGAAGGCTGGACTCTTCTAATTAAATAAGTTCTTTTATCTGAAGGATCATTTTCTAAAATTATTTTTCCTTCTTCTTTCAGCTGTCTAATGGCTAGGGAGAAGTCATCTTTACCAATACCTACGTGGGTAAGGGAGTTGAATAAATCACGGTAAGAAAGGGGCTCATCGCCCTGGATAGACAAATCAATTAATTCGGGCAGTCCCCGTTTAGGTTTTTTTCTATCAACCACTTTTATGATTATAAGAATTATTTTAGGCTTTAAAACAATTTGTATTTTATAGACGATGAATGGATCCTGGGAAATATAATATGTAAAGAATATTAATAAAGTGGGAGGGTATTTTCTTAATTTATGTCTCCGGGGTTGGGAAGTAAATTTGTTCGAGTGAAGGTTATCAAATCGGATGAACTAAATTGCAGTGGTTTTAAAAGGGTGGATCCTACTGTTGTTTAAGATAATTTTAGCTTAGGTATAGTATTAAATAGGTTAAACTATGTGGTTAACGGATATAATAAAAAATGGTATAACTAAACCAGTTAAAAAAGTTGTTTTAAGTTCGGCTTTAGTGTATGGATTAGCTTCTGGATTTTCTAGTGCTGGATGCGCTCATCAAAAAACAGTGGCTCACAATATGGCTTATGATGACAAGGATAATATTATGAGTTTATTAGGCGCAAATTATTGTGCCCAGACAGACAAAAATGGAGTTCATCAGCTGTGTTTAGATTTTACTTATAAGCCACTAGTTAGGGGAAATTCTCAGGATAGTATCAATTTAGAATTTGGTGCAGTAAAGATAAAAACTGAAAGTGATAATGAAATTATAGGCGATTTAGAAGGAGAATTGGATATACCTTCAGTTAAGGTTGGTTTGGAAACAGCTAATACTAAATATGAACTTTTATTTTCACCTTATGTAAGCAGGGATATATTAAATTTTTCTCCCGAAGAAGGGGTAAGGTTTTCTAAAGATGGGCAGGAAGCTTCCGAAGTGTTCAATATGTATTTGGGAATTGGTGCAGGCGTAGAATTTGATATCATCATTAACGATTCAAAGTTAAAAATAGAATCAGAAAATTTACCCATAACTATTCCCGGTTTTAAGATTCAGGCAGCCCTATTTTTACAGCTGAATTGGAAAATGACAGCTTATGAAAATTGGAGCTTGAATATTTCTTATAAGCATGATACTGAAGGAAAAAATACCGGAGCCTGGGGGTTCGGATATTCATTCAAGTAAAAAATATTTATATACTTTATAACCTATAGTTACTGTTGCAACCATTTAATGTTGCAATGTCAGAATGTCTTTGTTGATTGTTCCATTTTGACTTAAATTTTACAAAACTCTAGCGCGGCGATAGCGCTGGAAAAAAAGAGGCGGAAGTTATGAAAAAAGGAATTATATCTTTGTTAGGTGTAGCCCTGATCTCTTGTGCTGCTCCAGTTAAGTATATAGAAAAACCTAGTGATGAGATAGGCGGTCTGTTCAGCCATTATAATGAACGAGCTTCGTTCGTTGACAGTTCGATTCGCTATGAAAATAATAATTCCTCGTTATCTGACAGTAAGCTGGCGGGTATTCTTCCCAGTGTAGAAATGCTGGTGGAAAAAGCTTATTTTGAGGATTCGTTAGGAGAAAAGATAGAATTTGAGAGCAGTTGTTCGGCTACCACTATAGCCGAAGATGAGCAATTTCATTATTTATTAACTGCTAAACATTGTGTAACTATGCCGAAGGAGTATGCCACTTTTTTTGGTACCTTTAAACGAATTTCTGAACCACGATTTGAAATTAGAGGTATTAAAGACCTTTCCTATATTTCAGTTGTAACTGGATTTGAAGATGCCGATTATGCCTTGCTAAAGACGCCTCGATCTGATTTTTTGGTAGCTATGGATGCCCCTATCGGAAATTCAGATGTGATTGAGGCAGGCGATTATTTATACACTATCGGTTTCCCGTTGGGTTTGGATAAGGTAGTTTCCGATGGGATAATTGGCGCGCCGCGTCTTCCGACGGAGGTTGAAGGTGAATATAATTATAACGGGTTTTTATTTTCTTCTCCTATCAGCGGCGGCAACAGCGGCTGCGGGTCTTGGGGGGTATATCGGGGAGAACTTCATTTCCTAGGTATAACTAGTGCTACCTATCCGCGGGGCCAGAACTTGAATGTGGGTTATCGCGGTCTGGATATTGTACGGGATATGGAAAAAAGAGGGCTAAGGTTAAGATTGCAGCTGGCAGTAGAAGGCTAGATTTTTTTTTAAGTTTCTTTGGAGTAGAGAACACCGGCCTTATTTCAGATAGTATCACTGATAGGGCTCTGTCCTAAATCTAATTTTGTGGTCACGACCATTCGCTTTTAGGCCGTATAATTGCACTGCCCATTAGCCCCGTAGGGGCCAACCCCCAAAGCAAAGAACTGTACAATTGGACGTCCCGCTCATCTTAAGGCAGTGACCACAACATTTAGGACAGAGCTCACTGATAGTATTTGCTTTTCGATTCTTCCAAAATCAATTCTATCACCGAAAGCTTTATAAATAAAATGTCTTCATTTTACTGAATATATTAAAAATATACTATTCGATGTTAATTAGGGAGGAAAAAAGATAAACAATGGCAAAAAACAAACAACACATTAACCTAGTATTTATTGGACACGTAGATCACGGTAAATCAACCACCGTAGGACGACTGCTTTATGATACTAAGAATATTGATGAGCAAACTATGCGTAAGCTTAAGGAAAAAGCTCAGCAATTGGGTAAGGCTGGATTCGAGTTTGCTTTCACTATGGATACCTTGAAAGAAGAACAAGAACGTGGGGTAACCATCGACTTGTCTCACAAAAGATTTGATACTGATAAATATTATTTTACCATAATTGATGCTCCTGGACACCGGGACTTCATTAAAAACATGATTACGGGCGCTTCTCAGGCTGACTGTGCAGTTTTAGTAGTAGCGGCTAACGATGGGGTAAATGCTCAAACTATCGAACACTTGAAATTATCTAAGATTTTTGGTGTAGGCCAATTATTGGTAGCTATCAATAAAATGGATATTTCAGGGGTAGTATTCTCTGAGAAGAGATTTAAAGAAGTAATCGAAGATGTTAAACGCCATGCTGCCCAAGCGGGATGGAATGTTAACACTCTGAGATTTATACCTATTGCTTCCTTCCCCGGAGAAAACATGGTCAAAAAATCGGATAAAATGCCCTGGTGGACTGGTGACTGCTTATTGGAAGCTATCAATAAATTTGATCCTCCACAGAAACCAACTAACTTGCCTCTAAGAATGCCAATTCAAGATGTTTACAACATCACCGGTATCGGTGTTGTTCCAGTGGGCAGAGTTGAAACTGGTATTATGAAAGTAGGAGCAAAGGTAACCATTGTTCCAGGAAGAGAAGGTAAGGGAGTTAGCGGGGAACTGAAATCGATTGAAATGCACCATGAATCGGTTGACGAAGCTGAACCTGGTGATAACGTAGGTATCAACATCCGAGGAGTAGGCAAGAAAGATATTGCTCGGGGAGACGTTCTAGGCACTTCCGATAACGTTCCTAGTGTAGCTACCGAATTTACAGCTCAAGTGGTAATAATGAGCCATCCGAGTGTAGTTACCGTCGGTTATACTCCAGTATTCCATATCCACACCGCTCAAGTAGCTTGTCAATTTGTAGAAATTATCAAAAAAATTGATCCTCGAACTGGAGCCGAAGTAACTGAGAATAAGGACATTCTACGAAACGGGGATGCAGCTATTGTAAAATTACGGCCAGTTCAACCGGTGGTAATTGAGAAGAATAGTGTTATACCTCAAATGTCTAGATTTGCTATCCGAGATTCAGGTGTTACCGTAGGAGCAGGTATGTGTATGGATCTGGTTAAGAAGCAATTATAGATTGTTTCTTTTTTTATTATATTTTTTTAAAAAATTATGAGTTTATTTTGTTAATATTTTGGTCATGCTTTTATTTCCACTGCAAACTGGCGGGTATAAAAGCCTAAATTAAAGTAATCTTTATATTAAAAAAAACAATAAAGTTTATAAACAACTGCTTATCCTAATACAAACGCATAATAAGTTAAATGTTATTATGTGTAAGAAAAAATGGCCCAGAGAGCAAGAATTAAATTAGCTAGTACGGATATCGATAAAATTAATCAGATTTGCAACGATATCAAATCCATAGCAGAAAAAACCGGAGTTAAACTGCGCGGCCCAGTTCCACTTCCAACCAAAAAATTAAAAGTTACTACTCGTAAATCTCCTTCCGGTGAAGGTAAAGCTTCTTGGGAAAGGTATGAGCTGCGGATCCATAAGCGTTTGATTGATCTAGGTGCAGATGAGCGAACACTAAGATTAGTGATGAGAGTGCCAATTCCCGAAGGTTTAAACATTGAGATCGAAATGGCGGATATTTAGAATATTCTTGAAATTTTAGTATAGATTAATATAAGGAAAAATGGCAGGGTATTTCTTTACTTCGAGAGTTTTTGATTAATAATTTCTCCTGGTAGAATAATTGCTGTTAAAACTCCGCCCGCAACCAAGGCCTCTAGCAGGGGAGTGAAATTCCTATTAATCTCGCCGATTTTCCTAGTTACTAAACCGCACTGGGCAGCCAGGCCTAAATCTTCAGAAACACCTTCACTTAGTAATAATTCAAAGTCCGTACCAGTACGAATTACATTTTCATAAGCCTCATGTACCTTAGCCTTCCGGACGCGACTAAATGTACTTTCTAATAAGCTGACAGTTTCTCTAACATTAGACCGCATATCATTCAGGCCGGATCCAAAATATTGAGCAAATGAAACTTCGGCATTCAATTTTTGAATATACTCCAGCTCTTTCAACTCTTGTTTTAATTGGGAGCGGCTTTCATCTTGGTTATTCTGCACATAATATGCTACCCCCACGCCTGTGGCAAAAGAGGCTAGAGATTTTAAAACAATCCTGCGGGCAAGTTGCATATTTTGCTTTCTTTTGTCCGAACTAGACCAAATAAGACCCATTCTTTCAGCTATTTTTTCATATCCCAATAATAAACCTATCTCAGCGCCATAAATCCCCACCAGCCCGATGGCGATACCAGTTGGAACACCTTCATCAGTAATCGTAACCTTATCTAAACCTCTAGCGTCTACCAGATTTTCTTGAACTAACAATTGAGCAGCTTCATTAACTTTGTCCTGGTAGTTTATCCAATTATAGACTCTTTGATGTGATGGTACACCCTGGTCTTCATCCCAATAGGTCTCCTCTTCGATACAGGTGGATGCTTTGCCTTCGGAGTCAAAGCAGGTTACAACAACGGTCTCAGTTTTTTGGTATGCCTGCTTATAAGCAGAGTAGAGGTTATCAAGTGAAGTATTATAAGAATCGCTCAAGGAAGCAAAGCGTTGAACTGGAGGTATNATTTCTCCTAATTCCACTTTTNNGGTATCTAAGGTTGGATATTCTCTACCAAAAATACTTCCAGCTGCTAGCGAAGCNATCGCCATTCCGCTCATTAAGTTATAAGGGTGATACCATTTCATAGTCTAAATTTTAGAAAGTCAGTTTATAAATGTTTAGAGAAAAATTGATAGTTTTGTTCGGGATGATACGCACAGATACCATTGTATTTAGGTTCAAAAACTATTTCTCTGGTATCAATCCCTAATTTTAATTTTAATTCATTATTTATTAAAGCTAAATAACTGAGGTAACCATTTTCTAATCTTGTGACAACATCTTTTAATGTTTTATAATACAGCAACTTAAAGAATTCTCGTTTTCGATCATCAAAGCCAAAGAGTTGATTTTCATAATAAGTAGGGCCACCTTTTTCATCAACCCACCCACTTAATACTATGCCGTGCTTTTTTAATGGATTTTGAACTTCTTTAGAATTTACTACTAAATTAGTAATATCTAAATCTGAATAAAAAATCTGTTCATAATCACCTTGTAAACAAGTCAATATTTTTGCTGCATCAACCTGCCTCCAAATTAAAGAGTGTTTATCTACACGCCAGTTAGATGAATTATCAGCTAAATTATATAATGGATATTCGTTATATTCAAAAATAGTACGGAGGTCACATAAAGACAGGTTGCGGCTAGAAGGGATTCTGGTTTCGTCTTCTAACCACCAAATTTGGGCATCGGTCATCCGTTGGGAGTCAATCCACAGCCGAACATCAACTTGGGGGTTCCTCTTAGCAATACCCACCATGTTTTCCATAGTTAAATTAGGTATAGTCTGAGGCGGTTCTTTAGTATTTTTCTTATCGGTGGGAAATTTTAAACGCAGCCATAATAGGTTGTAAGCTTTTTTTAGATCTTCCGCTGTTTTCTCAGGTGCTGTTTCCATGGCTTTACACCATAAATTACTACTAAATAGTTATAAACTTTTTGGTTTATTTTTAAGCTGTCAAAAATAGAAATACATTTAATCATTTTAATCTAAAGTCAGTATTGTTTACTAATATACAAAAAAAAAGCGCCAGCGCCCGGACTTTCATCCTTTACCCTAATTGGCTTTTGAACCGGGAATCCCAGAGGGATCGGTTAGCTCGTAAACTCAGTTCGAGATTCGTCTAAATATCATCCGACGCTATACCGAGTTAAGCGACGCTGGCTTAATTAGAAGGAAAACAGGATTACTATAAAAAAATAACTAAAAAAAAGAATAAACTTACTTTCTTTTCTTTTTGCCGCCTTCCATCATTGGCATTGAACCGCCACAATGACCACAGCTAGGCATGGCAAACTTCATTACACCTAGTATAACCATCAGTACGGCAGCAAAAGCTATCCAGCCATCAACTCCTAACCATTTAGGCCATACAAAAGCGTTTATTAACAGTAAAACGCCGATTACTAACTTCTTAATTCCGTGGCAGCGGGAGCATATGCCTTCCCAACAATCACAACCCATCATACTATCACCTCAATTTTAGTAGAATAAGTATAATTTAATGATTTAAAAAGGTATCGAAAAACGGTGTATCTTAAGTCTTTCTCTGTCTGTCTTTAGCATTGGTTTAGCTTTGGAAAGTATATATAACGAGGGCAAAAATTTCCATTGCAATTCACGAAATGGTATAATTTCGGAACTGTTTCCTTTTTGCTGGAGGTATTAATAAGGATCACATATTGATGCAAAAACTAAGACTTAATACCTACAAAAAAACTGACCTTAAGCTTCTTCTTCAGATTCTCGCCTAATTACCTTCACTGCATCCATTTTTACAGTAATGGGGATGGGTACAGCTGATTCTAGCAGTTCAACCACAATCTCTTCCTTCTGCTTATTAATCCGGCTAACTTTAGCATTTTCCCGCTTGAAGGCACCAGAGATAATTTCTACGATGTCTCCTTTACGGATATTCATCTCTACTTTAACTTGTTCCAACATATGCTCTATTTCTGGGTAAGGTATTTCCCGCGGTAATAAGCCCCGGGCATAAGGAACACCCTGTAAAGCTGCTTCAGCATCTAATTTAGAAGTAGATTCGATGAAAATATAGCCTCTCATTCCGTGAGGCCGGATAACGGATAGAATCGATCGGGAATCCCGTTGGAGTTTAGATACTAGATAATCTACTACTTGGTCTTCCCGGTTGGCGGCAGTTCGTAAGCCAAAGATTTTAGTTTCCATTTTAAAGGATTAATTCTTTTAACAGTAATATCACAAACCCTATAACCCCAATAATCGATATACCTAACCCTGTCACTTTACACAAGGTAAAAAACTCGGCTCGGTTAGGTTTCTTGGTAATACGCAGAACCCGTACTGTTTCTTTTATAAACCTTTTGACTTTTTGGGACTTGGTCAGGTTTTCTTCCATCTTTAGCCTATATTTTGGCCTATTTATAAAGTTTGCTGTGGTTTGGTGGGTAATATTGTTTTAGTCAACGTGGGTTTACATTGACATAATATTTTTAAATTGAGGCAAGGTTAGGTAGTATATGGTTTACACAACTGATATTGAAGCGATGGATATTGTTACTCCAAGTTTAATTACTAAAATTAAACCGTTATTAGAGCTAGGTCTAGCTATAAGACCGGATGAACCATATCTCCAAAGAATCTCCATAGAAACGATGATAGCTTATGCCGGGAATTGCAGTGGTTTAACCGTACCTTGGAAGAAGAGAGGAAGGAAGATGAAGTGAGCGCTGTTTTCCGCTGGCAGAATTTTATAATAGATGTACCTAAGCAAAGAAAAGATCCTAATTACAGCCGAAAAGTTGCTAATTTTTGCAAAGCAATGGCTCAATATCATAAAGCCAACCCCTTTAAGGAAGATAAAACAGAGTTTAAAATTTTAGTTGAATTAATACGCGATGAATCTAACCGCACTAGAAGAACAGTACCATAATTGTAAAAGATGCCCCCAACTTTGCACCAGCCGATCTCAGGTAGTTTTTGGCTCTGGTAATTATCAAGCTGAAATTTTATTAATTGGCGAAGCGCCGGGAGCTAATGAAGATAAGCAGGGGGTGCCTTTCTGTGGAATGTCAGGGCAAATATTAGATCAGTTACTAAATTCGATTAATTTGAATCGGAAAGACATTTTTATTACCAATACCATTCTTTGCCATCCAGAAAATAATCGCAATCCTTCACCGGAGGAAGTGGAAAACTGTCGGGAGAGATTAGACCAATTAATTGAATTAATGCAGCCTAAAGTAATACTCACCCTTGGTAATTTTGCTACCCAAAGGATTTTAGGTAAAACCGGAATAAAGTCGCTGCGGGGGAAATCGTTTCCGCATAAAATTAATAATCACACCCTAACTGTAGTTCCAGTAATTCATCCGGCCAATTATTTATATTCGGGAAGAAACCCAGAGTTGCTGCAGCAGATGAAATATGATTTTAAGAAAGTGCTGGAAATAATCCAGGTTAAGCAAGAGCAGAAAAATTTGTTTGAGTTCTAAATTTTAAAATCTAATATTCCTTTCTGGCGCAAGCGATTAATTGTTAGGATAGAAAGATCGATCAGAAGCAGTTCGGTGGTGTCTTCTAATTGTTTTATGTTCTCAGCTACTGATTTATCCCGGGTTAAATGAGCGTAAGCTGAAGTTAAAGCTTTCTTAACTAAAGGTTTTAACCCGTGGTTAAAGTAATTGGTAGTATGCCAATTGGAAGAAACTGCTCCCGATTCTAGTAAAACCATAATTTTTTCTAAAGGCTGAAGTTTATTGTTGTTATTAAGAACTAGGTCTAGGTCAAGCCGGGTGCCTAAATAAAGATCCGTTAAGTTTCTGTCAGCCATAACTAATTTGTAGTCAGCGCTTGGTTTGCCTACCAAGTTATCAAACAGGCCCTCTGGGATTAAGCCGTAAATGATTTTAACCTGCTGAAAAAATTGATTTTTGAAATCTCTTCCCTGAAGTGAATTGTTATAATGTTCATCTAACAGATCATGGAAGGAACTGGTTTCATCTTCTGAAAGAATTTTGGCCAGCAATCTTTGATCTTCCGAGTTATCCATCAACGAAGCCAAGTATCCTGCTAACTTATTTTCAGAAGGTGTTTTAGCTGTGAATACTTCAGCTATTTTTTGGGCCATGTATCCATATACCTGATTAAATCCAGGAATGATGAATCTTTCCATTAACAACGTTTCTTCGCAGCGGTAGGAGCCTCTTTGAGTTTGAACCTCAAGTTTTGATCCAGCATAAACTGAATTATTAATAATCGTCTCAAAATTAGGTACCTTGACTACCGGACTTAATTTAAATCTCATTGAAAAATCAATTTAGTTTTTCTTTTGTTTTAGGCAATAAACTGTTTAAGTATTTATCAAAATCTGTGGAAGGATTTTTTAAGTATGCTTCTTTAGTTTCTAGTAAAAATTCTATTGGTTCCAGGGCATATTTCTCAAATGACTCTAAAGTTAAGTCTTTAATTCCTTCTCCTCCAAGATTAAATTCTTGGCACAGTGCTCTAAGGAGAGGCGTATAAAATATCCTTGCCTCCAAGCTATTCAATTCTCGAAAATCTCTGGAAAAATAATTGAGAGCATCAAGTTCCTTTCCGAGATTAAAATTAGCAGTAAATAAAGTTGCACGAGCAGGTATTTTTAGAGAATAATCTAAAAATTTACCTTTGCCCTGCAAATTATCAAGGGTTGAATTATCAATCCGACCTCGTTTTAAATGGAGGTAATCTGAAGGACCAGGTGGTTCTAATTCGTCTTCTGGAATAACTGATAGTATCAATAATTTTAAGAATGCGCTGGGTTTACTCTGGGGATCAAGAATGGAAGTAGAGTCTATTTCAAACAGGGCTTTCTTAAAATCAGATAATTCTGCGGTTAGAGTTTTCTTAAGTAAATTTTGTTTCTTAGAAGTAATGTTAGGGTCGTAACCTACCCTTAAAGGCACCAATTCGACCATGGATTTAGCAATGTAATCTGCGAGTGTATTTACTGTTAATCGTTTTCTTCTATAAGTTAAAATAATATTAGACAAAATGTTACTTTCCTGAAAAACGCCCTCTTCAATTCTTGTATAACCCGGTAGTTCTAATACCATTACTAAATTGTTAAATAACTTGGTATATAAATATTGTTAAATAAAGATTGTAACTGCTTAGTTTGATATTCACCACCGACCAATTAGAATTAGCATGCAAAAGATTTATAAAAGCCAGGTATTTATTTTAACCTATGGAAGCTAAGATATCTAAAGATATGATGATTGGAGATGTAGTTAGTATGTATCCCGAAGCTATTGATACTTTATTAAGTTTTGGAGTACATTGTGTTGGATGTCATGTTAGTACTTTTGAATCCTTAGAAGACGGCTTTAAAGGGCACGGTATGAGTGATGAAGACGTGAATGAAGCCATAAAACAATTAAATCAAGTAGTTAAACCAGTAGAAGTGGAAGAACCAGCTGATCTGCCTAATACAGTCTTCTTATCTGATAGGGCAGTAAATAAAATTAAAGACTTCTGTACTTCTACTAATAAACAAGCTTTGAGAGTCAAAGTAACTCCAGGCGGATGTTCAGGTAATAAGTACTCATTTGATTTAGAAGAAATCAAGTTGGTTAATGATATAATTATAGAGAAAAATGGGGCTAAAGTTTACATTGATGCCGATTCTTTAGCTAAAATTGGTGGATCTACGCTGGATTATAGTGATAGTTTAACCGGTGCCGGGTTTAAGATCGATAATCCTAGCGCTAAAAGCACCTGTGGGTGCGGCGTTAGTTTTAGGTAATTTTCTGGTTTTTTCATTAAAGTGTATTTGTTTATTTATTCTAGATATAATCCGTGGCCTTAATAATTCTCCTCTTTTTTTGCGTAATAATTAAAAATAGCTATAAAATATAGACTTAAATGCATCAATTAGAACTAAACTCCCCCGCGGGAGACTGGGATTGTCTTAAAGCAGCTATTTATAATGGCGCCAGCTCGGTTTACTTAGGTATTAAATTTTTCAACGCCCGGAGGCTGGCTAAAAACTTCTCCCTGCAGGAATTGAAAGATGCGGTTTTCTTTGCCCACCTCCACGAGGTTAAAATCTATCTCACCCTTAATATTCTAGTGCGCAATGAAGAACTTCCCCTCTGGTTTAAAACCTTAGAGGAAGCTTATTTAGCCGGAATAGATGCNGTTATTATNCAGGAGATTTNCTTGGCTCCGATGATCAAACAAGCGTTTCCCGGATTGCGCATCCACGCTTCAACACAGGCTAGTTTAATGAACTATCAGGGAATTAACCAATTCCCAGACTTGGATTTAGTTGTTCTGGCTCGGGAATTGACTTATACTGAAATAAAAAGCATTCGTGAGCATACAAATAAAGAATTAGAGGTATTCGTTCATGGACATTTATGTATTTCCTATTCCGGCCAATGCTTAATTTCATCCCTGATTGGTAAACGCAGCGGCAACCGCGGGGTTTGTGCCAGCAGCTGCCGTAAGAATTACAACCAGCAAGGTTATTTAATCAGCGCCAAAGATTTAATGCTAGCTAATAGCATAGATAAAATTTACACCCTGGGAATAAACGTAGTTAAAATAGAAGGGCGGATGAAAAGTCCAGAATATGTAGCCGCCACCACCCGAACTTATCGTCAGCAGATTGATGCCGTGCAGGAAAAACATTTTAAACCCCTATCCGAACAGCAAGTTAATAATCTTAAAATGGGGTTTAATCGTGATTTCACAACTGGATTTTTTAACAATAATCCCTCCATAGTTGGAGCGGAGATGCCCATGAATCGGGGTATATTNCTNGGTACGATTCANGATGGAGGATTGCAATTAGAACATGATCTTAATCTTCTGGACGGCGTGGGTTTTTGGCACAGCCGGTCCGATGGCAAGTTGAAAGGGGGAATTGCTTATAAAATTTTGAGTGAAGGGGAAGAAATCAAGCATGCCCGCCGCGGCGACAAAATAAAAATTGTTTCTCCCTATTTTATTAACAACGCGAAAGTTTATCTTACCTCCCACAATGAAGGACAGGATGTTCTTGCTGAAAATTTATTGTCGTTGTCATTAAATGTTATTGCTAAAGTTGATCAACCGTTAATGTTCCAGTATAATGATATTATAGTTCATTCCTCTATTAATTTGCAGGCCGCGCAGAAACAGGCGCTGACAGAAGAACAGCTTCGTTCCGAACTGGAAAAATCATCTTATTTTGGCATTCACTGGGATATTAAAGACCTTCAATTAGAAAATGTTTTTCTACCCAAAAGATTTTTGCATCAAATCCGCGAAGCATTGGAACTAAAATTACGGGAGAAAGTTGTTCCCAATCGCGTTTCAAAATTTACTTCCGTTCCGGCAGTAATACCTAGTGCGGTTGAGCATCAGCCACGCTTAATCGTTAAAGTCTATTCCCTTACACAGCTGCAGGAAGCAAATGCCGCAGGAGTTGAGATAATTTATTATGACATATTTAATTCAGATGTTTATGAGGCGAAGAGATTATGCACTCGCGCTAAATTCTTTTTGGATACCCCTGTTGTTGCAACCGATAGTGATATTGAACGGATTCAACAGATTGTTGACACCATAAAACCAGATGGAATAACTATTGGAAATTGGGGTATTTTAGGAGTCGTCTTTAATGGTGAGAAGCATGGGAAATATTCCCTAAATGTTTTTAATGACATCAGTAGTGCAGCTTTACTTGCTCAAGGTGTGCTGCCAACGCTGTCCGTAGAATTAAATGCGAAACAAGCATTGAAAATGCAGAATAAAAAATTGATTTATTACGCGCATGGACAATTGCCGGTCATGCACTTTAAAGGTGTTTATTCACCCAAGGCCTTAACTGATGAAAAAAAATATACTTTTCCTTTACGCATAGTGAATGACAATACAGAAATGTTGTATTCACGGCCGATTGCAGTCTTAGACAAAGTCAAGGAGTTGATGGATGGGGGTGTGAAATACTTTTTACTGGATTTAACAAAAGATACTTCTAAAATAATTAAATCCTATCAAAATATCCTCCTTGGAGTAGAGCAGGATATTTCTTTTTTAAAAAAGGGGACGACCTTAGGTAATTATGGCAAGGGAGTGGCGTGAGGAGTTAGGGCATTTTCGGTTTACTCACTGAGCGAACAAAAAATTAAACATAATTCCTGTTATACGCCCCGACCGAAGGGAGAATGCAATGGGGTTGCTGAAAGCAAAGTTTTTGAAAATGCCGTTTTTAGGTGCGAAGCAAAGTAGTCGTGTGGGGGAATCGGAAGTACTAAACCAGTTCTAACCATTCATATAAAGGAATTACACTTATTTTCTTTCCTTCCATCTCAAAACTATCTTTTTCTGTTTCCGTAACTATTATTCCTTCAGACAGCTTATATGAGTTAAGAGCTTCTAATAGCCCTTTCAGTTCTCGTTTTTTTACAGATTCATCTTGTAAAGATAATGTTACTTGAATTGCCTGGACAATTTTTCTTCCCTCTCGTATCACAAAATCACATTCGTTTGTTTCTTTGTGATAAAATACCTCTTTCTGATTCCTGACAAGTGTCATAAAAACCAAGTTTTCTATAAGACGACCTCTATTTTCAGAAAACTTAAATGAAACAGAATTTACTAGTCCAGTATCTACCCCATATATTTTTCTTGGATTAGCAAGTTGCTTTCGGACTGAAGGATCATATTTTGTGGTAATATACAGCAAATAAGACTGCTCTGCGTACGAGAGATATTCTTTTACTGTATCGGGAGAAATGTTCAACATTTTTCCTATATTTGTATAAGAAAAAGGAGCACCCATGTTTGAAATAACAAAATATAGGAGATCAAAAACATCTTTATTACTGCGAACTTTATGGGGAAAAATTATATCTTTTAAATATATTGTTTGAAAGTAATTCTTCAGAATATCCTGTTTTAATAACTCATCTTTTTCTAAGACGACACGCGGAAAACCACCGAACTGTAGATAAGTATTAACCGCTTGTCTCTTCTGAAGAAGTGATGGTTTAGGTATATCACTGAACTCTAAATATTCCTGAAAAGAAAGAGGATAAACTATTGTTGTAAAATAGCGTCCCGAAAGGCGAGTGCTCACTGCATTTTTTAAAAGAACAGAGGTCGAGCCGGTTAAAATAAACTTAAGTTGTTTGTTAACATCGTGAAGGGTCTTTATAGTTTGCACCCAATATTTATAATTCTGAACTTCGTCTATAAAAATATAATATTTTTGTATATCTTTATGCTGTAAAAGATATTCTTCTATTAAAATACTAAGAAATGCAGGATCATCTGCTTTGCTTTGAAACAAAGGTTCATCTAAATTAATGAATAATATAGCTTCAGGACTTACTTTTAATGTAGATATTAACTGATAGAGGAGAGTGGATTTCCCTGTTCTTCTGGCACCAAGTAAAAGAATGATTTCTGGCGTGTTCAAATATTTCTGAAGCTGGGAATAATAATTAAGCCGAGAAATGCCGGCGTCGTATGGTTTCTTAAACCACCAAGGGTTTTGTTTTTCAAGCGCAATTTGGAGTTGTGGTTCCATTTTAACGATTATAATCTGTGCTTATTTATAAAATTATCGATTATAATCGGCGATTTGTGGAGTAATTATCTAGCGTAAACTTCAATCCGCCAACTAGAATTACTTTAAGCAGCAGTTTAAAGTAAAGTGGGAATGTCCTACCATACGACTGTTAACTTTGCATGAAGTAAATTTCCCCACGTCCATACTTTAGTTGCCTGTTTCTCCAAAATTGCTGGCGTCACTTTT
>C687J35174_10002613_pt1 | contig 25349 bp, 28 predicted proteins | sample RifCSPhighO2_01_FD_35174 | JGI IMG/M metagenome (IMG submission 35174) | reverse complement strand
AGCGAGAAAGAATGCCCGGACTGGTTTCTTGGGTTAAGAATGATCACCTCGGCTTTGAAATTTACTATCTCTGGAAAGGTAAGGTGCATACCTACTATCCCGACTTTATTCTTAAATTTGAGAATGAAAAATATATCATTCTCGAAGTAAAAGGTCAGAAGACTGAACAGGATGAAGCCAAATGGGCGGTCGCGAAGGAATGGGTTCACGCAGTCAATCTTTCCGACAACTTCGGCATGTGGGAATTTCGAGCTGTCGAGAAACCTAAGGATTTGTTTGATGTGGCTGTTGCCTAACCTTGTTACTCTCCTGCGATCTTGATAATCTATTGCGGTAATTACACCACCACCGGTCGCTTCCCATCTCGCAAATTTGATTTATTGATCAATTCATCGAGCAACTCCCAGCGCGCTTTTTTAACTTTGTGCGGAATGTCATCGGGATAGATGCGCCAACTGGCCGTGCCAGGACGAGGCGAGTACATGGCGACAAAGCCGACTTGCCAGCGAACTGCTTTGGCAAGCTCAACCGTTTCGGCAAATTCCTCGTCCGTTTCTCCGGGAAAACCGACAATGATATCAGTGCCCACGACAATGCTTGGATCACCCGCGCGTAATTTTTTTACCAGTTTGAGGTACGTTTCTTTGGTATAGCCTCGATTCATACGGTACAGAACGGCATTGCTCCCAGATTGAACAGGCAGGTGCACATACCGATCAATTTTCTTGTTGCTGATGATCTCAGCGATGAGCTCGTCATGAAAATCCCACGGGTTACTCGTCATGAACCGCACCATCTTAATCTGCTCAAATGCCGAAATAGCCCGCAGTAGTTTGACAAACGGCGGCGTTTTTTTTGGCTGCAGGTACTGCGATTGGTTATCTGGCAAATCTTCTCGGGTGTAACTGGGTCGCTCAAGCATCAGTTTGCGAAAGCCAATCCCCAGCTTCTCTAGCCCCCAAGAATTGACGTTCATCCCGAGCAAAGTAATTTCCTCAGTTCCGCCCGCAACTAATCGCTCGACTTCTTCCATAATCGAATCAAAGTCGCGGGATTTTTCTCTGCCACGCGAGTAGGGGACGATACAAAAAGTGCAAAAAGAATTGCAGCCAGTCGAGATCGGTACCCAAGCATGTTTGGTATCTTTACGAATGACCGCTTGATTAAATCCTACTTCATTGATGGGCAAAATTTCATCAATCGCCGGCATCATTTCGTACAAATTTTCATTGCCGTGGTGAGTCATGCAGCCGGTCAAGATAATCTTTGGTCGCTGCGTCCCCAGCTCATTGAAGTGCACAACCACGGTATGCATAAAGCCGCGAGCCCGATCTTCGGCCCGCTGCCGCACCGCGCAAGTGTTAATAATCAGTTCATCGCAGGTTTGCCAGTCTGGAGCCAACGAATACCCACGCGCTGCGTAGTCACCAGCAATCCGCTCGCTGTCGGATTTGTTCGATTGACAACCAAAGGTATGGATAAAGTACGTTTTTGCCATGGCAGGGTATTATAGCGTGGTTATACTTCAATCAGGGCAAAATAAGTTGTAACTTGATGCTATATTATTCAAAAAACAACTCGATCTTTTTCAGCCACAATGCCAAAAGAAACTTCGCCCCTTTCAGAAACTAGAGAAGATCAGCACGACTATGTTTTATTGGCATATTTTGATGCGCTTGCTTTCACGCGTAAGGTATTAGGAAACATATCAAATCAAATTCCTTACATGACGCCGCCAACGCTTGACGAGAGAGAACGAGAGCAAACATATGAGAATAGTCCGTGGATGTGTGAGCTCGCAGTCCTTTTAACTGATTGCTACTTTGATCAACGTTTATTACAAAAACTTAAAAATTTGCCTACAACACCTGCAGATCAAGCCAACGAACCTGCAAGAACGCTTCAAGCAGACGAGTTAGTGTTACGAATAGTTAACCTATTGCGAGGGGGTATAACAGACATAACTAAATCACAGCTTAGACAGGATCGTACGGGAAGTGCTCTTCTGACAAAGGTGCCTGGATGGAAAGCTAGAAGAAGAACATTGCTCGTGGCCACACTAGATGCCAATCCAGAACAATCTCTGGAGAAGAGAAAACAAGTAATTCGCGACTTAGAGCTTGCTGCTTCGGTACGAACTGTTCTTGAGACATTTCCAATCACAGCAGACGATAGAAAATTACTTGATGAACTTTTTATTGAACTTTGCAAAACTGATAAAAACCTTGTCGCCGTTATTGCTGTGGGTAGTACCTCTGCGGGCGGACGAGTAATTCGTCAATTACTTGGAAGTGATAGATCTGTCACAGGAGAGTACACACAAGTTGGAGACAACTATCAAGATATAGATTTTCTACCAATTCACACAAGAAAACCACAACGAACAAACAGCACCATAGTAACCCCATACCCTTCGGCACTAAGGTTAGCTGGTCTTACTGGCGAAATGCAAGAAAATAGAGATTGCATACTCGAACCAGATGATCTTCGAGCCTCTATTCGTAGGCTCTTCCGATCACAGGTAGAAATCGTAATCCAAAAAATATTTACTGAAGACTTCGTTTTATATGACTTTTTCCGACCAATTGCTCCAAGGGAGGTAGAGAGCGTTGTGCATGAAACACTCCTCAGTTGTTTGCGTGAACTTGCGAACACTGAGTTTAAGTCTTGGTATATTGTCACGAGACTATTAATCATTAAACACCTAATGTATCACCGATTAAAAGATAAACATTTTGACACGAAACATTCTAGAGGTGAGGATTCAAGTGAAGTAACAACTCTCGTTGAATCTAGTCCAGTAGCAATGGTTGAGCCTTTTCTCAATATATTGAGACAAACACAACCAGATTTGGCCAAGTTGTAACGTAGATGTTTAATCAGAAAATTGACATGTTATGCTGCAGTCAAATTAGTAGAAAAAAAATGCCAGTAATAATAATCGATATCATACAGTAAACCCCATTGAGTTAATTTAGTTTTCTGTTCCCCACCAACGCCCAGAAATTACCTGCCAAAATCGTTATCAGCACTGCCACATACCACCAGCTACTCACTAGCGCTACATGCGCCATGATTAAAAAGAGTGCTGCGTACGTGAGCTTGTGCAGCCTTTTCCACCACTTGCCCAGTTTTTTCACAGCCAAATCGTTTGATGTCAACCACAAAGGAAACAGCAGCCACCAGGCAGCAAAGCCAGTTATGTGACGTGCCAATAACGGTGGTGGCAGTTGGGCAAAATCAAAATCGACAAAAACCAGGTATGGCAATACTGTGGTGAAACTCTGATGTACAAATGCGGTTAAGAACATCAGGACCCCAAACTGGCGACGAAACGGCAAAAGGATGCTCATAATAGGCAAGAGCTGGCGGATTTGTAACCGACGAATCATACTTGGAATCAGCGTTGCAATATAGAGAAAAAATGCCGCAGTTCCGAGTGACCTGCCAATTCCAATCAGAAGCTGCACATCCCGCATCCAACCAGAGCTATAGAAGTAGGTTGTCACCAACCAACCAAGAATAACGAGCCAATCCGCAATCTTCAATCCTCGAGTGATCGTCATCCTTCGGCGCAAAACTTCGCGCTGGAGTATGGTAAGCCAAGAAAAAATTGCTTGCATACTTTTTGAGGCGCGGGCGGGATTTGAACCCGCGAATCGAAGGATTTGCAGTCCTCGCCATTGGACCACTCTGGTACCGCGCCCTGCGAATACGCTCGATTATAGCCTACAAAGCCTTGAGCTCAAACTCAGTGCCACCCGCTCGGGGAAAAAATCACATGTAATAAAGTCGGGTCTTTTGCCTGCATAATAGGCAATACTATAGCATGGGTTATAATACCCGCCATGGCGAAAAAACAAGAATCACCCCTGATTATTCCAAACACGACTTTTACCCTCACCTTTGTCTGGAACGACATAGCAGCCACCTACCAAAAAACCCTGACTCGCTTGGCAAAGCGCCTGTCTGTTCCTGGTTTTCGCACAGGCACGGTCCCCGCTGCGGTGGCAGAAGAGCAGATTGATGCTCAAATGATAGTCGAGCAAACACTGCAGCAACTCCTGCCAGAACGCTACAGCCAAGAAATAACCAAGCAACATTTCTACCCACTCACGAGCCCAGATTTCCGCCTGGTATCTTCTGGCAAAAACCAAGATTGGGTCATCGAAGTGCGTGTTGCCGCGAAACCACCGCTCGTGCTCAAAGACTACCAGAAAGTTGTCAGCGAAGCCAAGCAAGCAGCCGCAGCAGCTATTGCCAAAGAAAAAACTAAACCAAAAGAACACGAAGAACGCTCGATTCAGCTGCAGTTCATTTACGGTAAACTAGCAGAAAAATTCCGCCCTCAGGTGCCGGAATTACTCCTCAAGCGAGAGATCGAGCAAGATGTCGAAAATATGAACACCCAGCTCAAACGCCTCAACCTGACGTTGGCTGATTATCTCAAGAGAAATGAACTCACCGAGCAAACTTTTTCTCAACAAGTGACTGTCCGCGCCCTGACACGCTTGCAAAGCATTCTGCTCACTGACGCAATTGCTCAACTTGAAGAAATTACCATCGATGAAAAGGCGATAGATACAACGATCGATGCACTTCCAGAGACAGACTTTGGCAAAAAAGAACGGAGCAATCCAGATTATCGGGCCAATCTACACCAAACCCTCTTCACCCAAGCGGTGCACAACCATCTACTCAAAAACTAAAAATCATCTGCTCCCTACCAGGCAGATTATGGTACACTTTGCTTGCTAGGGTTACTTGATTGACAGAGTACTTCTAAAGTCCTATAATCTGTGAACTCGTAGCAAAACGCTATCAAAGTCATGCAAAGTATAGCAACGAAAAAACCAGTTTCACAGTCGGCAGCACAACACAATAATCCTTTTGCGCGTGCTTTGGCCGAAACCGAGAAAACAAGCTTTGGCGACAACAGCAATGCGCCCTCCAGTTCGGGAGATTTGAGTGAAGCATTTGCTCGAGCAGGTGGGCAATTTCCCGATTTTTCACAACAGACCTCGCCAGACTTCTTGGCACAACAACAGCAAGAACTCATCGAGCAACAAAAACGCGAAGTCCTGCGCAAGAAACTCCACGATCAGATCAATCCGGTAGATGTGCGTGATGTATTTAGTGCCAGAGAGAAACAGGTCGCCAAACAAATTGACGAACTGCGAGCAGAACTCAAACTACTGGTCAAAGATGTGGCCGTGTTTGAGAAAGAAGTCGAGCTGACCCTCATGACCGAAGTTGTCGATCCGGGACAACAGGGCAAGTACTTCCTCAACTTTTTCCAGCAATTACGCGCGTTTATCATGCTCTTGCGCCAAAAAATTAAAAGCGCCCGTACCTGGGCTAATGCCTTTAGTCAAAAAAAGAAGAAGCGCCGAGCTGGCATGGTCATCGAGGGTCTCGGTCACGAAAAAACCAGCACTGTACAGGATATGATGCACCACGAGCGATCAACTAATTACGGTGGGTCGTAGTCGGTGAACTCGAGAGGACTCGAACCTCTGGCCTCCACAATGTCAATGTGGCGCTCTAACCAACTGAGCTACGAGTTCGCACCGGGTGGAATTATAGCATCTACTCATTCTCTCGAGTTGTCTTTCGGAGTAAGTCGTGTACAATACCAGCGATACAAAGGAAACCACTCAATCCGTGATTAACAAAGGCACTTTCAGACGACAAGAGCGATCCGTTCGTGTCGTCGCTAATGAGCGCATTCGTGCTCGAGAAGTACGGTTGATTGGAGAGGATGGCAGTGCGGTTGGCATCATGCCGCTGGCAGAAGCACTTGAGCGAGCAAGAGCAGTCGAAAAAGACGTCGTGTTGCTCAATGGTTTGGTAGAGCCGCCAATTGTGAAGGTCATTGAACTGAGCAAGTTCAAGTACCAGCAACAACAGAAGGCCGCGGCAGGCAGGAAAAGTGCCAAGGCACAAGAGTTGAAGGAAGTACGGTTCTCACCGTTTGTCAGCGAAGGCGACTTTGCGGCCAAACTCAAGAAAGTTCGTACTTTCCTCGAAAGAGGGGATAAGGTCCGACTGAGCTTACAATTTAAAGGCCGCGCGATAACAAAAAAGGAATTTGGCTATACTGTTCTTGAACAAGTAATAACCGGTGCGGCAGACATTGCTGGGGTGGAACTGGCCCCAAAACTGATGGGGAAAAAACTTATCGCCCAACTGCTCCCAAACAAAAAATAACATGAAAGCACTCAACAAACAAAAAACTAGATCTGGAGTTGCCAAGCGATTCAAAATCACCGCTACGGGCAAGGTCCTGCGCCGCATTCAAAATATGCGTCATTTGCGCCGGAAAAAAAGCAAGCGAGCGATCCGTAAGTACCGAATTCCACAGCAAGTACAAGGCAAGTGGGCACGCAAGATTAAGCGCATGCTCGGTATCGCCTAATAGAGAAAGTATCTATGCCAAGAGTTAAAACCGGTGTGGTTCGCCGCCACCGACATAAAAAAGTCCTCGCTCAAACCAGAGGCTTCCGTGGGGCAAATACTCGTCTGTATAAGCGCGCAAAAGAAGCCCTGTTACACGCTGGTCAATATGCATTCATCGGGCGCAAACTACGAAAACGTGATCAACGCAAGCTCTGGATTATTCGCATCAATGCAGCTCTGCAAGAGCTAGACGTAACCCTCAAGTACTCTTGGTTTATCAGTGCCATGAAAAAAGCCAATGTGCAGATCAATCGTAAAATGCTGGCAGAACTCGCCATCAAAGACTTTACGAGCTTCAGCGAAGTGATAAAAACTGTGCAGGGAAAGTAAGTTATAGTATAGAACTATGATCGGTAGCCAATATAGCGAGAAGTTGCTTGCCCTCAAACAGAGGCTGCAGCTTGAGACAACGCTCTCTGCAGAGGAATTACAACAAAAATACTTGGGTGCGCACGGTGTATTTACGTTGCTGGCTAAACAAATTACTGAACTGACAGCGGACGAGCGTAAACTGGCTGGCAAGCCACTCAATGACTTGAAGATGGCACTTGCTACAGCAATCTTGGCTGCACATAAAACCACGAGTGGTCAAGGGTGGGTCGATCTGAGCTTACCAGGCGAACCGCCACAAGTTGGCCACGTTCATCCTATTTCTCAGGCTATGGCCGAGATTACGCAGATTTTTACCTCAATTGGTTTTACCCGAGTGCGCTATCCGGAGGTTGACTGGGATTGGTATGTTTTCGAAAGCCTTAATATGCCTCCAAACCATCCCGCGCGGGACGAATGGGAGACATTTTTTGTCGACCAAGCTCCAGACGAAAAAAAGGGGCAGATGGTGCTTACCACGCACACTTCGAATGGCCAAGTTCGCGAAATGGAACGATTGGGTGAGCCGCCCATTCGCATGATCAATATTGCCCGCTGTTACCGTCGACAACAAGATGTTACCCATACGCAAATGTTCCACCAGTTTGAAGGGTTGGTCGTCGATAAGGGTATCACCATTCAACACCTCAAGGGGACGCTCGATTATTTTGCCAAAGCGTTTTATGGCCCAGGCACCAAAAGCCGTATCCGCCCCTTTCATTTCCAGTTTACCGAGCCGTCGTTTGAAGTGGACTTTAGCTGTCATATTTGTGGTGGATCTGGAATTAGCCTTACTTCTATCCCACAAGGCATAGGTACAGCCCAAAAATGCAAATTCTGCAAATCTGGCTGGCACGAGGTCGGTGGTTGCGGCATGGTGCATCCAAATGTCCTCCAGGCTGGTGGCATTGACCCAGAGATATATACCGGCTTCGCCTTTGGTTGGGGCATCGAACGCACGTACACCCTGAAAGCTGGCTTGGCGATTGACGACATTCGTTTGTTGTATAGCGGTGACCTGCAATTTTTGGAGCAATTTTAATATGAATATCCTCATCCCACACAGCTGGCTGCTGGAACACCTCGAAGCTGAAATAGAGCCAAAAAAACTACAGGAGTACCTCTCGCTCTGCGGTCCATCGGTCGAGCAGATTTATGACAAAGCTGGCGAGCCGGTCTACGACATAGAGGTCACGACCAACCGCGCCGACGCCATGTCGGTGCGCGGCATTGCCCGCGAAGTAGCGGCCATTTTGCCGCAGTTTGGCGTGGCCGCACAACTCAAACCACTAGCTACTCCCAAAATTTTACCGCCAACCCAGGAACTTGCCTTGCCTGCCATAACAGAAAACGACGCGCTGAACAAGCGCACGCTCTGTGTCGTGCTCTCTAACGTCAGGCGAGTGCCCACGCCAGATTGGATGGCACAGCGACTCACTGCGATTGACATGAACGTACACGACGCGGTGATTGCTATCACCAACTATGTAACGCATGAACTCGGTCACCCGTGCCATGCTTTCGACTACGACAAGTTGGTGGCTAGCGGCAACCAAATTATTATTTGTGAAGCAGGGGCGGGTGAGTCGTTTACGACGCTCGATGGTAACTCATTTACAACCGTCGGTGGCGAAGTAGTCTTCAAAGACGGGGCTGGGCAGATTATTGACCTGCCGTCGATCAAGGGAACGCTGAATGCTTCTATCAATGCTCGTACGAAACGGATTTTACTCTTGGCAGAGTCAATTAATCCTGAAAAAGTCCGCTTCACCAGCATGACCCATGCTATCCGCACGACCGCCGCCCAGCTGATGGAAAAGAATGCCGACCCGGCCCTTGCCAGCGATGTTTTGCGATTGGGAGTCAAGTTGTACCAAGCTATTTGTGGTGCTGAGGTAGCTAGTGCGGTGTATGATCACTTTAGCCGACCAAATAGACTGAGTAGTGTCACACTCACAAGCAAAGAGCTCTTGCGCTATCTTGGGGTTGCCATCCCGCTCAATTCGGCCAAGGAAATGCTCGAACGTCTCGAGTGCGCAGTTGAAATTGCCCATGACACACTGGTTGTCACCCCGCCAAGCTTCCGACCTGACCTGAGCATCCCAGCCGATATTGTCGAGGAAGTTGCTCGCCTATACGGCTACCACAACCTACCAAGTACGCTCATGGCCACGCCGATTCCCACCAATCGACCGCTCGATACCAACTTCACTCTCGAGGAAATCGTGCAGGAATTCTTGGCCACCGTCGGTTGGCAAGAAGTCTATACCTACTCGCTGATGAGCGAAGCAGAAGCAATTGCCTCCGGATTTTCGCTTGATACCCATCTAAAGCTCGCTAATCCACTCACCGAAGACAAGGTGTATCTGCGTCGTTCACTCACGCCGTCACTCACCGCAGTTGTAGCGGCCAACCCGATGCGCCAACCGCTCAGTGTATTTGAAATCGCCAATGTCTACCACCCGAGAGCGAATGACTTGCCAGAAGAAGTGTTAACACTCGGTATAGTTTCATCGTCTGCGTACCGCCGCGTGCGCGGGGTACTCGAAGCACTCTTGAGTAAACTACATATTGCCCAGGTTGAGATAGAAACAGCCGCAGGCAGTCACGAAGCAAAAATTTTCTGTGGACCACAACATGAGCTGGCTGGCAGCATTACTCAGAACAAAGCAAACGTTGCCATTGTAATTCGAGTACGTGCGCTGGTGACTCATGCGCAGTCACATCCTGTCTACCGACCGCAAGCAAAAACCGCCATTATTCGTGAGGATTTGACCTTCACCCTCCCTAAGCAAACGGCAATCGGACCACTCATGGCTGCCCTACAGAACCTCGATCAGCATATTACCACTCTCGAGCTTTCGACCGTCTATAATGACAACTACACGTTCACCATCCACTACCATGATGCGAAACACAACCTCACCTCAGACCAAATTGCGCCACTTCGCAAACGCTTGGTGGCCGAAGTGGCGCAGCGTTGGGGCGGATCGCTGGTTGGTCAGCTTACTTAGTCTGTTGGTATTTCTGGTCCCGAGCAACTTGTTTCTTGTTTTGCATCATCAAATTGGTTATGCCGCTGGCATGCGCATTGACTACCTCATCCCTAAGCTCTACCTCAGTGACCTTGTGGCTGGTGCTTTCGCCACCCTCACACTCGCCCAGTATCGACCGCGCGTGTCAAAATGGCTTATCTATATTGGCATAAGTTGGTTTATCTTGCTCCTGCGACAAGTCGCAACTCTAACTCCCGCGAGCAGCCTCTGGTTTTTTGCAGAACTCTCACTAGCTGGCGTTGTAATCTGGTCTCTTGTCCAACTTCCCAAGCGAATCAGAGAGCACACAGGGGTTACTTGGAGTTTGGCGAGTATGCTTGGTCTACAATCACTCGTCGCAATCGGTCAATTTGCGCTGCAAAAATCACTCTTTGGTTACTGGTTTCTGGGTGAAACTAACTTGCTGCACTTTGCTGGTATCGCCAGTCAAACAATTGGTGGTCAGGAATTTATTCTCCCCAGCGGCACTACCCCGCACCCCAATGTCCTGGCTGGCGTATTGCTCATTGGATCCGTAGTTTTGTGGCAAAGAAGAAAAGATATTCCCCGTTGGTTGTTGCTGAGTACACTTGCAGTCAGTCTGTTTGGCATCGGTGTAACGTTTTCACTGAGCGCCTGGTTGGCGGGAATGTTTGCGCTGGGTTTTTATGGCGTAAAAAGCCAGCTCGATACCACGCACAAAAGAATTGTTTTGGCGGGTGTGTGGTCACTCATCGTACTCATACCGCTCGTCATGAGCCAATTTTCGGTGGTGAGTGCCAACCCGAGCCTGACTCGTCGTTCGACCCTCAATCAAGTGGCAATTACAACGTTTGCCGCGCAACCACTCTGGGGAACCGGTCTCAATACATTTACCAGAGGACTTGCACTGACGAATACTCATCGAATTCTCGAGCGGTTTGTGCAACCGGCGCACCATGTCCCGCTTTTGTTACTGGCGGAAACTGGCTTGTTTGGCGTACTTGCAGGAGTGGGAATCTTGATCTGGCTACGAAAGAACAGCAGCAACCTAGATGCGATACTGCTCGCCAGTTGTGTACTTGTGCCACTCATCAGTCTTGATCACTATCTGTATACCTTGGAAAGTGGGCGATTGGCAGTAGTCGTATTGTTGCTTATGGTGTTGGCGGAGGAATGAGGGGGGTTGGAGTTGGTGTTGGCGAAGGAGTAGGGGTGGGTGTAGGCGTGGGGGTTGGATCCGGTGCTTTCCAATCTTCGCCACCGGTACCAATTTTGACCTTGCCGCCTTCTTTTGTCTGACCAGCGCGGGTATACGCCTTCACCCAAATTTCATAGCGACCTTTAGAAAGTTTTATGGTGCCAGAGTAGTTGCGGTTATTGATCGTCTCTCGAACTGAACCGTTAACGATCAATTCGAGTTTCTCGATACCCTCACCCGAATCTGATTCAACTTTCACTTCGATGTCTTCAGTATCGTATTTTTTCTCATTTTCTGGCTTGCTGAGGTTGAGATAAATATCACTTTGGTTGCCACAGTACTCACTCGGCACTTTGTAGCGAGAATCAGTCTGACCGGCGACCCACTCGTTGATGCCTACCTGCCAACGGTTGGTACCATCCAGTGATACTAAATCGTTCTCACGCAAAACAATCGCTTCGCGCTCATCGTAATCACCGGCTGCGACGCGTGCTTCGGGGGCGAGCTTGTCCTCACCCCGACACAACTTGAGTTTAGTATGCACCAAATCTGGGAGAGACGGCAGGGTTCCCTTGAGGGCAAAGTCGCTACGACTAGCAAAACCATCGTGCTCGGGATACCCCGAAATACTGTCAACCAGTACCTGGTCAACGTCTTCGGGCACTGCCCAAGCTGGAGAACCGTACCCACTATCCAGTGCCAACAACATAATCCTGCGCCAAATGGGCGTGGCACCGGATACACCAGAGGCCACTACTTTCATGGGCGAGTTGTCGTTATTTCCCACCCAGGCACCAACCATGACCTCTTGCGACCAGCCAATTGCCCAGTTGTCCCGCTGATCGTTGGTGGTGCCAGTTTTGACCGCCACACTCGGGCTGATGTTGAGCAGCGAACGCGTCCCAAAAGCCAGCGCCCGGGCTGCGTTGTCCGAAAGTATGTGATTGATAAGAAACGCCAACGCCTCTGAAAAAAGCTGTTGCCCTTCGACCGGCTTGTGCTCAAACACGGTATTACCAGATTGATCTTCTATTTTCAAGATTGCGACCGGCTCTACCTTTTTGCCCCCCGAAGCAAACGAGCTATACGCCGTAACAATGTCGATCAAGTGTACCTCTGCACCACCCAAGGTTACTGCCAGCCCGAAGCGTTTTTTATTGTCGGCAGTTGGCTCCAGCGTGACAAAACCCATATCGTAGGCTTGCTGTAAAAAGGCATCGAGGCCAACGATCGCTAAGGCTTTGACAGCGGGGACGTTGAGCGAACTTCCCAAACTGTTACGGACCGAAACTGGCCCGCGGAATTGGCCGTCGTAGTTCTTTGGTTCGTAGGCATCGGCTGTTTCATTTGGGGTGAAGACTGTTGGGGTATCAACCAAAATAGATGACGGCGTGTACCCTTGCTGTAACAAAGCTAAATAGGTGACTGGCTTGATCGAAGAACCTGGCTGGCGCAAACCATCGACCGCTACATTAAATTGACCATCGATATCTTCGCTTTCGAAGTTTCTGCTCCCAACCATGCTCAGAACTTCACCCGTACGTGGGTCCATAATCATGGCTGCGCCGTTGGTGATGTTCAAACTGGTTACTTTGTCAATTTCTTCTGCCACAATCGCCTGTGCTTGTTCGTGTAAGGCTAAATCCAAACTAGTCGTGACCTTAAAACCAGCGGTCGTTACCACTTCCTCGCCATATAATTGGTCGAGCAAATCGCGAATATAAAATACAAAATGCGGTGCTTTAATCGATAACTGCGCTCGAGAAAACACCACGGTTTCCAAACCAGCGATGGCTTCTTCGTATGCCAGGTCGGTAATATAATCGTCTTCTTTCATCCGCCGCAGCACTCCTTTGGCACGGACTTTCCAGAGCGGGGTACCGTCGTCGTCGGTTTTGCCCGTGTAGGGTGAGTAGGCGGAGGGTCGTTGGGGTAAACCAGCCAAAATTGCCGACTCAACAAGGGTGAGATCTTTGGCAGACTTGTTGAAGTACACTTCGGCAGCCGTGCCGACCCCCCAAGCAGTGCCACCGTAGGGAGCTTCGTTGAGATACATCTCGAGAATCTGGTCCTTAGTGAAGCTGCGCTCGAGCTGCAGTGATAGGACAAATTCTTTGAACTTGCGGGTGATCGTGCGCTCATTGGTGAGCAGGGCATTTTTGACCAACTGTTGAGTAAGCGTCGAACCACCGACAACCCGTTGGCGCGCGATGATGTTGTAGGGGATACGCAACACGGTGAGCATGTCAAAACCCCGATGCTTGTAGAAGTCTTTGTCTTCGGTTGCGACCGTGGCATGGAGGAGCGATTCCGGCAACTCCGAGATGACCACGGGAGTCCGTCGCTCTTGGTCGTACAGGTCGTAAAGCAAGGCTCCCGTGCGATCGTAGATTTTTGTGCTAAAACCAGAATGGCGAATCACCTCACCTGGCTTGGGTAAACTGCGGGAAAACCAGGCGAAAAGGGCAAAAAACAACACAATGCCAAGCACTGCACCCACTACACTCGCGAGGGCCGCAAAACGCAGGAGTTTGAACCACAACAACTTCCCGCGACCCAGACTCGGTCGCCCTGGCACTCTACGCGATGCTGCTCGCAGTTGTTTACTTCGAGAGAATAACCGTCTCATGCGGTACCAATCGTACCGCACGCGCCCGCGAAAAACTAGCCAGTGGTGCTGGAGGCGGGGAGAAAGCGTCACGAGCCTATTGTAGCAAGTTAAACAGCTTCAGTCGGAAGTAGAGTCAACCACTTGTTCTTCAGGTCTAAACGAGCATGCCCATTCGATTATAGCTCCAGCCCCACAAGTCGCCGCCAATTCATCCATCTCCTTAGCAGACAATTCTTTTCTCGCTAACTCTGGTGGGAGTGGTTTATCCCTTTCACAATCAGCTAACATTTTTCCCTCTCTGCACACAAAAAAAGCTCCGTGAAGGAGCTTGTGTGCCGTGTATATTTTTTACTTGTTGTTGTTATGAATACGTGCGCTCCCTCACCAATTGTTATTGGTTAATAAACCAATAGAGGCTGGTGAAAGCACGCTTGTACATCATAACAGTACAAATTGTATGCTACGCCCAAGAGAATGCAAGAGGGAGTTTCTACTTATAGGACTAAACCAGGCTCCACCAAATTTTTTACAAAGTCATGCACGCCACCCAGACCATGGGTAGCAATCTCTTGCAACACCGCACTGCCCACGACTGCAATCTCAGCCGCTCCGATCAGAGCCGCCACATGAGCAGGTTCTGAAATGCCAAAGCCAACCGCCAGGGGCAAATCGGTGTTTTGGCGCACGCGAGTCAAGAACTTCTTGGTTTCTGGGTGCAATGCTGCTCGAACACCTGTCGTGCCGGCTAGAGCCGTGCAGTACACAAAGCCATGCGCCACTGCCAGGTTTTGCCGGATGCGCTCTGGGGTGCTGGTGGGCGAGAGCACGCGGATGTGGGCTAGGTCAGCCTGCCGACAAGCAGCCATAAAGTGCTCACTGGTTTCTTCATCATAGGGAATATCAGGCATGATTAAGCCTTGGGCGCCGACAGCTCTTGCTTGCTGACAAAATTTTTCCGTCTGTCATATTTTCCTTTTTCTAATAAAAAAGCTCCCGTAGGAGCTTTATAATTTCTACAAAAATCGACGAAATTAACTCCTAAATAAAATTAAGGAGCGCCACCAACAAGAGTAATTGCGGGTAAGGTTATACATTTCTGAATCGTCCTTTTTGTAGTTCTTTTGAGCCTCGTGTCACCGTTGCGATACCGACTTTGAGCTCCCCCGAGATCTGTCGCTGTGGCACACCCTGCTTGAGCATTTTTACTATCTGCAATCGCTGAGGAATCTCTAGTAATTCCTTTGGCGTCAAGATCCCTCTCAAGAACTCGACCACTTCAGCAGGAGAGGTGAGTTCTGCTATAGCTGCTGCTAGTTCTTTGAGGTTTTTTTGTTTCATTGTACTAATTTAGTGTACTAGTATGATGGTACTCTATACTAGCGTATCCATTTTGTCAAATGCGAATTCTGACAACAATATTTCGGAGCGAGCGGACTAGGGGTGGAAAGAAAAATATCTGACGATGATATACTTATAGTGGATGTTTTACCCCAAGTATCAGATTAGCGACCTAACTCTCAAGTTTCTGACACAAATTAGTGAGTATCGCACGATCATTGTACATGCCAAACTCATCCCTCAGTGGGAGTTGAACCTGCGTAAAGAAGCTTTGCTTCGCAGTACTCACGCTTCAACCAGCATTGAAGGCAACTCATTATCGATTGAAGAAGTCACTGACTTGCTTATTGGTCGTGATGTAACAGCCTGGGTCAAAGACAAAAAGGAAGTACTCAATTATCTTCAAGCTCTCGAAGAGTTAAACAGTCTTACTCAAAAAAAGAAGACACATCTCGAAAACAAAGATATTCTGCAGCTCCATCGTACTATCACTGCAGGAGTTCTCAAGGACAAAACGCATGAAAGCAACTACCGGTCAGGCAAACAATATGTTTTATTGCGTAACCGTGCGTCAGGTGAGGTCACATTTCTACCACCTCCAACGGACCAAGTTATGCGACTGATGAGTGATTTGATTGATTGGATCAATGAGAATCAAAACTCCACGCTAAATCCAGTTGTTGAAGCTGCAATTGCTCATTATGAATTTGTGCGGATACATCCTTTTCTAGATGGTAATGGTCGCACTGCGCGTATGCTGGCAACATTGATCTTAATTCGCCGTTCTTTTGATACCAACCGCTTCTTTGCACTCGATGACTTTTATAACTCCGATCGATCACGCTACTACCAAATGCTGCGTTCTGTGCATCAAGATGAATATGATCTGACACATTGGCTCGAGTATTTTTGCGAGGGTGTTGCAGTGAGCATGAAGGCGGTCAAAGAAAAAATTGAGCTTTTGGGCAATAAACAAAAAAGGGTCAGTAGCGATACGCAAATTGCACTTAATTTTGAACAAGTTAAGGTGGTGGAGTTTACTACTAGAAATGGCTCGATTCAAAATAAGCAGGTTCGTGAATTGCTGAAAGTGAGTAACAAAAAAGCTTATCAGTTGTTACAAAAACTTATTGCGTTAAACGTTTTGACAGCGCAAGGGGCTGGCAGGAACGTGCACTATGTTGGGCGGTAATGATTAGCGTACTGAGTTGGTAACGATTAGGTAATGATTGGTACTTCCTGAATGAGGAAGTCCTATTGATTTATGATTTATAAAGGGCAAAAAAATTTGCGGTACAATACTTTTGCGATGAACAAACTCCCCGAACTACTTACCAGAGGTGTCGAACAAATCGTCCCCGATGCAGCTGGACTTTTTTCTCTCATGGAGCAAAAAACCATCCGCGTCTACCTCGGCATTGACCCAACCGGGAGTGTACTCACGCTTGGTCACTCAGTCGTGCTGCGTAAGCTCCAGCAATTTGCGGCGGCTGGGCACGAGGTGATCTTGCTAATTGGCAATGGCACCGTCCGCATCGGTGATCCGACGGGTAGGGATAGTACTCGACCAGAATTGACGGATGCTGGTATCGAGGCTAACTTCAAAAACTGGAAAGAGCAGGCGAGTGCGATTCTCGATTTTGACAAAATTTCCATCCGCTACAATGGCGACTGGCTCGATAAACTGACGTATCAAGATATTGTCAAGCTACTCGCCAAGACAACCGTGCAACAGCTTACCGAGCGTGACATGTTTCAAGAGCGCATCAAAAAAGAGCTGCCTATTTTTGGCCATGAGATCATCTACCCGCTCTTGCAAGGGTACGACAGTGTTGTCATGGATGTAGACCTTGAGCTGGGTGGCTCCGACCAGTTGTTTAATATGCTGATGGGGCGCCAGCTGCAAAAGTCGTACCACAACCGTGAGAAGTGGGTACTGACCACGCCAATCATCAACGGCACCGACGGACGCAAGATGAGTAAGTCATACGATAATTTTGTCGCCCTGACCGAAAAGCCAGCGGAAATGTATGGCAAACTGATGCGGATCGCCGATGAACAAATCATCCAGTACTGCACGCTCCTGACCGATTTGCCATCTGCAGAGATTGCCAAGATGCAACAAGCGATGCAAGCTGGCGAAAACCCCATGGAGTTTAAGCAGCATCTGGCAAAAACCATTGTGAGTCAGTACCACTCTGTAGCAGCAGCAAACAAAGCTGCAGAACATTTTGCGACAAGCGTCCAACAAAAGTCCGTTCCTGAAGATGCACCAACTGTCGTGCCATCTACTCGCCAAATCAAGGCAGTAACTCTCGCGAGCGAGTGTTTGCCAGACGAGAGTAGGGGGAATTTACGCCGATTAATTGTGCAGGGTGGCGTTGCCCTCTATACTCCCGATGAAACACGCGTGAGCGACCCAGAACAAATCATCGACATCACAACCGTATCGGCAATTCGTATTGGTAAACGGGCCTACTTTCGCATCAACCATGACTAAAAAAACTCGCCAACGAATCATCAAGGTTTTTGTCATACTCGCCATCATCACCATGATTTTGAGTACGCTTGGTGGTGGCTTGTTGGCCCTTTTGTAACAGCTATGTATCGCCTCGATACTCCGCTTGGCGCAGTTAAAGGCATCGGACCGCAACTCCAGGCAAAGTTTGCCGAACACAACCTTCTGTTTGTCCGCGACCTCTTGTTACAACTACCCACTCGCTACCGTGATCTTTCCAAACAAGTGGTCATTGCTGCGGCTCAACCGGGAGAAGCGGTCACTCTTCGCGCGCGGGTGGAGCGCACCAGCACGTATTTTCGTGGTGGTCGATCGGTGCAGCGCGCGACTATCTCTGACCCAACAGGTAAGCTCGATTTACTCTGGTTCAATGCCCGCCACATCACCCAAAGTCTGATTCGTGGCCAAGAGTATTTTTTTAGCGGCAGTGTTGGTTCGCGTGGTGGCATGGTCCACCCCAATTTTGAAAAAATTTCTGACAATACCATCCACACCAATCGTTTAGTTCCCATCTATACCAGTACGCTTGGGATTCAGCAGGGGAGAGTGCGACGAATTTGCAAGCACATTCTGGATTTTCTAGACGAGAGCGATCTGCTGACTGAGCCACTGTTTCAGGCGCAGGGTTTGCCAAGTATCAGTCGAGCGCTCAAGGAACTACACTTTCCCTCTGATGAAACCCTGGTGGTTGCCGCGCGCGAACGATTGGCGGCAGAAGAGCTTGTCGTACTGATCCGCCAAGCAAAAAAAAACAAGGCACTCTGGGCAAAACTCCACGACGCGCCGCACATTACGCGCCGCCAACCCATCATCCCCCCAAGCATCCCTTTTGTACTGACTGCATCCCAGGCAAAGGCTGTAGAGGAAATTTTGGCAGACATGGGACGCAGCCAACCGATGAATCGCTTGCTGACAGGTGATGTCGGTTCGGGCAAAACTGTCGTCGCTGGTATCGCTGCCCGACAAGTAGTCCTGCAAGGTTTGCATGCCTGCCTGATCGCCCCAACACGTGTCTTGGCAGAACAGCACGCTCGCACCTTGCAAACCTTGTTTCCCGAGCTGCCCGTTACCTTGGTGATGAGCGCCCAGCGCAAAAAAGTTTCGCTGCAGACACCCCAACTGTTTGTCGGCACCCACGCTCTCTTTCCGCTCTTGGCTGAGATCGCACCAGCCTTGAGTATCTACGATGAACAACATCGCTTTGGCGTCAAACAGCGGTTGGGGAAAAGCGCAATACACACCCACCGCTTGACCATGACCGCCACGCCGATCCCGCGCACACTCAGTTTGAGTTTGTTTGCCCACCTCGACCACTCGCAACTTACCGAGCTGCCACTCGATAGAATCCCAACCAAAACTTGGCTGTTACCAGAAAAAAAGCGCCCCAAACTGTATGACTGGATCGAGACACAGGTGGCAGCCAACCCGCAGTACTTGGCAATGCTTGTTTGCCCCTTTATTGATCAGTCCAAAGAACCAGGTTTAACCCAAATTGCCGCTGCCAATCTGCGCTTCAAAGAGGTTACGAAGCATTTTGGCTCCCGCCTCAACTTTGGTCTACTCCACGGGCGGCAGTCACTGGCAGAACAAAAAGACCTGTTAGCCAAACTGTTTGCCCAAAAAATCAATCTGCTCGTCAGCACACCAATCGTGGAAGTCGGTATCGACTTGCCCCAGGCGAGTACTTTAGTCATCGAGTCGGTCGAGCAGTATGGCTTGGCCAGTCTCCACCAACTCCGGGGACGCGTCGGCAGGGCAGGGCAGCAAGGCTACTGCTACTTGTTTACCAGCACTGCGTCGCAGACTACCACCGTCCGCTTACAACAGTTACTCACCACCACTGACGGACATGCACTCGCTGAATTTGACCTGGCAAACCGGGGTGCTGGTGATCTGTTTGGCAGTTTGCAACATGGCTTTTCATTCTTACGCTTTGCAACCTGGACCAACCTGACCCTGCTTGGTCAGGCAAGGGCTATCGAGGAGCACCTGCCGCCCACTTGGAGTTCCAGCTTGTTTCTCAACCAAACTCCAGCGCTCACTGCAGCCAATTGAGCGGTTGCAGATTGAACTTGCCAGTTTCCAGGCTAGGCAGTACAATCGGTTGCTTAGGAAAGGCAATCATGGGAGCACTACCAAAAAATAAAATTACTCGAGTCGAGCGCGGTAAGCGCCGAGCGGGCAACAAACCAAAAATAACCAAAGACGCAAACCGCGCCAGTATACCGCCACATAAGCGGGGCATTGTGGCGAGCATTTTGCGCAGTGTTGGACTAACACAAGCACAGACACCAGACAAGGTAACTAAGAAGATGACGCCGAGCACAGCGAGCACAAGCCAAGTGGTCGTCCCCGCAAAAACCAAGGCTCCCAAGCCGGTCACTGCCGTACAACCAAAAACTCGTCGGCAAACGCAACACAAGGGATAATCCGTATGGACCGACGACACCAAGCACGCAGAGCCCTTCTGCAAGACTTATTTGCGTGCACTTTTTCGGGTGTTGCGCTGGAGCGAATAGAACTTCCCGAGCACACAGCAGAGTTGCAGGCGATTCTCAACGAACTGCCGGAGCTTGATGCAGCTATCCAATTGGCCGCTCCCGAGCGACCACTCACACAAGTTGGCAAAGTTGACCTTGCAATCATGCGGCTGATTATGTTTGAATCAAAGCACAAGCCAACCCCAAAGAAAGTTTTGGTGGACGAGGCGATCGAGCTCGCCAAAGCCTATGGTGGGTCTAGTTCCTCGAAATTCATGAACGGGGTGTTGGCAAAATTATTACTAAGTTAAATCAAAACAGAAAGTCTTGTATGACCGTAACAGCCGAACTCCTGGCACAAGTTTGTCGGGTAATCGCCGACACGACCGGTAATAATCTCGAAGAGGTGATGGAGGATTCCTTGTTTGAGGATGATTTGGGGATGAGCGAGCTCGAACTCGAGCGCGTCCTCGTCAAACTCAATAAGGTATTTAGTATTCACTTGGATCTGAAAGCCGTACTCAGCGAAGGCATTGAATCAGTTGGTGATTTAACCAAAATGGTAGCCGAAGAAAGTGAACTTGGGTAACCGGCATGTTTCAACTTGTCATCTCACCACCGCTACTTGAACAAGCCTTGCGCCACCGCAGTGCACTGGCAGCAGGCGGTACGTATGAACGCTTTGAGTCAAATGAACGGCTCGAGTTTCTGGGTGATGCAGTCCTGGAGCTGGCAACAACCAATTTCCTGTACCAACACTTCCCCAAAGAATTGGAAGGAGTTTTGACCACCTACCGCAGCGCCTTGGTCAAAACAACTACCCTAGCGCGGGTGGCCCGCAAGCTGAAAATTGGGGACGCCATCATCATGAGTCGGGGAGAGATTGAGTCAGGCGGCAGAGACAATGACGGCCTGCTGGCCGATACTTTTGAGGCGGTTATCGGCGCCCTCTACCTCGAATCAGGTTTTGCAGCTGTCGAGTCATTTCTCGCTGAGCATCTGTTTATAGAGCTCGACCACATTCTCCAAGAAGGCACCCACCGCGACGCCAAAAGCGAGCTACAAGAAGTCATCCAAGCAAAAGGGTTCAGCGCACCCACGTATCGTGTAGCCGAAGAGCGCGGCCCAGATCACGACAAGGAGTTTACCGTAGCGGTGCGAGTCGCTGGCAAAAACGTCGCTCTGGGCACAGGTAAGAGCAAGCAGCAAGCCCAGCAAGATGCTGCCGAAAAAGCCCTCAAGCAGTACAAGGCTTGAGAATCTAAAAGTCGTAGCGTATAATCCTGACCTCGTGAGAAAAAGCCATCTATGTTAAAAATAAAGCTCGCTCGGTTTGGGAAACGCAATCAACCACACTTTCGCATCGTGGTTAATGAAGCGCGCAGTAAGCGCGATGGTCAATACACGGCGTTGCTCGGTCAATACGTACCAACCCAAACACCGAAGATTTTAGAGTTTGATCTGACAGCGTACGCCTCGTGGCTGGCTCGCGGTGCCCAACCCACCGAAACAGTCGCAGCCCTCGCAAAACGAGCGGCCAGCAAAACCCCGTTCCCAGCCAAAAAGCCCCGCTTGTCCAAAAAAGCCGTTGCCAAACAAACTGCAGCAAAAGCGGCTGCAGCCGCTCCGGCCCCTGAGCCTGAAAGCGTGACCGAAGCAACACCAGAAGTAGCACCAGAACCAGCAGCAGTTGCACCTGTAGCCAGCGAATGAAAAATTTACTCGAATTTATCCTCATTCATTTAGTTGAACATCCCGAGGATGTCACCATCACCGAACGCGCAACGGGTGATACCACCCAGTACGTCATCCATGTGCATCCAGACGATATGGGTCGCGTTATCGGCAAAGGCGGGTCAGTTATCCAGGCAATTCGCAACATCAGCCGCATTCGCGCCGTCAAAGAAGGCATTCGTGCCCACGTCGTCGTCGAAGATCCTGCCGAAGTCACACCAGCTTAGTTGCTGGGAAATGTGAAGCCTTCTACCTGAAAGAAATCCTCTGAGCCACCGCCCAAAATGCCGGATTGTTCTGGCAGAGTAATGCGCTCGTAGCCAGAGAGCTCCGAAAGGACAATATAGTCGTCCTCAGCCAATTTTGGCAGAGCCTCCTCAAGAGAAACAGAGATCGACTTGGTGAAGAAAAAAGTATTGGTCACTAACTCTGCGGAAAATACGTCTTTTGCAACTTCTGCAGTTTGACCAAACGTCGCATTGAGTGCAAACGAAGTTATGGTGGTAAAGGGCGTCACCGTCTCGGTCAGTAAAATAAAGTCTTGAATCTGGGCAAAGGTACCTGTTACCGAGAGCTTGAGCTCCAACGTATCGTAGCCGGCTTTTTGCGTCTGAGAAGCTTGGGCCAGCTCAGCGGCTGTCGTGGCCACCAGTCCTGGATTAATCGAGAAGTCATTGACTATTACGCCGGATTTTTGCGTCACCGCGTAGAGACTGGTCAACAACTCGAGTAAGGGTTTTTTAGACGGCAGTGTTTGGGAAATAAACGCAACTTGTTCGAAGGCTGGCTCGTACGTTACGCCATCCAACTCGCTCAACTTTTGCTTGAGCTTGTCGAGACGAGCGGTTTCTTTTTGTAACTTGGCGCGCGTTTCGAACGTCTGCTGCAGTTGCGGTACACCAAGCAATAACACGATGATCAAAGTAACCAGCCCCACGCCAATGGCTAGCACCAACTTTTGGCGCAAGTGGAGAAATAGCTGGAGGTTAAATGTTTGTTTAGCTTCTTTCATGAGGGTTTCTGTAGCACATACTTGGGTAAGCTAACCGTCAATTTGAGACTATACCGACCGGTTTGGGCGCGAGACAGCCCACCGTATTGCAGGGTGGGGTAGAGTGAGCGCAACTCTTGGCTTTGGAGTTTTTCGAACACATTGTTCAGGACAAAAATGTCTTTAGAATCCAGCACAAACGTCAATACTTCATCCTCACTACTGTACGATATTTGACTGACAATGACCTCAGAACCGAAGTACTTGCTGAAAAACGCAATGCTGTTCTGCTTGTTCTTCCGGTTACCAAATAGGTCGCGCAACACCCGGAGCTTATGGGCAAACACGGTGTATGACTCCTCAATCGGTTGCTGCTGCACAATCGCCGATTCTTGGGCTTTCTGCTGGGTCATCACTGTCCGTACTTGACCTCCAAACCACCAGCGCGTGCCTGCGACTCCCAGCGATAACAGCAAAAGTATGGCAAAAACTATGATAGTGACGAGCAGGATCCTTTGATCCAATACCCCAACTTGCGCTACTTTCTGTTGTCGTTCACGGACAAAGTTGATATTCCTTGGCATGATACTACTTCGTCTGCGAGAGTAAGCCCATGCAGACAATCATCCCTGGTTGATTGATTTTTTCGGGAATTTCTCCTGATGCGGTAGCAAAGGGTGCAGCGATCAAAACTTCTGTCCCCAACTCGGTGGCTACATACTGCACCAAGTCGGGTAGAAGGGCCGAACCGCCAGAGAGCACAATTCGCTCAACTGAAGCCTGGGGGTGCTGGCTGACAAAAAATTGTATGGCTTTCTTGACTTCAGCAAACAGTACTTGCAGTGCTGGCAACAAAGCTTGACCGACTTTGCCTTCAAACTGGTCAGTCCTCAGTCCGTACGTCCGTTTGTACTGTTCTGCCTGGACTGCATCGAGCCCCACTCGTTGCTCCAACGTCTTAGTCAACAATTGACCTCCATTGAGCTGGGATAAGACAAATTGCAGCTCCCCTTGGTGCATCATGAGCAGATTCATACTGGAAGCACCAAAGTGCACCACTAGGGTGGTGGGATCCTCTGGTACGAAGTGGAGAGAGCGCAGGACAGAGAGCATCTGCGTCTCAACGTGCTCCGGCTCAATTCCAATCTGACTGAAGACCGATAAGTACTGCGCAATAATCTGCTTACGCACTCCCACAAGCAGCACCCGCATGAGTGCCTGCTCATTTTTCTTGGGTCGGTAGAGCACTTCATACTCTAGGGAAAGCTCTTCTGGTGGAATCGGAATATGCTGCTCCGCCTGCCAACTGATGGCCGACGCCAACTCCGAGTCGTTGAGCCGGGGGATGCTGATGACTTTGGACGATACTACCGTCTCTGGCAGCGAAAGACGAACTCCATCGCGCGGCAAGCTGTAGTCTGTAAATAGTGACTCGAGAATTTGGGCCAATTTTGAGGCGGAAGCGTCATCTATCGCAACTCCCATCCCAGTTGTGTTGAAGACTTCGGCAACTCGCTTGACTTGCACCACCTCGCCAGGGATCCCAGCAATGGCCTTAATACTATATGTACCGATATCTATGGCTAGGGCAGCAGGCATAGGTTTCTAATTTTTTGTAATACTTGCTCCACTATACACAGCGTAATCGAGAATTGCAGGAGGGACTTCGATCGTCTTGGCGACCTCAATCGTCCGGGTCACACCGTCTGGACCGGTCGCCTCCGAACGCACGGTGTGGTACTGGGGGTCATCAAAACCACCAGTCACTGCAAGATTGGTAGCGGCGAGTAGTGATTTGATACGAATCATTTTGAGTTCCGTAGAAGGAATCGTAATTATATGCTTATTCCGATATGGACTAGATGCAGATATGGCTTCAGCAAAACCAGCAACTTTATCAGTGTCACAAGCAGGATTAACTCCCTCGTACTTAACTTTTGGCGACCCATCGTCGTAGTACAGGGCAATCAACAGGGCAGCATCGTTGCAATCAGCGTCTGTATCCCATTGAAAAATAGTTGCTCCATTCGCGCCACCCGGCAAATCAATCGTCGCCGTCCCACCCTGGAGCAGGTATGTCTGGAGCGAATCATTAGGCATCACACGATAGCGGATTGCGGAACCATCAAAATCATTGAGGTCTGTTAAATCACCAGTAGCCCCAGAAAAATTACTCGGATCTGCCAAAATCTCTTCGATGCCAGCCTCGGCTGCATTAAATACCCGGACGGACTCAGACTCGTTGCCAGACTCGGCAGCGTCTTGAGTGCTTTGATTGGCAACCGACAAACCAAGACCGAGTAGCGCCGCCATCACCAGCATGGTGACAATAACAACAAAACCAGCCTGATTCTTATGCATCTGTTGTATGATAGCGCACAAGCGACTATAGATTCAATCACCATGGGTGAGAACAAAAAGCTATTTTTTTCTACCAGCCCAAAAATCCGACTCCTATATCCGTCTGAGGTGACGCGCATCTATGCCGTGCTACACAAACTGCCGGTCGACCTAACCGAGCAGTACTTGGAGAAAACCCTACCCAGCACGATCGAAAACTGGAAAAGTGCAGAAAAGGACGCGTTTTATACCCGTAGCCTGGCCGCCATTGCGCAGTCCGATATCTGCATGTTT
>C687J35174_10002611_pt1 | contig 25354 bp, 27 predicted proteins | sample RifCSPhighO2_01_FD_35174 | JGI IMG/M metagenome (IMG submission 35174) | reverse complement strand
CCTCCCCCAAAGGGGGAGGCCTTAAATTTCCCCCTTCCCTTTGGGGAGGGTTGGGGTGGGGTTATTTAATGAAATACCTGCTCCATCTCTTCTCCCCTGTCTTATAAAGGACACCGTCTTTAACCATAGACGCCAACTCTCTTTGGAGTGTTTTTTCACCCCTCTCTTCGCCAAGGTTCCGAAGGGCAAGTACAATGTCTTTTATACTTACACCATTAGGTTTATCCACGCTAGAGGACGGGCGGGTCTTTATAATTTTTAAAATTGATTCTCTTCTTTGTTTCTTTAATGAATCAAACCCCGAACGAAAGTCTTCGGCTTTATACAAGATAGGATTATTTTTATGCATGTCCTTTATGCCAGATAGGGCTTTCAGTAAAGTACTTCCCTTTTGGACACCTATTCTTGTCCTTATTGGTTCTGTCCTTGAAGATTTATTATGTCCTATAGACTGTCGTTCTGGTAAAAATTCTTCAAGCCAGATTGATTTTTTTTGTCCATATTCTTTTATAGATCGTTCTAATTCAAGAAACTCTTTTTTGAGAATATTACAATTCATTTCAGAAATTAAATTAATAGCTGAAGCAATATCCAAAAAGGACATTATTTCAATGATTTTTTGCCCAGCTTGTGAGGGTATGGAAGATATGTCCGATATGATTTCTGTGCCAAGTGTCCTTAATTTATTTCTAAGTGGTTCTTCTTTATCTATGATGTCCGTTACCATATAAAGCGCAATAATAAGTTTATTGGTTTTTGTATAAGACAACCACCTCACCCCTTCACCCCTCTCCTTATCAAGGAGAGGGGTTGGGGAGAGGTCCGAGTCCTTTAGATTTTTATCTTCACCTAACATTTGTCCATTATATATAAAGGACAGATGAAGTCAAATAAAAAACAAGGATCGATTTTTAAAATGCAATCTGTCTCTGGCGAAGCTTCGCCAGCGAACTGCTCGTCACTCAAGAAAATAATAATCGGAATACCTCTTTTATTTTCTAAGTTCCTGCGCAAGGCATTTAAAAAATTATTCTTGCTTTTTATCTTTCACCTAGAACCTAGTCCCTAGCACCTAATTTATGCTAAAATACTTGCATGGCAAAAAACGGAAATAGGAATAGAGACAGCAAGGAAAATTTAAGGGGATTAAAAAGTCAAACCAAACACGGAATTATGGCAGTTATTTTTTTTGTTTTGGCATTGTTTTTTTTAATTTCTAAATTCAATCTGGCGGGATTTGCCGGTGAATTTGTTTATGAAAAACTGCATCTCTTGCTTGGGGTCGGTTACATTCTTCTTCCCGCTCTTTTTATTTTACTTGGGTCTTCATTTGTAAAATCAGAAACCCCCAGCATCGGATGGACGCGCGCGATAAGCGCGACAATGTTTCTTTTTTCCGGTTTGGGCATGATAGACATCGCCTCCTCCGGCAACCTCTCCACGGCGGGTAGGCATTCTGGCGGATTATTGGGAGAAGTTTTGTCAACACCTTTCGTTTATCTTTTTGATAATTTTGCCAGTATAATTTTTCTCGGGGCAATTTTAATAATTTCAATTTTGATGATGTTTGACGCCAAAATTAATTTCGGCTCGTTTTTTAAATATATTTGGTCATGGATAAAAAAGAAAAAAGAAGAAGTTGAAGAAAAAATAGAAGACAAAGAACAACCCCCTATATCCCCCTTATCAGGGGGACTGGAAAACGAAACCTCCCCTGACAAGGGGAGGCAGGAGGGGTTTTTTAGTAAGAAAAAAAAAGAAGAACCTGCGGGCGAAGAAGAAATGCCAATCAAGAAAAGAAAAGGAGGATTAATTTCGACATACATACCTCCCCCACTTTCTCTATTAGAAGAAGACAAAGGCAAGCCAAACACCGGCGACATAAAAGCTAATGCAAATATAATAAAACGGACATTGGCAAATTTTGGGATTGAAGTGGAGATGGATGAAGTAACCATCGGACCAACTGTCACTCGTTATGCCTTAAAACCCGCGGAAGGAGTAAAACTTTCCCGTATTGTCGGTCTGCAAAATGACTTGGCGTTGGCGCTGGCGGCGCACCCCATCAGAATAGAAGCGCCGATTCCAGGAAAATCTCTGGTTGGTATTGAAATTCCAAATAAAACAAAGTCACTGGTCGGTCTGGCTACCTTGCTGGCAGATGAGAAATTCCAAAATTCTGCAAAACCACTCACAATAGCTCTGGGGCGTAATATTTCTGGTAAATCAGTATTTGGGAACCTCGCTAAAATGCCACATGTTCTCGTGGCTGGAACGACCGGCTCTGGAAAATCAGTAGCAATACATTCTATGATTGCTTCCCTTTTATACAGAAACGGCCCGGATGATTTAAAACTTATAATGATAGACCCAAAGCGCGTAGAACTTACTCTTTATAATAACATTCCACACTTATTAACTCCGGTTATCACTGAAGCAAAAAAAACAATTCTTGCGCTCAAATGGGCAGCCAAGGAAATGGACCGTCGTTATGACATACTGGAAGCGGAGTCCGTGCGAGATATAGAATCTTATCATAATAGTGTATGGGGTAAAAATCACAACATGGATCGCTTGCCGTACATTATTATAATAATAGACGAGCTGGCAGATATAATGAGCTTATATCCAAGAGAGCTGGAATCCGCTATTATTCGCTTGGCGCAAATGTCTCGAGCGGTAGGTATTCATTTAATTTTGTCCACTCAACGACCAGAAGTCAACATTATTACCGGTTTAATAAAAGCCAACATTCCTGCGCGAGTCGCTTTGAAAGTTTCTTCGCAAGTTGATTCACGCACGATATTGGATGCTGGTGGAGCAGAAAAACTTTTAGGGGCCGGCGACATGCTCTATTTTTCGGGGGAAGCTCAACCAGAACGTTTGCAGAGCGCATTTATTTCAGAGACCGAAGTTAAAAAAGTTGTAAAGTATTTGAGCGATGAATATAGAGATGAAGTGTCCGAAGAAATAACTTTAACTTCAGGTTCTATTTCAGCCGATAAAAGTATTTTTGAAAGTACTCTTGATGACGATGAAGAAATTGATGATGAAATGTATGAAGAGGCCCGCGCCTGTGTGATGGAAGCGGGCAAGGCATCAACTTCTTATCTTCAAAGAAAGTTAAAGTTGGGATATGCTCGCGCCGCGCGATTGATGGATAAATTGGAAGAACGGGGAGTAATCGGACCCGGGGACGGCGCCAAGCCAAGAGAGGTGCTAGAGAAAATTCAACATGATGAAAAAGGAGAAAATATAATATAGGTTTATCGCAGAATTTTCTTTTTTTCAGGTCCTCGGAAAAAATCCCCAGACCATTCAAAAAAGTAAATTCTGCTAAAAACAAAATGAATCAAGATGTAAAAAAAATATTAAAAATAGTTACCTTTTTTGTTTTCTTTCTATTTATCGTCATTTACGCCTTTTTCCGTTCTCGTGATTTAATTTTGGGAGTACAAATAAAAAATGTAAATATAGTAGATGGAGCAAAAGTGACAAATAGTATCCTAAGAGTGACAGGCAATGCAAAAAATGCTATAAATTTAACTCTGAATGGCCGAGAAATTTCAATAGACCAAGAAGGAAATTTTAACGAAACAATAGCCCTGCTCGGAGGGTATAATATAATAAACATAAAAGCCAAAGACAAATTTGGTTATAGTGATGAAAAAAATTATAAGTTAATATATTAAAAAAGTAAAATCTTGTTTAATAAAGATTATGATAAAGAAAAAAGAAAAAAAAGAACCTGCCCGACACGCTGACGCGAGTCATGCGGGCGGGGACAAAACCGTAGGAATAGCTGTGCTTGAAGATACTTTAAAATCTATCCAAACGAAATTCGGAGAAGGATCAATAATGAAGTTCGGTGATTCGCCAAAAGTGGATGTCAACGTAATTCCGACAGGTTCCATCGGCCTGGATATGGCTCTGGGGGTGGGCGGAATACCGCGCGGTAGAATTATTGAAATATTTGGCCCTGAATCCTCTGGAAAAACCACTTTGTCATTGCACATCGTAGCCGAAGCGCAAAGGTTAGGAGGTATTTGCGCTTACATAGACGCCGAGCATGCGATGGATCCGGAATACACGAAAAAGCTCGGCGTGAACATAAATGATTTGCTCATTTCACAACCAGACAATGGCGAACAAGCGTTAGAAATAGTGGAGAGCCTGGTGCGCACAGGCAAGATTGACGTAATCGTTGTGGATTCTGTCGCCGCTCTCACCCCGAAAGATGAAATTGAGGGCGATATGGGAGCGTATCATGTCGGCAAACAGGCTCGATTGATGTCGCAAGCGCTTCGCAAACTTACAGCCATCGTCGCGCGCTCTAAAACAGTGGTAATTTTCATCAATCAAATCAGAATGCAAATTGGAGTAATGTTCGGCAATCCGGAAACCACCCCGGGTGGAAAAGCTTTGAAATTTTACACTTCAGTGCGACTAGATATTCGCAAAATCGCTCAGATAAAAAAAGGAGAAGAGGTTGTCGGCAATCGCACTCGAGTCAAAGTAGTAAAAAATAAAGTTTCAGCTCCATTTAAACAAACTGAGTTTGATATTATTTATAATGAGGGAATTTCCAGAGAGGGCGAAATTATGGCGCTCGGAGAAAAATTCAAAATTATAGAAAAAAGCGGCAATTCCTATTTCTATACCCCCAGTGGTGAAAAAAGTGAAAAAGTTAAGTTGGGCGTGGGCTATGACGCCACCCGTAAATTCTTAAAAGAGGAAAAAAAAATATCAGATCATATCCTAAAAGAAATTAAGAAAAAATTTACTGAGGAAGTCTAGCAAAAACTTGTCGACCTGCGAGGTTGACAAGTTCTGAGATAAAAGATCTTACTTGTGCTAAAAATTTTGTTCCTTGGAGCGATTAATCCTCACTATTCCTAGACCAGTAAATCTTAACACAAATGACTCTGGCTTATCACCGCCTTCTGGAATGCCTTCAACAACATACTCATTAGGATTATTAGGAACTCTATACTCACATCGCACACGGTGGAATGTTTTTCCTGTACGCCTAGAGGGGGGGGTTAGATCATAAAACTCACCATCTTTCATGATGGGAGGTTTTTCGTTTTTTGCGTCACCTGGCGGAACACCAAATTTTCTTTCATCCACAAAAGAACTATACATCATTCTGAAAAAATTCAAAATCCAATTCTGGGGATAACAAAAAACTCTAGTTTTTAATCCAGGACGACTTGTCAACCTGCCACGTCGACAAGTTTATCTTTAATAAGCTCGTTTTTTAATGTTTTATATTCTTCTCCTTTTAAAAACTCACAAAGCTCCTCATGGTAATCTTCCTGATTAGTATCAAAAAATTCATAAAATAAATCTTTATTGATAATTTTTGAAAATGGTGAAGTTTGATCACCAAAATAATCACGAAAACTAGACCATTTGTAATTTTTGAAAAAGTTTAATGATTTTTTTATATTCATCTTTTTATGCTCATCTTTAGAATAAATTAAATCTAATAAATTAAGATCAATATAGAATGGAATATATAGAAAATGCCTGTTATTTTTAATTTGAATTATCCGGGCAGAATTTTGAAATAAATAGCCACTGGTTTCCCTCTTGATATTTATATATTTAGTAAATGAATTGCCCAGTCTTTTGACAAATTCTAAAACCCCACCGTCAACTTTTTCATATAAAAGAAGATGATAATGATTGGGCAATAATGTCCACTTTAAAATTTCAACTATTTTGTCTTGCTCTGGGAAAGAATTTATGAATTTTCTATGCTGATTCATTCTTAAGCTCTCGCCTTTATTATTTAAACGATATAAATTTAGAACAAATCTAAAATAATCAGAATCTCTGTCAAAGATTTTTTCTTTTCTAATACCTCTATTGCAAATATGATAAATATCACCGACCATATTTACATTCTCCCAAAAAACTAAAAACATGTCAACCTGCCACGTCGACAAGTTTGCAAAAAAGATCTGTATTTGTTAGTATATCGTCTATGTCCCAACTCCAATATAATGAAATTCGCGAAAAAAAAATAATAATTTATAATGATGAGCCTTGTGAAGTGGTAGAGTCTCATATCGCGCGCACCCAACAAAGAAAACCGCAAAATCAAGTGAAACTCAAGAGTTTGATTTCCGGCAAGGTCTTCCCTGCCACCTTCCATGTGTCAGATTCTGCACACGAAGCAGATATAGAAAAAAGAGATGTGACATTTTTATATTCCAATAAGCCTGCCCGCAACGCTTCGCGTAGCGATGCGGGCAGGGGAGAATACTGGTTCTGTGATCCAGAAAATAAAGCCAATAGATTCAAATTAGAAGAAGCGCTTATGGGAAATAGCGCGAAATTTTTGAAACAAAATGGAAATGTCATAGCTCTCGTTTGGGATGATGGGAACGAAGACCCTTTGAAAAGCTCAGGACTAGGAAAAATAATAAAAATAACCTTGCCTATCAAAATGAATTTCAAAGTAAAAGAAGCTCCACCGGCTGTTCGCGGAGACACATCAAAAGGAGGCATAAAAGTAATTATCCTTGAAAATGGCGCAACTTTAAACGCTCCGATGTTTGTAAATGAAGGCGATATTGTAAGTATAAATACCGAAACCGGAGAATATGTGGAACGAATATAATTATAAAACAAAGCGAGGATTTACTCTTGTTGAAATAATAATAGTATTAGCTATTATGGGTATAATTATAAGTTTTGGAATGATTATAGATTTAAATGTTTTTAAAACCAACATTCTTCAAGCCGAACAATCTACCATCGTTGCCACTTTGGAAAAAGCCCGCAGTCGCTCAATGAGCAATATGTTTACATCCGCTCACGGCGTATGCTACATCGCGCCAAACTATGTTATTTTTCGCGGAAGAACGACTTGCGAACCCACAACAGAAACTGATGAAATTATTCCTGCAAATACGACTGTAGCCACAGCTTCTAATTTTTCTACCACTTTCCCTATTATCATCTTTGACCAACTTTCCGGAAATACAACTGGCGCTACTATCCATATAACAGATGGCATTAAATCAGCAGATATAATGATAAACAATGAAGGCGCAATTAACTGGTAACACATATAAAAAAGGTCTCACCCGTAGGGCTACGACCGAGGGAATGGCAACTCTTGAAATACTCATTGCTTTTGCTGTACTTATTTTATGCATCAGCGCCGTTATCATGGTCGCATTTGGTAATCAATCTGTGGCTGTGGATTCTCAAATCAATAGTGAAGCAATTTCTAAAGCGCAGAAAATGTTAGAAGATGCCCGAGCAAGTTCCCGTGGTAATTGGGATAAAGTGGTTTCTTTTTCACAAAGCGATAACTTCTATACGGAGGATTTAGAAATTGGAAATGTGGATGATTTCATAAAGTCCGTATCAAGCAAAGTAAGCTGGCAGATTGATGGGCGAATACATAATGTAGAACTATCCAGCATGTTCACAGATTGGAAGAATGCCTCCACTCAAGGTGCTTGCGCAGATACTGCCGAGAACACTTGGGCAAATCCTTCCATAGCGGGTTTAGTAAATTTAGGAATCACCGGTCCGGCTACTGGCGTCGATGTCAAAGACGGCATTGCTTATGTAACGGCTGATGGCGATGGCACCGCTCCGGACTTTTTTGTGATTGATGTTGTTTCTAATCCACCGCAAATTTTACATACCCTAGACACTGGTCCCGGTTTAGTGGGGATCAGAGTTTCCGGTGATTATGCCTATGTTGCAAATACTAGCAGTAGCAACCAATTGCAAGTTATTGATTTAAATTCTCTCACTAAAAAAATTTATAAACTGCCCGGGAGCACAAATGGCAACACCAGCAGTATTTATTATTACAATCACAAGGTTTATTTGGGAACGGCAACAAGCGCTATCGCTGAATTCCATATAATTGATGTTGGGGACATTTCAGACATTCATGAAATCGGAACATTTGAATTAGGATTAAAGGTCAACAATATTTATGTGAGCAATGGCTACGCTTTCCTTGCCACACCGGACAATAATGAGGAATTAAAAATTTTAGACGTGCGTAATCCAGCGCATATTGAATTGTTGCCAGGATTTGATGCTCCCGGATCTAATGGCAATGGCGAAGGTCTTGCCCGGAAAAATAATAAAATTTTCTTGGGCAGAGCTTTGGGTAACATTGAATTATATGTTTTGGATATTAACAACATGGAAAATGGAGCATTGACCAGCCAGAATATAGACAGTAGCATCAAGGCAATGGCGACAATGGGTAATTTGGTTTTTCTGGCAACCACGGATACTACAAAAGAATTTCAGGTATGGAAGCTCTCGGGTGGTAGTTCATCTTTTAGTTTTACGTCGAGTTTAGATCTGACAGGGAAAGCTACGTCAATCGACTGCGAAGGGCAAACCATGTATGTTACCATCGAGGATCCCACTAATGGATTAAACATAATTTCTTCAAACTAATGACTTCTTCTGGAAAAAATTCTGGATTCACACTCATTGAAACAATCCTTTACATCGCTCTTTTTTCTCTCTTAATAGGAACCGCTTTTGTGACTGTATATCAGTTGATTGATAGTTCTGGTAAATTGAACATAAAAAACACCACTCAAGGAGAAGGAAATTTTGTTCTGCGAAAAATTAATTGGACAATGATTGGAACTTCAACTTTCTCCATATCTGGCTCAGAGCTTACGATAAATAAATACGATGGCATTACGGTAAAAATAAAATTGGGTTCAGGCGCTGATGCCGGAAAAATTTTGATGGATGATACGGGGTCATTCGTACCAATCACTACTAATAATGTGCAAGTAACGGACTTGCAGTTTCAACAAATTGGTACGGATTTAATTGGCGTTTCAGTGGTCGCTAGAATTAAAACTTTAAATACAAACCCGCTTGATTTTATTATCACTAAATACATCCGCCAATGAATCATTTAAAAATAAAAACAAAAAAAGAAACTGCAACTGGATTTATTGCTTTGATGTCTGCCATTATTATTTCGGCCATTCTATTATTGATCGTGACAAATTTAAGCCTAACGGGGTTTTATCGTCGCTCCAATGTTTTGGATTCTGAACTCAAGGAAAAAAGTTCTGCTTTAGCAGAAGCTTGCATAGAATCAGCTAGGTTAATCCTTGCAACAGACAACAGTTTTATAGGAAATGATACAGTTAATGTCGGCATCGAAATTTGTGATTATAAAATTTCAAGCGGAGGAAAGATTGTGGCCCATGGTGTTGCTAAAAACGCTCACACATTTTATGAAGCTGTGGTGAATACGAATATAAAAACTATTCCAATAATTTCTTTTAAAGAGTTGGCGATTTCCCCATAGTTATTTTTTGTAATTTATTATTTACTATGCTAAAATAAATTTATGAATTTTAAAAAAATTACTAAAAATAAGGGCCTCGCCCATGAATTAATGACCGAGGGTTTTACTCTCATTGAAGTTTTAATTGTCATTGGCATTATCGCAATTTTAGCGTCAATCGTTATTGTCGCCATTAATCCGGCTCGACAATTTGCCCAAGCCAGAAACAGCCAAAGAATAAGTAATGTTAATTCAATCCTTAATGCCATTGGGCAAAATATGGTCGAAAATAAAGGTATTTTCACTTGTACTTCAGGTAATGCTATTATTGACAACACCGCAAGAAATATTGAGGATCTTGCAAATGCAACAGATCTTAAGACTGATCTAAGAGATTGCATCGCGCCAATTTATATACCTGAAATACCATTTGATCCATCTGCGGGTCATTTTACTAGTGCAACGGATTATGATACCAAATATACGGTTACAAAAGACACGACTACGGGAAGAATTACTGTTTGTGCTCCGGGTAGCATAGAGGAAGCTATTGCGGGAAGTACGGTGATTTGCGTCACTCGTTAACTTAATGGATCCCGTTAGAAGTTAACTTTCGGGTTATATTATTAATTTTAATTTGAGTTATTTAACACTATTTAAGATCAAATAGAATTGGAATAACTTCTAACGGGATGGAACTTGGCGACAAGCTTGAATTAAAATTCCGCTTAGATACAAATCAAAAAAGAGCTTTGCATCGGCTTAAACTTTTTTCTATTGCTGATCTTTTATATTACTTTCCCATTAGATATAGCGACATCAGCACGGTTATGAAAATTAGCGAATTGGTTCCGGGCAACAATGTGACAGTTTATGGAAAAGTTTCAAATTTGAAAACCAAAAAAGGTTTTCGTTCCCGAGTGCCTATGGCCGAAGGAGTTATTGAAGATATTTCGGGGAAAATAAAAATTATTTGGTTTAATCAAGCTTACCTGGCAAAAATATTACACGAGGGTGATAATGTAAAGCTAACCGGCAAAGTGATAAAAGGCAAAAGTAGAATTTATTTAGCCAACCCAGAATTTAAAAAAATGCCCAATATGCCAATTGATATGCGCGATACGCTTTTTTCCGCTAAAAATGAAAAAAATACAGGATTCTCATATCCCATTTACGCTGAAACTCGTGGGATAACTTCCAAGTGGTTTTATCATGCGATAGAAAAAATATTAAGAGAAAAAACACTAGATACTATTCCAGATTATATTCCTGAAGATATTTTTAAAAAATACAATCTGCCAACACTTAAAACCGCGCTGATTTGGATTCATAAGCCCAAAAATGCGAAAGATGCGGAGTCGGCGCGAAAGAGATTCGCCTTTGAAGAAGTTTTTTGTATTCAGTTGGAGCGTCAGCATGATAAATTTGAATATAGAAAAAATAAATCTTTTCAAATAAAAAAAGGGGGAGAAAATGTAGAGGAATTTTTGAAACGTTTTCCTTTTGAACCGACTAATTCTCAAAAAAAATCCATTAGAATTATATTAGAGGATATGGCAAAAAATTTTCCTATGTCTCGTCTTCTAGAAGGCGATGTTGGCAGCGGAAAAACTGCCGTAGCCGCTACGGCAAGTTACATGACAACGCAACAACATCCCAATGGACAAAATTTTGGAAACCTTCAAGTCGCTTATATGGCGCCGACTGAAATTCTAGCAACTCAACATTTTGAATCTTTTATAGAATATTTCTCACATCTGCCTATTAACATCGGACTGATTACCGGATCTGGCTGTCGTAAATTCCCAGCAAAAACAGTCGGCCACGCCGAAGGCGGGGCCAGTTGGACCACTATTTCTCGTGCGCAACTTTTAAAATGGACGGCCAATGGAGAAATACCGATACTGATAGGCACACATGCCCTAATTCAAAAAACAGTTAAATTCAAAAACTTGGCGTTAGTCGTGATAGATGAACAACATAGATTCGGCACAGCCCAAAGAAGAAAATTGGTTCGAAAAGACAACATCGCTCCACATTTACTTTCAATGACAGCCACTCCTATTCCTCGCACACTTGCGCTTACAATCTATGGCGACCTAGACCTATCTCTCCTTGATGAAATGCCAGCGGGACGAAAACAAATAATTACAGAAATAATCACGCCGAACAAGCGTAATGAAACTTATGAAAGAGTAAAGCGAGAATTAAAAAATGGCAGACAGCTCTATGTCATTTGTCCAAGAATTTTTGAGGCGGATCCAGAAAAAGAACTTGCTCTGAATGTAAAATCGGCGGTAGAAGAAGCGAAGCGTTTGAAAAAAGAAGTTTTTAGAGAATATGAAATCGGCATACTTCATAGCAAAATGAGTAAAATTAAAAAAGAAGAAGTAATGAAAGATTTTGTGGATGGCAAATTAAATATTCTGTGCGCTACATCGGTAGTGGAAGTCGGAGTGAATATCCCCAATGCCACTGTTATAATAATAGAAGGAGCAGAGCGTTTTGGACTAGCCCAACTTCATCAGCTTCGCGGGCGCGTAATTAGAAGTTCGCACCAAGCATATTGTTATATCTTCGCAGAAGCGAAAAGTGAAAAAACAATAGTTCGGTTAAAAGCCCTAAAAACTGCCGAAAATGGCTTTGAATTAGCAGAATTAGATTTGTCGCTCCGTGGCGCGGGCGAGCTTGGAGGAATCAAGCAATGGGGCATCACCGATCTCGGCATGGAGGCAATAAAAAATATAAAAATGGTGGAAGCCGCCCGCACTGAGGCTGTTCGTTTAATAGGAGAAGATCCCGAACTCACGCGCTATCCTCTACTCAAATCAAAAGTTAAATCAAAAGTTTCTGAATTCCATTTTGAATAATTATTATCACTTTTACACGGCCGTCAAATATGATAATATATAAAAATGTTATATCATGCGCCAAGTATAGGAGATCTCTTAATGGCAACATTAGGAAGTGCACGAAGTACTCGTCGATTTTATGCCATAATTAGAGAACGAGAATTCGGGCGATATAAAAAAGAAAGTGTTAGAGTCGGACTTTCTCGATTATATGCAAAAGGTTATTTAACTAACTCTGCTTCAGGCTGGTCAATAACCAAAAAGGGTAAAATACATATTAAAAATATACGTTTGTTGGATTATATAAAATCCCCTTTTGAGAAAAATTCACATAATAATAATACAATTATTGCTTTTGATATCCCGGAGAAAAATAGAATTATGCGTAACTGGCTCCGAAATCAGATAAAAATTTTTAGCTACAAAATGTTACAGCAAAGTTTGTGGATTGGTCCCGGTCCTCTTCCCTATTCTTTTTTAAAACGTCTAGAAGACTTGGATATTAGGAAAAATATTAAAACTTTTAAAATAACAAAAAAGAAATAATTGATATTGTTATCAATTTTAGACGGCCGTCAAGTATTGATAACACTACTGAGTTTCATTTATAAAATAATTTTTTCTTATTTNTGGTAAATTCTTTTAAGAGCTCTTGCCAGTATTTATCTATATATGGCGAAAGAGAAATTTTTCNTTCNTTACTTTCAATCACATTATTTAGGGATATTTTCTTTTCATGAAATAATTTTCCATCTTCTAAATAAATCTGAATTGGTGGTATAAATTTATCTAAAGCAAAAATAAATTTACTTTCCTCATCTTCTTTGCTTTCATATTTTTCTATTGTTTTAACAAGATTTTTAAAGTGAGAGAATCGCCTTTTTATTTTTAATAAAGCGCTCTTTTCTCTATGGCGCTTTGAAGACGCTTTATTTTTATCAAAAATGTATGTATCTCCGGCATATATTTCTACTAAATCATGGGCAAGCGCATACATAAAACACAGTTCTTTATTCAATTTTAGCTTATCTTTATCAATCAAAAACCAAGCAACCATGGCAAGCTGATAACTGTGTTCTGCGTCATTTTCAAATCTTTCTGCGTGTGGACTACGCGCAATACGCACTACTTCACGAAACTCGTGAGTGAAATTTACGAAATCAATAAGTTGCTCAAATTCTTTTGAAAATTTTCCTTTCATTGTCCGTCCTCTTGGATTCGAACCAAGGACCCCAGAGGTATAAGCTCTGTGCTCTAACCAGCTGAGCTAAGGACGGATTTTTCTTTCTTTTTTAACATAATACCATGCGCAGTCAAAATCTTTTCATATTCTTCTTGCTCCAGCGTTTCAACTTCTATTAATTTAAGTGCGATAGCAGTGAATGCTTTTTTGTGTTCAGTTAAAACTTTTTCTGCGGATTTTAATCCATCATTAATTATTCTAGACACTTCAGCATCTACTTTTGTAGAAACCGCTTCCGAATATTCTTTTTCCATTATTTCACCATATTGAGTTCTTCCGCCAGCGCCCACCAAAGCAATCGGACCGATAGTATCCGACATTCCCCAGCGCGTGACCATAGCGCGAGCTAAATTTGTGGCTATTTGCAGGTCGCCTGAAGGTCCTGTGGTAATGTCACCAAAAATTATTTTTTCTGCGACATAACCACCTAAAGACATGGCAATGTCGTCTATAAATTCTTTTTTAGATTGAAGTCGTTTCTCCTCAAGGGGTAATTTCAAAGTATAACCTCCGGCATTTCCCCGGGCGATAATGGACACTTTATGTACTGGATCCGCGTAAAGCAAAACTGACGCAACCAGAGCATGGCCTGCTTCATGATAAGCGGTAATCTCTTTTTCTTTTTTTGAAAGCAAGTGGCTCTTACGTTCTGGTCCTAACATCACTTTTTCAATCGCCCGAATTAAATCAAATTGGAAAACTTTTTTACGATTTTCGCGGGCCGCCAGAATCGCGCCTTCGTTCATCAATGAGTATAAATCCGCGCCGGAGAATCCTGGGGTACGTTCGGCAATTAATTTTAAATTGACATCTTCGGCCAAAGGTTTCATCGTGGCGTGAATTGCCAGTATCGCTTCGCGATCAGCGCGATCCGGCAAATCTAGTAACACTTTTCGGTCAAAGCGGCCGGGGCGAATAAGCGCCGGGTCAAGCACATCAGGCCTATTGGTGGCTGCCATTACTATTACTTTGTCATTGGGTTCAAAACCGTCCATTTCCACGAGTATCTGATTTAAGGTCTGCTCTCGCTCATCATTGCCCCCGCCAAATCCCCCTCCACGAGTCCGTCCGATAGCATCTATCTCATCCACAAAGATGATAGCCGGTGCCGCTTTTTTAGCCATTTTAAAAAGATCTCGCACTCGAGAGGCCCCAACCCCCACAAACATTTCTACAAACTCGCTTCCAGAAAGATGAAAAAATGGAACGCTGGCTTCTCCGGCGACGGCTCTGGCAAGCAATGTTTTTCCCGTCCCCGGGGCGCCGGTTAATATTACTCCTTTTGGAATTCTCGCCCCAATATCCAAAAATTTCTTTGGACTTTTTAAAAAATCCACAATTTCTTTCAATTCTTCTTTCGCCTCTTTGCAACCAGCCACGTCTTTAAAAGTAACTCTATTATTTTTATCATTAGGGTCGGTGATGCGTGCCTTAGATTGACCGAAAGAAAGCGCTTGAATGCCCGCGCCTTTTACTTGGCGGGAAAGATACCAGAAGAAAATTATGATAAAAAGAATCGGGAGCAGAAATGGCATGATGTTGAGGAGCCAATATCCAAAACCGCTTTCGTTTTTTACTTCTATTTCTGTCTCAGAGAATGCTTCAGGTTTCACGCCATAATTAAAGAATGTTTGCGAAAGAGAGGACCCAGTTTCTTTTTTAGCTGTTTTTGTTTCGTCATTTTTATAAGTAATGGTGAGTTTATCTCCTTCAACTAAAATTTTTTTAATCTCTCCCGCGCTAACACTTTTCGCTAAATCAGAAATAGAGATTTCTGGCGTATTTTTTGATGTATCGGATACCATTAAATAAAATGCAGTAATAAGCATGAAAATAAGTATTGCTCCGGCAATACTGCCGGAGAACTTATTCTCTCCTTTTCCCTTTTTCCTGTTGTTTTTTTCGCCTTTTTGATTAAAAAAATTAAAATCCATCCGCTGATGATAGCACAAAAAGGGCAAAAAACCAAGAAGAAAAAATAAATAAAGTTATGGTAAGATTAAATTATGACTCATTATGCGGAAAATAGAAAAGCGCGGTTTGATTACGAAATCTTAGAAAAATACGAGGCGGGTGTTGAGCTTTTGGGCGTGGAAGTGAAATCTGTACGCGGAGGACGAATGTCTCTGGAAGGTTCTTTTGTCATTGTGCGCGGAGGTGAAGCTTTTTTAATAAATACAAATATTCCTCCATATCAGCCGAAAAATGCGCCAAAAGATTATGACGCATTACGCAATAGAAAACTTTTACTGACCAAGAAAGAAATTACTGAACTTGCGGGAAGTGGGAAGAATAAGAGTTTGACAATCGTACCAATTTCAGTGTATAATAAAAACAGAAAAATCAAGGTGGAAATTGCTTTAGTTAAGGGCAAGAAAAAACGCGACAAACGTGAGATTATAAAAAAACGCGAAACTGATCGTGAGATCAGGCGTGAATACAAAGAACGTTGACAATACAATCATGACTTATTTTGTTTATATACTTTATAGTCAAAAAGACCATAAGCTTTATGTGGGTTGTAGTAGTGATTTAGAAAATAGGATAAAAGAACATAATTCTAAAAAAGTTACAGCAACAAAAAATCGAATTCCTTTAGTTTTAATTCACTCCGAAAAATTTAAAGATAAAGCCGAAGCATTTAATAAAGAAAGATTTTTGAAGAGCTTGTGGTCCGGAAGATTTAAGAGAAAAATCTTAAAAGAGTATCTAAATAAAATAAGTCATGATTGATTCATGGCTAAAACAATTCTTTCAGAATTGTTCGCCCGAACTTTTTACAAAGTAAAAAGTTTTAGGGGGATGCAAGGCGTAGACAGTAGGCCTTTTGTCATCGATGCATACCGAGAATGAGCGTAATCTCGTAAAACTTCGCTCAATAGCTTAATTGCAAAATTAGCTTCCAAAGCTAAAGCGCTAGTTTCTCCTTACTTCGGTGGGGAGAGCTTCGCTTTCGCTTCAGTTTCCGCTTACGCGTAACTGATGTCTCTCTTTTAGACTTCCGATATATAAGATGAGGCATAATATTATCGGGATAGGGGAAAGAATGTTCTGACTTTTTTCCGAAATAAAGGAACTCGATTAAAAAATATTTGGCTCGTTTCTTAATTTTTTAATTTAAAACAATAAGCGCGCTAAGTATGTAGATTTCTTGGCAAAAACCTTCTGCACGGGGATTCAATTTCCCCCATCTCCACAAAGTTCATAGTGTATAATATATTTATGGACTATCGGTATTTCTACTTTTTGTGGTCTTTAATTTTTTTAACCATTTGGCTGATTCTTTTTTTACACCGCAAAGATTTAAGAGAAGATATGCTCTTTATAAGTTTTTTCTTTGGATGGGGCGGGGTAATAAGTCAATTTACCCATTTAGTAGATTGGTGGAGACCGTTGACCTTGACTGGAACGCCTGTGGGGATTGAAGATTTCATTATTGGATTTTCGATAGGAGGTATTGCTTCAGTAATTTATATAGAAATGTATCATCTTAAATTTAAATCCGAACATCATTTTTTAAAAATGAAGTCTAAAAAACATTATTTTATGGGTGATATCTTTCTTTTTACTTTTGCTTTGGTATTTCTTGGAATGTTTTATATTGCCCATCTAAGCTCTTTCTATTCTGTGGTTATCGCATATCTATCTGGAATCGGTGTAATGGCTTTTTATCGAAAAGATTTAATTCTTGATTCTGCTGTAAGTGGAATAATTATGCTCATAATGGGCTTCTTAATTTATTGCTTGCTTTTTCTCTTATACCCAGAGTATATTCTTAAATTCTGGTATTTACGTGAGAATTGGTATTCACAACTTATGTTCGGGATTCCTTTGAGTGAATACATTTGGTTTTTCTTTACCGGAGCATTTATAGGTCCCCTATATGAATTTGTAAGAAACAAGAAATTATTACATATAAAAATTTCCAACTAAAAGGATTTAAAATAAAAGTAATTGACTTTAAATCTTTAATACGCTATTATCTTTTAGTCAAAGCATATATTCATATCAATTGCGTGAAAGAATAAACAATCAAATACGGGCAAAGGAACTTCGAGTTTTAGACAGTGAAAATAAAAATCTCGGCGTTTTGAGCATAAAAGATGCTCTGGAATTAGCGCAAAATCAAGGTTTGGACTTGATAGAGGTGGCTCCCAATGCCAACCCTCCGCTTGCCAAGTTAATGAATTTTGGCAAATATCAATATGAAGCGAATAAAAAGTTAAAAAAAGCAAAAGCCGGCGCCAAGCATACAGAGACTAAATCAATTCAAATCAAAATCGGCACGGGAGATCATGATTTAGGGCTTAAGGCTAAAGTTGCTTCCAAATGGTTAAAAGAAGGACATAGAATCAAAGTTGAACTTTTCCTGGCGGGACGCGCGAAATATATGGATGAGAAATTCCTGAAAGAGCGTTTGGATAGAGTATTGCATTTAATTACAGAAGATTACAAAATATCAGATGCTTATAAAAAGGGGCCCAAGGGCTTAACCACAATCATAGAAAAAATGAAATGACCCATTCGACAGACTCAGGCCTTCGCTCTGAGGCTCAGTCTCAAAGAGGTCATGGTGATAAAATAGAACCATGAAAGGCATGAAAACAAATAAATCATATTCAAAGAGATTAAAAATCACAAAAAATGGAAAAATAATTTCTCGCAAGCCGGGCTTTAACCATTTCAACGCAAAACAATCGCGCACTAAGCAACTGACCGGCCGGAAGGGTCAAAATTTTGTGATTAAAAACAAACCAAAAAGTCATCTGATGCCTTTTTCTTAATATTTTATAACTTTATAACTAACTTATGACCAGAGTAAAAAAGGGAGTACACGCGTTAAAAAGAAGGAGAAGCGTTTTAAAACAAACGAAAGGATTTCGCCATGGCCGAAAATCAAAAGAACGGCAAGCTAAAGAAGCGCTTTTGCATGCCGGAAATTACGCTTTCGCGCACAGAAAAGATAAAAAATCGCATAATAGAAAACTTTGGAATATAAAGATAAATGCCGGCGCCCGCGAATTAGGTATGTCTTATTCTAAATTCATTAACAACCTCAAAAAGAAAAATATACTATTGGATCGAAAAATTTTATCTGACCTTGCCGAACATCATCCAGCAACTTTCGCCAGGGTTTTAAAAAGCTTACAATAAATTTAAGCAAAAAAATTAAGANGGCGTGATTTTAAATTCACCTGTTTTATATTTTTTAACCAGAGCAATAAGATCTTCTACGAGTTTTTTGGGATCTGCGCTTGCGGTAATTTTTTCGTTCGGTCGATGCGCTTTTTCTATAATTTCCTTGAGTTCATTTCCCATTTCCCAGGGTCCTTCAAAAATACCAATGGGCTTCCCATCTTCAAAGGCAACGGTAAATTCATGAATAGTGCCAACTCGTCCACAACCGCATATTACAGCATCCACGGAACGAGTAAGCAATAAATCGCGTCCCGGATAACCAAATCCCGTATAAATAATTAAATCTAGGTAATCAAGCGGGAGTTTATAAACCTCCATATGTTCACGCTCGGAAGCTGCCGGAGAAAAACCAATGGACGTTCCATCCGCTTCTTTTGCTCCCATCGCGACCCAAAGCGGAAATCCGGTTGTCGCTCCCGTCACTAAGATAGCTCCCTGACGAGCAATTTCTCGCCCCAGTTCTTTGGCTTTTTCTAACGCATCCACTCCGCAATGACCTGTCTCAGCCGCGCCGGAAACACCAATTTTTATCTGATCGTGTCCATGTTTTTTAAAAGAATTTAAAAAAGGATCCATCCCGTACGAAGTAGGAAATCTTTAGATTTCCATAATTAATTTACTAATAACGACTATAATAAACGAACTTATTATAACATTTTCTATAAATTTTATAAACTTAAAAACTTCGTGCGGGATTAACATTCCAAAATTACACTATTTCCAATCTCTGGCGCANACACGTCAATTCCTAAATTATCTCTAAGCTTCTGAACCAAAAACATTGCTGATTTTGGTTCTCCCATAACTACAAAAACTTTTTTGATTGTGTCTTGCATATCTTCAACAAAATTTAATAAACTATTTGAATCTTTATGCCCCGAGTATCCTGTAATTGTTACAATGTGCGCTCGAACTACTACATTTTCTCCGGAAATACGCACCGTTTTTACTCCTTCTTGAATTAAACGTCCCGGAGTGCCCACAGACTGATACCCGGTAAGCAATAGAGTATTGTTCGGATCTGGCAAATAATGTCTTTCATGATGCACCACGCGCCCGCCAGTGGACATTCCTGATCCGGCAATAACTATCTTCGGGTTTGGCACAGTGGCAATCATTTTTGATTCTTCTGATTTTAACGTATTGTGCAGTCCCGGAAAATCAAATAGATATTTACCTCCGGATATTGTTTTTTGCGCTATTTCATTAAAATAATTTTTATATTGTTTAAAAACTTCGGTTAAATGAATAGCCAGAGGGGAATCAAAGAAAATAGGCATTATTGGAATACGATTATTTTTTACTAAAGAATCAAGCTCAAAGAGAAGTTCTTGTGAACGTTCTAAAGAAAATGTGGGAATGATAAGTGTTCCTTTTCTTTTATAATTATCCTCAATTGTTTCTTCTAGAAATTTCCTGCGATCGTCTCTGGATTCATGATTTCTATCGCCATAGACGGATTCCATAATTAAATAATCCACGTCGGTAACTTTTTCAGGGTCAGGAAGTATTGGTGAAGGACTATTACCCAAATCTCCAGTGAAAAGAATTTTCTTCCCATTATAAATAAATAAAAACATGGCGGAACCTAATATATGTCCAGTATTTAAGAAAGACACTTCTAAATTGGGAGTTATTTTTAATTTCTCATGATATTCAAAACCTTGCCAGAGAGAAAACGCCAGTTTTATATTCTCAGGCGTATAAATTTTATCTAGATGAAGTTCTGTATTGCTAGATAATATACCCATAGTATCCTCCAACATAGGCAGAGCGAGCGATTTAGTGGGTTTTGTAGAATAAATCATTCCACGGAAACCTTCATGAATAAGTTTTGGAACACGACCCAAGTGGTCAACATGCGCATGAGTAATAAAAAGAATATCTATTCCCTTTGAATCATAAGGAAAAGGATCCCAATTGATATCGTCCGCCAATTTCATTCCTTGGGTAAGACCGCAGTCAATTAAAATTCTTTTACCGTCAGCTTCTAAAAGAAAATTGGCTCCCGTTACTGTGCCCGTCCCCCCGCAAAATGTTATTTTGGCAGTCTTTTCCATCCCATTAAAAAATTAAATTAATAAAACTTACTCTTTACTACCAGTCCGTTGATTTTCTAACGGGACAAGTAAATAAAGAATAGCACATAACCCGCCAGAAAGGTCAAAAAATATGTCTGAAGCAGTATCTAGAACATTAAAAGGATTTTGGGCAATAATTTCGTTGATCAAAATTTCAAACACTTCCCACAACACTCCAACAGTAAGTACTAAAAGCAATGTTATGAAAATGGCGCCAAGCGGGCTATCTTTAGGCGGAAAAAGATAAAGGAAGGCAAGTCCAACCCAAAATCCGCCGAGAAAATGCATAATCACGTCAAAATACCAAATGGAATAATACCAGTAGAATTTATTTGCAAAAAAATTTATTATAAGAATAAAAACAATAAGATATGCTAGGGTTTTGAAAAGCTTTTTCTTGTTCATTCACACATTATACAGTGAAATCGCCTTTTAAGAAAAAATCTCCGCCTCAGGTGGAGAGTTCTTCTTAGGACTATTTCTGATGTATTACCATAGCTCATAGCTAGGTGGGTGTCAGACGCATTTGACCAAGATCAAATCCGATCGAGATTCCCTAAAAATAGTGTTCTAGGTAATAATCGGAAATAACCCTATTTTTAGTATAGCAAGATTAGTAACCTAGGCAACTAGACAGAGACAATTTTTTGTTTCTGAATTTTTCTGCAACTAAAAACACATATAGATTCTATTCATCTACTCCGAAACGTTTGTAATCGTAGGTTTTATTGTCACCGAACCAGTGTTTTATTTCATGCTCCGCTTCTTCGGGAGTTTCGGAACAGTGAATAATATTCATCACCGCACGTTTTTCTTTATTAGCCAGAGCTGGAGAATCAATAGAAAAATCTCCGCGAATTGTGCCCATATCCGCTTTGTATGGCATTGTGTCGCCCGCAATTTTGCGAACGACATCAACAGCATGTACGCCCTGCAAAACTATTTTCACAAGCGGAGCAGATTTCATATAATCAACAAGCCATTTGCGAATTTCAGGTCCGATAACTGATGGGTCAGTTGTTCCGAAATCTGCCATTGTGTCATAGCCATATTTTTCGTAAGTTGTAAGGGTTTTATGGCCAAGACGAGTAATCCATTCTTCGTTCTTTGGATAATGATCATCCAGTTGTTTATGGTTCGGCTGGAACATTTCTAGCGCCACAATTTTCAAATCTCGCTGTTCAAAACGGCGAATAATTTCTCCCGTGAGACCCTTTCTTACCCCGTCTGGCTTTATCATCACATATGTTCTTTCCTCTTTTGGATGTTTCATATTTATCTATACTAGCAGAAAAAATAATTTTTGCAAAATTTAATTTTTAAAAATCTACTCCATCGTTTTATACCTCGCTATGATTTCATTTTCTACTTCGACGCGGTCGCGACCGTATTTGGCGTAGGAAAGTTCTTTTAAGTTATCCACTATATCTTTATTCCCCGCTTCAGGCGCTAAAGTTTTTATATTAAAAGGCTTCACCGGCTGACCATTCACTAGCATGCTCATGTAAGCATTATAATTATCAAGTTTCGTAATATCCTGCGCGGAAAAAATTGGTTTAAATTTCTGCTCCAAGAAATTAGCGTCTTCGACGCCGACGCGAAATACCGCCATTGAACCCACATTGCCAAAAACGGCATTTTTGATATTTTCTTCCAGTTGGGTGATGTATTGATGAGCAAGGTTGAGCGAAAGTCGATATTTCCTGGCCTCAGATAAAATAGAAGAAATAGAATCGGTGGTAACATTTTGGAATTCATCAATATAAAGATAGAAGTCATTCATCGGATGACCAAACATATCCACCCGCGAGAGCGCCGCCATTTGAATTTTGCCGACAAGCACCAAACCGATTAAATTAGCATTGATATCGCCCAATCGTCCCTTGGATAGATTCACTAAGAGAATTTTTTTCTCATCCATAATTTTTCTGAAATTAAAAACGGAATTCTGTTGCAACACTACCGGACGCATAATATCGTTGGAAATAAAGTTATCAAATTTTGATGAAATATATGGCACGAAGTTCGCCAGCGACTGATCCCCCGTCGTCTGTTCAGCCGAAACCCAAAACTGCTTGATAATCGGATTTTTGCATCTAGATAATTTCAAATCGCGAAATTCTTTATCGGCAAGCACTCTGGTAATCTCAAGTAGGGTTGAACCGGACTCTGGATCTTCCATTACTAAAAAAGCGCTATTTCTAAAATACTGCTCAAACATCGCTCCTCCACCTATTTTCATATCAAAAAGCTTGTTGAAAATTCCCATCAGCTCATTCACTACGAAAGTTTTTTGCTCAGGATATTTTGGATCATACTCCAGCATATTGAGTCCCATCGGTCGCGCCGTATAAGCTGGATCAAAATAAATAACGTCATCAATGCGTTCTTTTGGGATACGAGATAGAATAGTTTGAATATCAGTGCCGTGTGGGTCAATATAACAGCAACCATCCCCGTTTTTGATGTCCTGCGTTATCATATTGAGCATAATGTTTGTTTTACCTGTTCCTGTTTGACCAATAGTATAAAAATGTCTCATTCGATCTTCACGCGCCATATGAATCTCGGTATCTCTGCCTCGATAGCTATTTATTCCTAAAATTATCCCCTCTTGACCCATTTCCAAAGGAACAGGGGCAATACCCGCTTTCGCCTCTTTAAGTTGAGGCTGACTGCCTATTCCTACTGGAAAATGAAAGACTGACGCAATCTCTTTTAAATTCATAGGCAGTACTTTGTCTCCTGTGAAGGATCGATAAGAAAAATCACGAAAAAGCTTTTTTAGGTCACTTCCTGTCGCTTCTTCAAAGACAAAAGAGTTGCTGGCCGCTTCAGAAAATTGATTGAAGGAAGATTCTATTTCTTTTAATATAGTTTGCGCTCGTTCTTTGGTTTCTCCAGACGCAATAATTCGAATATTGGCTTTCATAATCGTGCTTTTTACTTTATTTCCGATCTTTTCAACCGCCCCCTCATCCACTGCGCGCCGGCCCTTCATATATTTTTCTTTATTTTCTTCTTCTTTTTTTGCGCCAAAAAGAAGTTCTTTACCTGCTTTTAAAAAAGCTTTATTGAATTTATAAAAATTATCGGCTGCATGCTTGACGGACGTTCCGTCTTTAACATCGTCTAATATCTTGTGAAATTCATTTATGAATTTATCCCCCGCAGGCGCAACCACCAGCTGAATCGCCGCTCCCTCGCCCTTTGTTTTTAATTTAGAAAATACATTAAGTATTGTATTCATAGGATCATGCTCTATGTTGTCATAAGTTTTTATTGGCATCACAGGACGCTCTGAGAAGCTGGCATAAGCGCCAACTGAACTCCCTGTTTCATTGAAAATATTATAATCATCTGGCATCTCGCGAATTTTTGCATTATGGTAAAAAGCTAAAATCTGTTTCTCAAAAAGTGAAAGATGTTTATTTGGTATTGCCGCATAGACAATTACTTCATCATTTTCCATGCTGAGAGCCACTTCCAGCGTAAAATAATTTTCTTTTTCGTTGTTCTCGCCGATAGAAATGGAATGCATGCCGGCATAAAATTGCTCCATCGCGCCGATAAATTCTTTGAAACCTTTGGACTTGTCGGCTTCATCGGTGGGGGGCGGCAATGTTATTTCAAAAAGCGTCATATTGAGAGATTTATACAATGGCGTGCCTTCTTTGAAATCAAGCGTGGCTTGACCTGTTTTTAAATATTGGATTAGAACTCGGTGAAAATCATCGTCAATGTGCGGATTCTCCATAGCAAATGCCACAGAGAGCGCATTTTTAATTCCTTTAGTGATTATAATACCCAAAAGTTCTTCCATTATACTGTCGTGGGATTCAGGCCGAAGCTGCAACACAATTCCAGCCGCTTCTTTTTCATTCAGAAGATTGCTCTTGTGAATCGCCTGTTCAGCTGGTACTTTATGATATTCTAAAATTACGTCTCTAGCCGCATTATTTTTTGCTTGTTCAATATGCCCTGCCTTAATAAGTTCTTGCTCACGAGCTCGCACGTGAGCGCGCAAAAAACTAAGCTCTTCTTCGGGCGTCTTGAATTTTGGCATTTCCTTAAAAAGAAATGGTTCCATTATTGTAATTATATACCCAAAAAAGCGGAAACGGAATTGCTTTTTCAAATGGTCTGGGGATTTTTTCCGAGGACCTGAGAAAAAGCAATTCCGCTGAAGTTAGATTTTGGTCAAAATTTCTGGCCCATCGTTTGTAATAAGGATAGTATGCTCAAAATGCGCGCTGGGTTTCCCGTCAGCTGTGCGAAAAGTATAACCATCTTTGTCTAATGTTACATTTTTTGTGCCCGCGTTTAACATGGGTTCCAGCGCGATTACCATACCCGGAACAAGCTTCACGCCTGTTCCCTTTTTTCCAAAATTAGGAATATAAGGGTCTTCGTGGATTGTTCGCCCAACACCATGCCCCGAAAGAACTTCTACAATTCCGTATCCATGGGGACGCACGAAATTTTCAATGCTGTCACCAATATCGCCAACTGTATTGCCCGCTACGGCTATATTGATGCCTGCCTGTAAAGCTTGTTCGGTAATTTTCAGGAGCTTGGCGGCAGAGGCGCTCACGGCGCCGACCGGCGCCGTGAGCGCCATGTCCGTAAAAAGACCCTTATGTTTCAGGCCTAAATCAAGCGCAACAAT